>ERZ773196.590-NODE-590-length-22498-cov-10.994341_pt1 | contig 22498 bp, 27 predicted proteins | sample MGYA00581009_ERZ773196 | MGnify/ENA primary metagenome ERZ773196 (study PRJEB29015, sample SAMEA2738162) | human oral metagenome | biome: human oral; feature: human-associated habitat; material: saliva | place: China | collected 2243 ... | reverse complement strand
AGGCTCAGGCTTAGGTTCCGGTTTTGGCTCTGGCTTAGGCTCAGGCTTAGGTTCCGGTTTTGGCTCTGGCTTAGGCTCAGGCTTAGGTTCCGGTTTTGGCTCTGGCTTAGGCTCAGGTTTAGGTTCCGGTTCTGGAGTTGGAATTTCCTCAACTTCGCCAGATGCACGACCCTTACCACCCACGAGCGCGATGTTGGCACGGTAGTTGTCAGCAAGCTTGTCACCCTCGTTTGCGGTTAACCAAACTGCATTGACAGGGTCAGTGGACTCTTTGACTGGTGTTTTAAGGCGTGTTTTGTAGTTGATGTACACCAACTTATTGAGTGTCTTCAATTTTAAGTCAAATCCACCATTCAAGACGTGAAATGCATCCAGATATTCTGGAGCTGCAACGTCACCCGTCCATGTTTTAACATCTTCGACTGTGCGAAGCTCAAGACTACCTTCAACATATTCTTGGTTCGCGGTCCAGCGGTCTTTCAAGATGATATTTTCAAGCTTATCCTTCGCAAGGTTGAAGCGGATTGTCCATTTTAGAACTTGCGCGTCCTCTTCCGATTGGGACCCCCATTTAGAGAATTTTTCTTTCCCTGGGTCGAGTTCAGGTTCGGCATCGACGTGTACTTCTTTAACGGTTCCGTCGAAATTAGGTTGTGTGATTTCACCCGAAGTGACAGCCTCTGTCCACTTCGCGTCAAACGTCATCGCCATTTCTTTGTTCAACGGATTTTTCGAAAAGTAATCATTGAAAACAGTTGTGACGGTTCCTGTTGCAATGTCGGTGTTCGCATGACCAATGACTTCGTTTGATGGGTTCATAACATCAAAATCAAAGTTGGTGCGGAATGACACCTCTTTCGGCATATGGAATACAACCTTGTCACCTTGGTTAATGGTCATATCGTCAGGGAACTGAATGTTTTTATACTCAACTTTAAAGTTGTTGTATTTCCCTGTCCCATTTCCTGTTTCACTCTTGGTGAAATGCATATCAACGTCAGGGTTTTTCACGGTAATCGTGTCACCCTCTTTGGTGATTTCTGTAGGTGCTGTGTTAACTGTTGGCGTTTCATACCCCGCAGGAGCCTCGGTTGATGCTACAGCCTCTTTTGCGGTAAGATTTTCTGTTGCAATCGGCCCTTCCGGTACGTCTGCTTGAGCTGCGGTTGGAGCTTCTGTTTGTGCGCCTGAAGATACGACTTCGGTTGTGGGTTCTGTGACTTCATCGGCGGATGCCGTGGTTGATACACCCATCATGAGAGCGGCTGTTAGAATGACGCCACACAATCCAAATGCTTTAGACTTTACGAAACCTAATTTAATGTTTTGATTCATGTATTTTCCCCTTTTGTGTTTTATTTGTTTTGTGATAGATATTACTTTATTTACTGCAACTCGCTCACCCCTTTCGGGTTCTTATTCTTTAGTTTGGTTCGCGGACGATTTTTGCGATTAGTAGTCCTCCGACACCAATGGTTAAAGTAAACGCGATCAGCCATGCGATGGCAATTGCTTGCAATTCTTTCTGTCCTGCAGTTGAGTAGACAACCATCAGAACCAGCGTCAGGAGGGCTAGAGCGATGGCGGACCATTTTGTGATAATCGTAAGTGCTTTGGTTTTACTATTTTCCATGTCTTCCCTTTCTGGTTAATTCTTATCGTCGTGAATGCGTTGAATGGTATCAACAACAACTTGACTTTTCTCACCCATTTTACGCCAAACGGCGTATGGCACCAAGTCCAATGAGGACAAGTCCTTAGGTGTCAGGTCGCACATGTTATACCATAAGAAATCCGCTAAACTTCGGGCGTAGTCATGGATGAATTGCCAACGTTCGTGCTTGGCCGTTTCTAATTCAGTTGCACCCTCTTGAAGGGTTTGACCGAGTCGATGTACAAGATCATTTAATTCTTGGTACTGTGAGTTTTTGTCAAGAATCATGTTTTTTAGCTTTTCGTACATGCTTTTTCCTTTCGTTGTTTGTTTTTTTTTCTCCTTGGTGCCACATAAGTGGCTTAGTTTAGGCTCTGGCTTAATTTTTGGCTTAGTTTTGTGATAATTTCGCGTAAGTATATTCCGTCACGACAGTGACCTTCACTTCTCGAATGGCATGCTCTAGGAAGTTTTTTGGTCGTGGTTCCTGAATCATGACGTTTAAACCTGCGAGGCAGGCGATGACTCCATTGATTAAAAACATATGATTTCCTTTCTAATAGATGTCGCTCATTGCTTGTAGTGCTTTCCCGACTTCATAGCAGGCGGTTAATGCGCCAAATGTTTTGAGTGACATCATATCATGTGTCACTGTGTATCGAGGGAATCCTAGTTCCATATCGCGCTCCATCACAAGAACATGATATTCTGTAATGATGACAAAATGGTCACCACTACGAATGATGGTGTGTTTTCCAAATGTGTTGGTTCCCTCTTTGAGCTTTTCTAGCCCGTTTAAAATGACATAACCCTGTTCATCGCCCAATTGTCTTGACTGCGTCACCATTAGTTTCGCAGCGATTGACAACCCACCGAAACGACGGTCATCCGCTTCGATAAAGGCTTTGGCTAGCTCGAATGTGTCTAGAACACTTGCGCGCAAGTAACTTTCTGTTTCAATTTGTTTTGGTTTGTAGACATCAATTGTTAATTGTCCATTTTTCAATGTCCCTTTGGTTTCCCCGCGGTCTAAATAAGTTAGCGTCACTTCCCCTGTTTTTGGTCGATATGTTCCCTTAATGCCCGCGAAGTTTGGTAACTCAATAGTTGGATCCATCTCTACCAGAAAATCGGGTACGTTTGGTGTTTCAATGTCATATGTAACTGTCGTAAATTGTTTAAAAAACATACTATTCCTCATCTTTCTTCTGGTAGCGTTTCAACCAATCCTTGCTGTGACCACCCGCCAAACCGACAAAGTACATGCCGATTGCGCCCAACAATCCAAAAAGACCTAGAATTGCCCAGATTCGTGGCAAATGATATTCGTTCACTGCCCAAAGTAGATAGATGCTCCCAAAGCCCAAAATTAAATTGATCCATTCTCTTGGTGTTGGCATTGAGCTTCACTTCCTTTCTTAATAGTCCAATACGTAACTATCTGATAATCCAATTGTTGAATATCCGAAAATGATGAGTTCCATTGGTGTGATACCTGCTAGTGTCGCTTTGATTTCTGAATTGCGTGCGAGGTATCCTACGCGATGCGCTTCACCAGTTTTCGTACGCACTACAACAGCAACGGCTGTTGGGTCGTATTCATTTGTTGGTTCAGGTACTAAAAGTGCTTGTGTATGGAATTCAATTACCCCAAACTCACTTTCTTCTGGTGCAACAGTTTTCCCTACTAATTCTACAATTGGTTTTTGTTCGACGAATGTTACGCCGACAACTCGTTCTCTTGTCATATAATTTCCTTTCCTTGTGCGATATTAATTCTACGGTAAGTCCTTTACGTATTAAAGATTGGTTTGGCCTTTTAGGACCTCTTCGATACGTTGAGGTGTAAGTCCTGTGGCCCAAAAAGGTCTTCCTAATTTAAACAACTGAGCAGGTGTCATTGTTTTATCCAACATAGTTGGTGTTTGTGTTCTCAGTGCGTAAAGGATTTGTACGACTTGCAATTTCGTTTTGTCTACAGCGTCTGGTACTTTAGCATCAAGAAATGCTTTGATATATTTTAACTCCGTTTTGGTGTTAATAAGACAGTATATATGTTCCCAATGTTGTGCGTTATTTCGTGCTAATAGTTGTTCGGTGTATTCGGGGTGACAACGTACGACAGCGTTGCGAACACTAACGTTTTTGTCCTTGATAAACGTTTCAGGATACAGACCCAACCGAGCCAATGCGTATCGCACGCTACCATGCGGATGTGTTTTCCATTTTTCGTAATATTCTTTAGCATGTCCTTTCTCGATCAACTCGGTGATCGCTTCCGGTTCATCCTTCTGGACAAGTTCTTCAATGTTAACACCGCAGTGCGCCATTTGAATGCATTTTGTGGTAGTGTTCTTTAGATTATCTTGGTATTTTGCCATACAAGTGATCCACTTCCTTTCCTTATGCAATGTGTACGCGATAATAAGTACGTTCGCATTCTTTTCGTGTGTGATGATGTGCAATCTGTGCATTTGCTAGTTCGTGGTTACATGTAGGATTGTCGCCTTCCAGCACAAATGGCAGACCCGTTGGGGTTACGATGACGATGAGGTCATCGGCTTCAAAAGTTGTTGTGTTTAAAAATTCCTGTACTGTCATTTTCGTCCTCCTATGAAAGAGGGTGTTTCCACCCTCGTTTTTATGCATGTAATGGTGTAGCACCATGATTGTAGGCATAGTGCGCGACACCCTTAAAGACATTTTCGTTTTCAATGTCGCTGACACGGTAAGGTGCGGCACTCTTGAAAGTTTTTACACCCCAAATAAGGGCATTGACATAAAGGTTTCCGGCTTTTGCGGCTTGGTTTGCTCGACGTGTTGCCCAGGCTTTGTTCATACCGTTTTCGACAAACAATTGACGAAGTGTTTGTGTGTTTTTCATAGTGAGTTCCTCTTTTCCGTTTTTATATGATTGACGGCATCAAGTCCCGGTCAGTGACAGCTGGATTTGATACAAATTATTTTATTTCAAAAAGAAATTGGGGTTTGGGGCAAAGCCCCGTTCTAGTAGCCGTCGTGTAAACGACGGCGATTGCGATGTTTGTCGCGTCGACTGTAGGCCTTCCCGTTTTTAGTGACACCACTTCCCATAGCTTTGGCTTTCAGGTATCCTTGTAGCTCTTCTGGCGTCATTTTTCGTGAGTCCGGTTTGACGGTGATTGTGATGCGCTCCATGGCGTCACCTTCCTTTCTGATTGTTGTATTTTGATTTCATAATTTCAATCCACGCACCCGTGTGGGGTACGACAGGGCGTCATCACCCCGTTTGTGGCCTCATTGGTTCTCACGTAGTTCCAAATATCCCACGTTGTTATCGAAAGTCAATAACAGGACCTCGTCTTAAACGTGAAAGGTCCGGGTTGTTTTTGTTTCATAGAGAATTAGGGGTTTGGGGCGTAGCCCCATTGATTAAACTTTTGCGTAGGCAAAAGTTTAAAAAAAAATAAGAAAACCCGAAGGTTCTCTTATTTTTGTACAGGGATTTGATCCATCATCCGATAATGTTCAATGGTGTAGCAAGGCTCCCCTTCTTTTTGTACGTGTCGTGTTTGGACCTTTAAGAACCAATCCCAGACAACATAAGGTGCTTCAACGTCCCCATCAACATCTTCGTGGATGACTGTGCGAATGATTTCATCGGCTAGCGGCATGAAGTTTTCGTATGTAGCTTTTCCGCCAATGACATAGACGTCTTCGGTTTTCGCAAGTTCTACAACTTCAGCTTCATCAACAACTTGAAAATGTTTCAAGTCGTCTACACTTGTGTCCATAACCCCCAGGTCGTTGAAATCCATATACCCTTTGTCTGTGTATAGGAGTGTCGTGCGGTTTGGAAGAAGTCGACCACCAAAGCCTTTTAGGGTGTTATATCCAACAACGACAAAATGTCCTTGTGTTGTCAGTTTGAAGTGTTTCGTTTCGCTAGAAATGCGCCATGGTAGTCCATCGCCCTTTCCAATAAATCCGTTTTGGCTTTCTGCCCAAATTAGTTTTAAGCTCATGTCATGTCCTTTCTAGTAGTCAACGACCCATGTGATCCACACCTTGTCTTCCGCGGGTACGACAGATGTCGCCCGTAGATGCACGGTATTTAGGGCCTTAATGACGAGTTGAATGATGTTTGGGTCGATAGATGGGAAGGTGAAAACCCCGTTCACCCCCTTCACCATCGCATCGACAGCCTCATCGAGTGCGAGTTCCAATTCTTCACGCTCATATTCTGACACCTGTGGCAAAATTTTGAGCAAGAACTGGTACAATTTTTCAGATGAGTTTTTATTCACAAGTCACCCCTCATTTCGTCGATTCGTGTCGCAATGCGACGACTGACCTCTACTCGTTCGCTCTCTGTCAATTGACTTGGTTTTTCATTCACTGTCGTCAGCAAATAGAATCCTTTGATGTAGTTTACGACTGAAGTGGCCAGTTTATAGGCTATCAGGTCGTCTGCATAGTAGAGTGGTGCATCCTTGTGGATATACCAAGCCGCTAATTTTCCGTTCGCTAACGAGGTCAAGACTATGAACTCACCCATACTCGAGTCAAGCATGACCATTGCATCGGTCATCTTTTGGTCTTCCTGCGCAGTTTCTTGTAACTCATCCGCGCAAATGGTCAACATTTCACGTAGTTCGTGCAAATCGTCCATATTATGCACCTAATGTTCGAACCGTGACTGCCATAGCGGTTTTATTTCCCAGCTCTTCCGCTGTTTCTTCATCGAGTTCGATCTCATCCTCTACAGCGGCTCCGATGGCGTAAAACTTGTCGATGTACCCCAGCATGTCTTCCGCTAATGCGCGTGGGGAATCCGTTGTTTTTGCGATGAGTGGCACCCCATTAAACACATAATGTGCAAGCAATTCACCTTGAGGCGTGGCTGCGATAGTGAGCATTTCGTCGTGGTCCTCATCAATCATAATGGTTCCTACAACAGAGTCATTCCGCTCTTTAGCTGCGTGAATAGTTTCGTTTACGAGGGTGATGACGCGGTTTACACCGTCTAATGTTTCTTGGTTCATGATTTTTTCCTTTCTTTTGGGTTCATGTTTGACATGAAAAGTCCGGCGTTCGTTACATCCCACCAAATGTTTCAGCACCGGCCATGGCTGCAACGCCTGCTAGTTCCGCTGCGGTTTCACCCGATAATTCAATGGTATCTTCAACACTCCCATGCAGGTTATAAAACTCAGTAATAAATGTAAGCAAGCTCTCCGCCATATCACGTGGTGAGTCGGTCGCCTTTCGAATCAAAGGCACACTCCGGAAAACATAAAATCCCAGCATTTGCCCCTGAGGATTAGCGGAAATAATGAGACCTTCATGTTCGTTTTTATCAAATTCGACAACAGCGGCAACCGTTTCATTTGCCTTTCGTGCTTCGTGGATCACTTCGTTACAAGCAGTAATCATGTCATTGAGTTGTTCTGTTGTGTATTGTTGTGTAGTCATAGCATAGTTCCTTTCTCGTTCGGAAAATCCGAACATTACAATATTTTTGTGCATATTTTTGGTCGAAACGTTCGGGATGTCCCGAATAATGGTTCCAAAGAGGGCACCCAAGACTCAAAATATGATTTAATTCGAACAAAAACCCCTCTTTTAGAGCTATTTGGAGAGATTTGGAGAAAATTAGATTCCAATTTGGATTAAATGGCAGCGCTTACAATCCTTGATATACCTGACTTCCTCTCCTAACTCTTATTTTTTGAAAAAAAGTAAGAAAAATTTTTTAATGTGGTCAGAAAAAATTTTTTTTGTGAAGTCGATGCTTTGATGTTCAAACAAACCCAAATACTATGATACTGGGATTTGAGAACGCTTTCAAAAAATCCAAATTTCAATCCAAAATCATCCAATTCACAAACTTTGACCCTTTTCGGGTTTGGTCAATGTTCGGATTTTGCCTTTCCTCTTAGGTGTTATGCTTCCCCGTATTGCTCTACTAACTTCACAAGTGTTCGGATAAACCGCTCATAGTTCTCGACCGATTTCAATGGTTGCAGTTCTCGAACAAGTACGACAAAGAGCATTTGTTTTTGCTTGGACTCGTCCAGTTTCGTCAGACTTTCCAATTGATGTACCGATTCGCTATTGACATCTGCGAGTGCATCGTGGATAGGACCGTGTGTCACATACACGCCCTGCGTATAGAAGCTTGATGAAAGAAGATTTAGTACTCGTCGCGCCATAGCCTTGTTTTGTTCGCGCACTTTCGTAATAATCCCGTCGCTCAGAAGGAATCGACCAGCCATTTGCTCGAGAACTTCCACTGGTTCATGCTTCAATTTCTTTCGTTGCAGCTGTTCCTTAGTGTAGGTAGGCTTTGCATAGGCCTGTAATCGGGTCACATCCTTGTAGCGTTTCGGATACTTTAACAATTCCAGAGCGACTGCTTCTTCGTCATACAGCCTCAACAATTTGCTATAGGCGTCTTCCCATTCTTTGTCGGGTTCTTTATGTTCCCTGAGGAGTTGAATAGCCTCTTGAACGGATTGTGATGGCCCCTCAATAAATGGATCGTCTGTTGGTGTTGAACCTACCAGACGCTGACGGATTACTAACGCACGAAGTTGTTCTTCGAAGCCTTTTATAGCCACCTTGTCTTGATGTAAGCCTTCTTGCTTGGCATATTCGATGGCTAATTGCTTGATGGTTTTTGCGTTTGGGTTTCTTTTGGTCATGTCTTTTTCCCCTATCGGTTTAATTCTCATAAATTTTTTTGCGTCGGATGACGACTTGCCCGTTGATGTTTTTGAGGACGACTTGTTCCATCCAACCGGTACCATTTGAACGCCAATCATCTGAGTGATTCTGCATTTCTTTGTAGGCAATGGCCGCATCAGCAAAAGATCCGTTACAGCGATTGTGGGCATTGGAACGGTCACCGTGGTGAGTGTAGATTTCGTAGTAGACAACTTCGTCGAACGTTGATTTTGGATACTTGTTAAAGTTTCTGGCGTCGAGTTCGTCGCGATATTTTTCAGCGTCATAGCGACTACTAAATGTTTTCCCGTTCACGGTATAGCTTTCTTGAATTTTTGTTGGTTTCATGTGTTTTTCCTTTCCGTAAATGTGATAAGCATATATTGGTTCTCTGTTTGGACTGTTCCGAACACCGGTCAAATGTTAATCTTGACGGTATAATATACATGCCTATGTTCGAATTTTGCTATCCTTTGTATGTCACTGCCAATTTAATGAGCAATTTTTGAAACTGCTCATAGTGTTCGACCGAGCCCATAAAATTGGTTTTTAGGTACAATAGATATTCTAAACCCTTTCGCTTGTTTTCTGCATTTGCTTTTGTCAAATGATCCATCCAGCGTTTTCGGTATTCCTCTGAGTTGCTCTCAATCATCTGACGAATTGGTTCCACGTCCAGATAGGGTGTCAGGTCGATGACCCAATCAGGAAGTGATGTAACAACATTGTGTATGAGCCGTTTTACCTGTTCCCGCATGATGTGTGTTGCACTTTCAGGTTCGTCATAATCCATGAGCATGATTTCTAATTCATCGTTTGACTTTTCATCCAATGCGACTTCATATAACTGGGCCGGTTCGTGGACGGGTTGATAGTGATAGGCTGCGAATACCGGTTGCAATTCGGGGTATTGTTCCAAATCCTCAATCAAGGTACGAACCACTTTTTCGCGTTTTCGTTCTAAAAGCAAAGCGCACACAAGGGTTTCCCGTTCGTCGTCCATTGTTCCACATACTGCTCCTCTAATGGTGCGTGGCGATTTGGTTTTTGGATATTGTGGCGTCATAGGTAAACAAGCTTCTGCAAGGTCTCGTGCTTCATCTTCGGTGAAGCTCCGAACCTCCCGATTGTTGACCCGTAGTTCAGTTTCAGCCGTTTCCCATAGTCCACTTGCTTGTACTTTTCGAAGCATTTTGCCGTACAGGCGGTCAACGTCGCCAATTGCTACAAGTCCTTCGCAGGCAAAGATTCGTGCCCATTCGTGAATACTTTTCTTGTCCATTCGATTCCTTTCACAAAAAAGAAAAAGCTTGGGGAAAATCCCAAGCTAGTCGATGTTTACATCTTCAGCTGTCTTATCATCACGGAAACCTAAAACAACAGGGAAGCGAAGTGAGCGCCCGCCATTTTTGTTTGTAGTTTCCTCAAAGAACTTAATTTCAATGATTTTTCCAAGATACTCATCTTGGTTATTCCAGATGTGTTCACGTTGCTCCTCCGTCAAACCAGAGGATACATTAAAGGTGTTGTCTTCATCCAATTGAACGATGAGTGATTTAAGTCCGCCACGGTTTTTACCGTCAATAGCTTCTTCAAAGCCTACAACCAAGAGGTCTGCAGTGTGCATTTTCTTCACTTTTAGCAAACCTTTCGTACGTTTAGCTTCATATTTAGCATGCGGGTCATTGAGCATGACACCTTCGAAGCCTTGAGCTGTTGCGTAGTCACTCCATGCTGGAATTCCTGCTTTATCCGCAGTTCCAAGAACTGGTACTGGGCGAACGAATTCACCAACTGTGAATGTTTCAAGATAGTTTTTACGACGGTCAATGTACGGTAGTTTTGATTTCCCAGCAACAAATTCAGCGTATGGTAGTGCATCAAAGATATGGTAACCCAAACCTTGACACTCACCGTCAGCAGAAATCATTTGTCCAGTTTTCTGGAATCGCTCACCGCTAGTCCATTTGTTTTCAGGGTCTTCAAGGAGCAATTCACCATCGAAAATGAAGTGACCGAGACTTGCATCAAGCACGTTTTCAAAATCATTGCGTAATTGCGTCAATCCATCAATCACTTTCCCTTTACGAGTTTTGACAGAGATGACTTTCCCGTCTTTCACTTCAACAACCGCACGGAAACCGTCCAATTTCTGAGTGACTACGAAAACAGTACCGTCTTCGTATCCGTTAATTTTTTTGTCGTATGGGTAGGCTAACTGTACTTCAAATACAGGGATAAAACCTGCACCAAAAACCTTGTTTAAAAGGCTAGCACCAACAGTTGTTGTCCATGATTTTCCAATGACTTGAGCGAGAACATCTTTTGTGTGTGCATCGTATTGGTTGATAAAATATTGAACCATACCGATTTCATTTTCAGTCCCGGTGTTGTGTTCGAGCAAATAGTCAAGGAGCTCAGGTAGGGTCAAGTCATGAGCAACATGCTCAACTTCTTTTTGAATTTTTTTGGTTGAGAGTCCAATCACTTGGTTTGGATCACCCAAAAAGTTCAAGACACGTTTGATAGTTGGGTCTTCGACCGCTTCCAAAATGATGGTTTTGTCTGAGATTTTGCTAGTTGCTTTCAAGTTTTCTAATGTTGTTACTAATGTTTGCATAAATTCTGTACCTCGCGTTTTTGATTTTCAAATGTCAAATATGTTTTCAGAAAGAATTAGGGGTTTGGGGCGTAGCCCCATTAAAAAGCCTTTGCGTATGCAAAGGCTGTTAAGCGCGTGCTTTTGCGAGTTGCTCACGCAAGCGTTCTCGCTCCTCATCAGTGAGGATGCGTTTCTTCTTGACTTTGCGACTAAAAGAATACTGCTTGTCATTCACTTTTGCTCGTATGCTAATGATACGGTCGTCTTCAACCTCCTGCTCAATTAGTGTCAAACCACCATCCGCAATGATTTTGAGGTAGTGGTTGATATCTGGCGCGTAGTTTGTCTCAATTATCGTTTCTTTCGTTGTTGGGTCATACCAAATATGAGTTTCTTGTTCATCTAAGCTATATGACATAATTACCTTCCTTTCTGATACTAGTATATCAGATGTCGGGTCTTTTTGCACGTCTTTCGTCGTTGACAGTTGTGCTCACTTTGTGATATACTGGTGATAACGAATGAAAGGAGACATGTTTTTGAAATTCAAATGTCTAGTACCGATGGTACTATTGATACCACTATCTTTTTCTTATGCCTCAGGGGATGAGAGTTCCCTTTCTGAACGTATTGAAAATACTAAGCATCAAATTGAACACACACAAGAAGAGAAGTCTCAGGCTGAGCAAAAACTTAAACTCCTTACCGTAAACTCTATGAATAATGAAAGTTCCCGTTTAGAATCGGAACGATTGGTGTTGAAACTCCAAGAGAAACAACATCGAAAGCCCAACGAGGAGTCGAAGTTGATTGCGGCTCGTATAGAACTCATCCAGAAAACTGGATTGGTGGAGCGTACTAAGCAAGCCGTCGATAAACTACAAGGTGAGGTTCACGAAGCCGATGAAGAATTGGCAGGTCTTGATGTGACCCTCAAAGCTTTGGTTGCTGAAAGTCAGAAACCAAAAGAGCAAGAAAAACCAAAAGCTTCAACACCAACGAAATCAAATGGTTCCGCATCTAAAATCGCCCGTGGTGGTGGTATTGGTGCTGATGGGCTCTACCAGCACGTTGCTGAAGCGCGTGACCACTTGGCTAAGAAATTTGGCGTTCCAATTGGTGGATATCGTCCAGGAGATACCGACGGTATGGGTACCGGTCACGGGGACGGATTAGCACTTGACCTCATGGTCGGTGACAATAAAGCCCTTGGTGATGAAATTTCGCAATATGTCCTTGAAAACTATCAGAACCTAAACGTGTCCTATGTCATCTGGCAACAACGCTTCTGGGCGCCGTTTAACTCCTTTTATGGTGGACCTGGTCAATGGGGTTTGATGCCCGACCGTGGTGGCGTTACGGCCAATCACTACGACCACGTACATATCTCCTTTAACCCCTAAAAGAACCTGATGGTTCTTTTTTTGTTAAATCGCAAAAAAAAAAGAAATCCCCGAAGGGATTTCGTTAGTTAACACCACTCACGTGGAAAATTGGGTTAGCATTGTCGATACGAACCGCAGCATAACCTTCTTCTCCGCGATATTGATGAAGTTCACCGTTTAGTCCAATGAGTCCACGATTGCTCGTTTCAACATATAGCGATTGTGGGAGTGCTCGCCCATCGATGAGGTGGACGGTTCCACGGACGCGGAGACCCTCAACAACCTTAAAGCTGACCATTTCAGAAGCGTCAAACATGACTGCGTTTTCGAGCTGTTCTTGTTCCTCGTGGGTATACGTTTCAAGGCTCATACCATGGTCTAGGTTGTTGCGCAAGACGTTCATAGCGGTGATGGCATTCAAGCTTTCAATGTCGGTGACCGAGATGCGTTGGCTGGTGCGAGAGGCATAGTCGATAGCGACGACAAGATATTTAACAGTGCGTTGATTAATAATCATAGGATTTTTCCTTTTCTTGAGGCGAGGGTTATTCGAAAATAACCAAGTAAGAGAGGCGAATTTGTTCGGTGTTCCAAACAATCATTTCATTGTTGATGACACCTTGTGTTCCACCTTTGATGTAAATAGAGTCGTAACCGCCTTTACGAGCGTTGGACGGGATCTGATGACGAGCGATATCATTCGCGGGTCTGTATTCGTTACCCATAGCGGTGTCAGCAAGGAACATATAGGTCGCATTCCCTTTAGATGAATGCCCCCAGAATCCACAAGCATAGTTCAAGGCTTTTGTGCTCTGGTCAGACAGGTATACACCATCGCCGAACATGCGCCCTGTAATGCCGTAACGGCTATCGTTTGATTTTGGACAAAATAGTCCTGTTCGCAAAATGTTGAGGACATTTTGTGCCGTTGTACCGTGCCATAGTTGTTTGACGTTGCCAATTTTGTTTTGCACGGTTGTGTAATGAGCTTCTTCCTCATCGTTGTATTCGATGGCAAGGGCAGCCTTCACTTGTTTTTGTGATGCTCTATGGTGACGATCTTGTTTGGTTTCATCAAACATGCGTTTGATACTATTTAACTCGTCGGTCGTTGCCGCTCGGAGTTTTAACTTAAAGAGACCTTTAAAAGCGTCGTCATCAATAGCGACGTCTTTTTCGTTTTCCAAGTTCTTTTCGTAATCTGCCACGTGTTGTTTCAGGACATCAAAAAGTTCTTTTTCATGTTCCCAATCAGTAACGACGGAAGCTAACGGTTGTCCGATGCGAACATAGTGAGGAATGTAGGTGAAATATTCCTTAATGAGTTTGTGCTCACCCTTCATAATGCGTTCAAGCAAGCTTTCAGCTTTTGTGATCGTGTTACTGGTCAATACACCAATATCTGTTTTGACAGCACCTGAAGCTGTCATTTCGAGCTTATATTTACCATCGAACAAGTCGTGGGTGTTTGCTTCGACGAGCTTCTTGACAAAGGCTTCTACTTCTGGGTCTTGAGCGATAGCTTTAGCAACCCGCTCATCTTTATTAGCTGATTGACCCATGTCCTTACCCTCATGGGTATCGACTTCAATATATCCTTTTTTAATTTTGGAATTGATTAGCTTGTCATAAGATGCGCGTGTTCCCGCTTTTTGACCTTTGGTGCAGGTGGCGCCGATTCGTCCGTATTCGTAGTAAATGGTCGACCCGTCAAAACTAGCCTTGTAGTATTTGTTGTGGTCACTCCCACTTCCACCAGCTTTTCGGTCAGCACTATCTACACAAACTAAGGTTTTTGTGATTGTAGCCATGGACTGATTCCCTTCTATATGATTTCACAAGGAATTTGGGGGTTGGGGCGTAGCCCCATTTTTTGAGGTTGCGTATGCAACCGAAAGTTTGTGGCATACGATATATTGTGATATAATAGTGATATCAAATAGAAAGCAGGAATAAAATGACATTAGATTTGCAAGAATTGTTGGCAACCGTGAAACCAAACATTGTGACACCACGATTGAAGGAGTTGACGGATGTCAAAAATGAGAAGAAACCAAAGACCTTAGCGCAATTGTTGCTCAAGCATTACCACAACAGTTTGGAAAACCCTGTAGCCAAGCAAATTTATCATAAAGGCGAAGTCCATACCATTCGATACTTTGACATCGAACCACTCATGACAGGTGTCTGGGCCGAGATGAGCCTCATTTTGCTCAATTTATCGTTTGCTGAGCAGTGCGATGTGATTGATGCGCTTTATCCTGAAAATGCGAAACTAGCCGCTAAGGCCTTTGCCATCAACTTCACTAAAGATGCTGGGTCAGAAACCGTCGTCCCTGTGCAGGACGAAGATGTGTCTGACCAACTCCGTTCGGTAAACGTTGGAATCGCTATGATCCTTGCAACACTCACAACCATCGGCGGACATTTGAACGCTCATCCAGATCTCATCGCACGCTTCTATCAGATGATGGAAACAGTGGCTAAAGAAGCTAAAGAGCGTGACCAGTACCAAGCTAATATGAAACGCAGTGAGGATGCGGCGCATTTCAGGGATAGGTAATGTTACACAATTGTAATATAGCCTTTCTTGAACATTTCGCCTTGCTGTGATATACTAGAGATATCACTTAGGAAGGCGACTCTCTAGTAACCAACGTTTCTGGAATGACTTAGTCAGGACATCGTTGCTCGGCTTTTGAGTTCGAATAGGATATATGTTTAAACCAACTTTGCTCGCCCTCATTTCACTCCCGTTTCTGACTGGGGCTCAAGCAAACAAACCGGTGAAGGCACATTCACCAAAACCAACTTCAACATATACAGTAAAAGAAGGGGATACATTGAGTAGTATCTCAGAAAAACGATTTGGAACACCCGCTTATGTGGATGAAATTGCGTATCAAAACCGTCTAGGCGTTGGAAATAGCGTAACCCCTGGTCAAGTTCTTGATTTGACCAACACACCTGAAGTTAAGGTGTCGGCGGATTTTCATGATGCTTGGAGCGAGGCTCGGATGGTAGAATTTGCATCACGACCGCTAAATATTGATCGCAATGAAGTTGAACGAACCATTCAGCACCTTGAAGCGGAAGAAGCTAAGAAAGCCGAAGAAGCTCGGCAAGCTGAAGAAGCTAAGAAAGCTGAAGAAGCTAAGAAAGCTGAAGAAGCTAAGAAAGCTGAAGAAGCTAAGAAAACCAAAAATACACCAGCTAGTGTTGCGAAACAACCAGGAGGCTCTGTTGTCCTATCAAACGGAAACACCGCAGGAAGTGCTGGGGTTGCAGCGGCAGCCGAGATGGAACGTCGTACGGGCGTACCCGCATCAACATGGGAAACCATCATTGCTCGTGAAAGTAATGGACAACCAAATGCTTATAACCCATCGGGCGCATCAGGTTTGTTCCAAACCATGCCGGGTTGGGGTTCAACTGCTACGGTTGAAGACCAGATTAACGCTGCAGAACGTGCATATAATGCGCAAGGGCTCGGCGCTTGGGGATTTTAAAAGCAAGACCTTCGGGTCTTTTTCTTTTTTCCCACGGAACCTTCGAAATTTGGTATAATGAAGAAAAACGAAAATATATGGGGGTTGACATGGATAAGAAAGCACCTCTGGTTTCGGTGAAGGACCTCAAACAGGGTGACATTATTTTGGCTAAACTTGTTTTTGAGGAAAATACATCAGATTATTACCATGGTCATCGTGTCTACGATGTTATCAGTCATTCGGTCACAGATGCTAATGGGAACACATCCAAACTGAGACCTGTTATTTATATGGGTAGTGATGGGAATGACATTTTTGTGGCGCCGATGACGTCCAAGCACGGTGCTAAAGCTGACGCCGCTCACCAGCTACAATTAGAAGATACTAAGAGCGCCCAACGAACCAAAGATGGCTCTTACGTCGAAATGACCAACATGCGTAAACTCTACATGGGCGACGATTGGACAGTCCCTTTGTTGGATCACATTGGCCCAAATGATTTCAAGCGGTTGAACGAGCGGTACCAAAAAGATGCTGAGCGATTCGCCCATCATTTAGACTGGAAGAATGCCTACATTTATCTCCCTGATAAAGAGGCTTATCATCAACGCCTCGAAAAAGCAGGTTACGAACAAACTGAATTCGGTTGGCAGAAAGACCAGCATCAAATCATGGAGCGAGGTGACTTCATTATGAGTCATCAAGAAGTGTCACTAGAAGACACCCTTAAAGCTCATCACCCGAGAAGTCATCTAACTATGCGTTCGTCAGCTGAGAGAGCTCCGCTATCGCCACAAGTAGACTTGCTATTAGACGATGTACGGGCGTTACTGCGACCTATTCCGCTAGACCTGACAGCCACAACGCATATTCCGGGCGGTCTGGATGCTATGACAACGCCGGGTCGTACGCGTATTCAAACATTGGCTGCAACCGACCATGGTGCGGTCTCAGAACTTGGGTTTATGGTGCTGAAGTTGAACAAACTAGATACTGACCTACTTCCTGAATTTGTGACATGGTATGAAGAGACACATGGTCTTGATGTGGTGGACCCAGTAGAGGTGAAGACCGATTTCAGTGAGTTAGGTCTGTCGAGTCTGCTACAGGTTCAAGATTTACCGGAGAATGACGAAACATTATCACAGTGACCAAAGCGTAGCTTTGGTTTTTTTTTTGGTTTTTACAGAATTGATTTGACTTTTTAAACAAAATGTGATATACTAGCGATATTACATAAAGGTTCGAAGAACCGGAAAGGACTTACATGTTTCATAATAAACGTGAAATTTTTTCATTTCGAAAATACAAAGCTTATGGCCTCGCAAGCGCGGTTATAGCTGCGTTTTTCCTAGCTGGCGGAGCTGCCCATGCTGATGAGGTGACCCCAACAACAGCTGCCGAGGTGGTTCAAGTTGCATCGACTTCGGATACACAACCAGCACCCTCTGAGGGTTTTACAGCCAATGGTTCTGTAGTTGCAACCTATAAGGATCGTGAAGGGAATGATTTGGCACCGAACTTCACGGACTTCACCAACGTTCCAGATGGCACAGCTTACCGCACATCTGAAAAGGTTATCCCTGCTAAAGTTGAAACCGTCAAAACCCCAGAAGGTTTGACGAAAACGGTAACAACCACGTATACATTAGCGTCTCAACCTACGAACAATATGGGTAATGTCGAGGGTGGCAAGACAATTGTGGTACCATATGTCTACGATAATACCGTGACAACGCAAACGAATGGCTCTGTATTTGCTACCTATAAAGACGAAGACGGGGTTGAAGTTGGAAGTCCCGAAACGGTTATCACGAATCAACCAGGCGGTACTTACTATGCTGCTGCAGCGAGAGATGTTCAAGGGTCTGCGCAAGCCTTTAGGACACCCGAAGGTCGAACAGTAACCCTCACAACCTACAGTCTTATTTCTACACCGAGCAACGAGACTGGTGAGGTGAGAGATGGTGAAATCATTGAAGTTCCTTACGTTTATCGGAAGAACGTGGTGACTCGATTTGTTCCTGGGAATACACCAACCCATGGACTACCTGCCACGTCTGTGACACGATTTGTTGATGAAGATAGAGAAGAAATCAAATCAGACGAATTCGGCTCAGTATCCGCACCACCGATGATTGGCGATACCTATGAATTCACTGGCCGTACGGAAACGACAGACGACGGGTATATTCAAACCCATATCTATAAACAAGTCGAGTCTGAAACACCGGGTGACGCTCCACAAGTTGATGTTCCCACTCTCGATGTAACTCGATATGTCAATGAATCTGGAGACATCATCAAAGGCGAGGAGACTGGTCTTGTCCCTGCGACACCAATGATTGGTGATACCTATGTGTTTACGGGCCGAACTGAAACGACTGAGGACGGTCATATTCAAACGCATATCTATAAAGAGGTTGTGTCTGAAATTCCTAGTGATGCGCCAATTCGTTATCCAGCCGAATTGCAAATCACTCGCTTTGTAACTGAGGACGGAACGAAAGAAGTGGCTCCAAGGGGAAACGGTATCGTTGGTTCTCGTTCTGTTATTGGTGGATACCAATACACCGGACGTAGCACACATGAAGAGGGTATCCACACCCACTACTACAAACTCATTGAGAGTTCTGTACCGGGTGATGCGCCGCAAGTTGATGTGCCTGTGCGAGATGTGACGCGATATGTGAACGAAACGGATGAAGAAATCAAGGACATGGTTCCTGAATTGCTCCCAGCTCCAAATACGATCGGTGATAGGTATGAATTTGCAGGTCGAACTATCACTACAGAAGATGGACACATCCAAACGCACGTCTATAAAGAAGTGGAGCATGTAGTGCCAAATGATTCACCACAGGTGGATAAACCAACTCTCTTAGTGACACGATACATCGATGAAGATGGGTTTGAAATTGCTCCGTCGACTAATGGGTTTGTATCCGCACGTAAGTATATGGGTGAGTACGAGTTCTCCGGACTCACGAAGCTGAATGACAGCAAGGATGTTCAATCTCATATCTACCGTAAATCGACACACGAAGTTCCAAATGTGGCTCCTCAGGTGGATGTACCTGAACTTCCAATTACACGACATGTGGACAAGGACGGTCATGATTTGACTCAGGTCGAAAAAGGTCGTCAGAAACCTCATACAACTATTGGTACCTATGAGTATACTCATCGCACAAGGGAAACGGGCGGTATCATTACGCACTTCTATGAACCAATTCGTTTTGAAGTGCCTGGCGAAGCTCCCCAAACGGATAAATCAGCCTTGTTGGTGACACGATTCGTCAATGAGTCGAACGAAATCATTAAAGAGGAAGTCAAAGGTCTTATACCCGCACCTAGCATGATTGGAGAAACCTATCAATTCATGGGTCGTACCAAAACAACTGAGGATGGAACTGTTCAAACACATATCTATCAAAAAGTTCGTTCAGAAGTTCCGGGTGATGCGCCTGTTGTCGACAAACCAGAAGCTAAAGTGACTCGTTATGTGAATGATGCGGATATTGACTTGAAAGCTCCTGAAAAAGGTCGACATAATCCACCTAGCTCCATTGGCGACTACGAATTTAGTGGTAAGACAACAGAAAAAGATGGTATTGCGACGCACTTCTACACACGAATTCCAAAACGTGAATTCCGTGAGTGGGAACGCCAAAAGATGAACCAAAACGTGGAGTTCCGAAAACTGAAGAACCAAATCGTGAAGTTCCAAAGGTTGATGAATTATCTAACACAGATGATTCAGACATTACTTTCGAAGCTTTGGCACTAGGATTATTCGAACTCGTTTGATGTGAGCAAGAGAATAACCAACCAAAAAACAACCACTCGTGGTTGTTTTTTTTTGTAGCTTTACAATCTGTTTCGAAAGTGATATGATAGTGATATCGAATAGAAAGGACTTATTTGCATGCAAATTAGTAAACGAAAACAAATTGTTGCGAGTGTGGCCGCGCTCGGAGCACTTAGCGCGTCCGTTATCTCGGCTCAAGCTGATGAGACTAATCGTCGCGTCGAGAAAATTCCATTTCAAACGAAAACCCAAGAGGACCCAACGCTACCAAAAGGTGAGCGCAAAGTCATTCAAGCCGGTGTTGAGGGCGAAAAGGAAATTATTACGACACAAAATAGCACCAGCAGTTCTACTCGCAAACCAGTAGATGTCATTGTACCGTATGATGTGTCTGGCTCTACATCGGGTGGTGAGGCTGAGTTAGACCATTTGGAAGCTGTGGCGAAACAAGGGGCTGACGATACACGCTATCTCATTATTGGTTATGATGAGGGAAATTCGGAAGATGGGTTTATGACTGCGACCGCAGGAAAAACGGAAGGTGGTGGTTCTTACCGTAAAGGAGCTAAACTCTCTAAAATCACCAAAATGTTGTCTAAGCAAGAGGTGCTACAGTTTGTAGCTAAGGTTCGCGAATTGAAACCACAATCTAATCAGGATGGTTCATGGCCATGGGACAAAGCTATGAAGGCGTTAAACCTCTATGATTCCAATTATATGGATGCGTCAGGTGAACCAAAACAAGCGGGGCTCACTTATGAATCCCTGTTTGACAGTGTTCGTGATAAGAACAAAGCTGTCGGCATCTTGTGGTTCACAGATGAGTGGGAGCCTACGGAGAAACTTGACACATCGTTCTTTGAATGGGCACAAAAGAATCACAAAGATCATTTCTTGACTGTTGTTTACGGTGGTACTAATGCTAAATCGTACAAAACCTTGACTGCCGCAGGTCAAAAGGAAGTGTTGACAACCGCAGGTAAGGATTCGACAGCTTTGGCTCAAGAAATTGCTGACAAATTCACCAACTTGGTCACCATCACAACCCCAGGAAAACCAGAAACGTCAGAGAAAATCATCAAACAACCAGTGGATGAAATTGTTGCGGTTGGAACAAAGGCCGCCGAAGAGTCTCCGAAAGAAAACGTAACACGTCGTGTTGAGAAAATCCCATTTAAAACGATTGAAAAAGAAGATGAAAATCTGAATGAAGGTGAACGCAAGGTTGTACGTCCCGGAGTGGAAGGTGAAAAAGAATTTATCACTACAACTATTCCCGGCACAAAGGCTCAACCTGGTTCGGGTTCTGGTACGATTACTGTAACCACCAAATCATCAACATCCACGAAAACAGAGACCAAAGGTCGCTCTATCTTTATGCCAGTAGACGGTTCAGGTTCGACCGGTTTTGGTACTCGCAAGAACATTTTGGAGGATTTGGACGCCATCATCAAGAGTTTGAGTGATAAGGATCAAATTCAATTGGCCTTCTATGAGGATAACAACGCTAATTCGTATACGTCATACGGTAATACTGAGAAATCATCACCGACGACGATTATGATGACCAAGGCGCAAGCTGTCAAGTTGATTGACTATGTTCAAGCGCACCAAACGGGATATGCATGGGTTGATGCGGTAAACGCGTTGGGTCTTCGTGATAAGAATGCACCGGCTGGTAAACCTTACGAGCAAATCTTTGAGGAATCACGGGATAAATCATTGACTCCAGTTGTCATCCAATTAACAGATGGTTGGACAACAGAGGAAGATATTGACCATTCATTTGCTAAATGGGCCAAAGAAAATGCCAAAACCTTTATGAGTATTGTGTATGATACACAAGCTTCGACAGCTAACAAAAAAATGATCGAAGCAGGTCACCCAAATATTTTCTTAGCGGTTCCAAAAGGAAAAGAGTTGACAGCGGCTGAACGTAAAGCTGGTATCTTGAAGCAAATCGCAGCTACAACAACGGAAACTATCACAAAGGGTGAAGACCAAACAATTCGCGTCACGTTGGGTGGTACCGGTGTCACTGTAACCAAAGCTACCATCAAAGGTGGCTCAATCAATAAAGACCTACCTATTAAGGACGGTAAGGTTGATTACGGTGAAAAACTTCCAGACGGAACCTACACGATCGACTATACCGCTACGGGTACTGGTACCTTGACATCGACAACCTATGTCAATGGACAACAAGCAAGCACCAAAGACTTGAAACTTGGGGACTCATCAGGAACAACCCTTCGCTTGACAAGTAATTCAACAGCCAAAAATAATGGCGATGGTACTTACACACAAACCATCACTTTGGATTACGATCCGGCTCGAGATGGTGATGTTGTTGCTCCAGACCCGCGCTTTCATGATCCATCCGACAACTTACCACCAGCACGTTATGGGTACTTTGGTGGTCCTACAGGCAAGGCCTTAACGGTTCGTTTGACCGGTCCTGGGGGTGTTGAGTATCTGGATCAAAATGGAACATTCTTAAAGGCTCCAAAGTACACGAAAGGAACATACACCTTAACGTATACCTTCAGACTTGAAGACAACCCCGTTGCGGGGACTACGCCAGGTGTTCTCGAAATTGGTAAAGCCAAAGCTGAGAAACGTGACACCTTTGAAGAAGTACCAAAAACGGCCACGCCAGATAAGACAACTCACAGTGAACGTATCATCAAAGAACCTGTTGATGAAATCGTCCATATTGGTATTGGTGGCACTGTGACCGAATCCAAGAAAGAACCGATTCCATTTGCGACTGAAATCATCGAAGATGAAAGCATGATGGAAGGTGAAGAAAGAGTCACCGTTGAAGGAATGACGGGTGAGAAAGAA
>ERZ773196.586-NODE-586-length-22575-cov-24.140808_pt1 | contig 22575 bp, 5 predicted proteins | sample MGYA00581009_ERZ773196 | MGnify/ENA primary metagenome ERZ773196 (study PRJEB29015, sample SAMEA2738162) | human oral metagenome | biome: human oral; feature: human-associated habitat; material: saliva | place: China | collected 2243 ... | reverse complement strand
TCTATGACATTCTTGTCAAAATCACCAAACTCTTGACACCAATCCTTCCTCACACAGCAGAGGAAATCTGGTCATATCTTGAGTTTGAAGCTGAAGAATTTGTTCAATTGTCTGAATTACCAGAAGCGGAAACTTTTGCTAACCAAGAAGAAATTTTGGATACATGGTCAGCCTTCATGGACTTCCGTGGACAGGCTCAAAAAGCCTTGGAAGAAGCGCGTAATGCAAAAGTAATCGGTAAATCACTCGAAGCCCACTTGACAGTTTACCCAAATGAAGTGGTGAAAACTCTTCTTGGAGCAGTAGATAGCAATGTGGCTCAACTTTTGATCGTGTCAGAATTGACCATCGCTGAAGGTATAGCTCCAGAAGGCGCAGTTAGCTTTGAGGATGTTGCCTTTACAGTTGAACGCGCTACAGGTGAAGTTTGTGACCGTTGCCGTCGTATCGACCCAACTACTGCAGAACGCAGTTACCACGCAGTCATCTGTGACCACTGTGCAAGCATCGTAGAAGAAAACTTTGCAGATGCAGTTGCAGAAGGATTTGAAGCGAAATAATCAGATTAGAAATATGTCTTCTCATAGTTTAAGATGAGATGAAAAGGAAAAAGAGAGGAAGTCATTTCTCTCTTTTTTGCTGGAAAAACCTTGGGACAAAGATGTAGAAATCTAATAATTTTGAGGATCGTTTTAAGTTGATTTTTTGAGATTTTTTTAAAAAGTGAGGTCGTTTTTTGGTACTTTTCAAAAGCATGTGTTGCTTCTAAAAATCGCGACAAATAATTTGAATAATCAAGTGAAATCAGGTAGAATAGAAAGGATTGAATAATATATTGAAGAGGAAATTTTGAGAATGAAACATCAGTTTTATGGAGAAAAACGACAGCGCTTTTCTTTCAGAAAGTTGTCCGTTGGGCTGGTTTCGGCGACTATTGGAAGCTTCTTTTTGAGTGGGCAAATAACTGGGGACTTGACTTCTGTGAAAGCAGCAGAAATTCAAAGTCAGCAGTCTGCTCAGGTCAAATACCACTACGTAGTGGAGTCTGAATTGACGGAGACAGAGAAGAGTGCCTTGATCAGGGAGATTCCAAAGCATGTTGAGGATGCTTCAGAGACCTATTACTTAGTTTATCGTCCGACTACTCAAGGGGATTCGTCTGGAGTATTACCTAAAACAGGTCATTCCGGTCTTTGGGAATCAACTTTTACAGCGATGGGTCTTGCATTACTAGTGCTTGTAGTTGTTAGAGGCAGAAATGGGAAGAGGTATTTATCTTCGATCTTGTTGGTAACTGGAATGGGATCCATACTGCTATCTCCAACAGTCTTAGCAGTGACGAATATCGAACTTGCGGCATATAATCAAAGTCTTAACTTGGGTCTTGGAGATGCACTTCCAGAGCCATTGAAAATTGACGGTTACGACTATATCGGTTACTTAAAGAATGAAGAACAAAATGATAGTCATTTAACTCATTCTGCTCTGAAGGAAAATTCGACACTTGACTTGGAGAAAGAGAAGGGAAGTGAACTTAAACCGAGTGAAACAAATCTTGATATGAAAGAGATTGTTTCAGATAAGGGGGATACTTTAACTGAGGAAGAAAGAGAAGCTATAGCTGCTAAGGAGAGAGAGTCTGCTCGTTTAAGCCCCGTTTATGACTTGCCAGAACTAAAAATTAGTGAGCAAAAGTCAGTTCAAGAACTTCCTTATCAGACAAAATACCAATATACCGATGAATTGGCTCAAGGGCAATCAAAAGTTATACAATCAGGTGTTCGAGGTCAACGTACAGTAGTGACTCGTCATTTTCGTAAGGATCAAGAAATTGTGAAAAGCGAAATGATTTCTGATCAAGTGACGGTTGAACCTGTTTCTGAAATTATTTTAGTTGGAACAGCTCCAACTAACTCGATACCAAAAGAAACTCCAGTTCACGAAGTTCCAGAATTGACAGAATATGGCACCAGTCCAGAAACAGCGCCAGTTCACGAAGTTTCAGAATTGACAGAATATGGGACTAGTCCTGAGACGTCTCCAGTTCAAGAGATTCCAGAGCTGACGGAATATGGTACAACTTCTGAAACAGCGCCAGTTCACGAAGTTCCAGAATTGGCAGAGTATGGCACCAGTTCTGATACACCTCCAGTTCAAGAGATTCCAGAACTGACGGAATATGGGACAAATCCTGATACAGCTCCTATTCATGAGAATTCTGAGTTAGAATTGACTACAAATGATGAGGTTAGAATAGAAAAGATTGGTTTTTCTATTGACGAGCAATATACAGATGAGATTCCAGAAGGAAGTCGTCAAATCACAACTCCAGGAGTTGAGGGTGAGCGCACGATTAAGACCCGTGTCTACAGTTCTAACGGTCAGGAAATCGACCGCCAAGAACTTTCGAATGAAGAAACCTTGGCTCCGATAACACAAATCGTCAAAGTCGGCACAGCTAAGCCAACTATGGTACCGAATGAAGCACCGAAAGTAGACGCTTTGCCAGAGTATCCGGTGACTTATACCGACGAAACCCGCGTAGAGAAAATTGCGTTCAATATCGAGGAGCAATATACCGATGAGCTTGTTCGAGATGCTCGTCAAATCACAACTCCAGGAGTCCAAGGCGAACGTACCATTAAGACTCGTGTCTACAGTTCTAACGGTCAAGAGGTTGACCGTCAAGAGTTGTCCAATGAGGAAACCCTAGCTCCTGTAACGCAAATTGTCAAAGTTGGAACGGCTAAGCCAACCATGGTACCGAGCGAAGCGCCAAAAGCAGACGCTCTGCCAGAGTATCCACTGACTTATACAGATGAAACGCGCGTTGAAAAAATCAACTTTAGCATTCGTGAAGAAGAAACGGATGAATTGGTTCGTGATGCCCGCCAAATCACAACTCCAGGAGTCCAAGGTGAGCGTACGATTAAGACTCGTGTCTACAGTTCTAACGGTCAAGAGGTTGACCGTCAAGAGTTGTCCAATGAGGAAACCCTAGCTCCTGTAACTCAAATTGTCAAAGTCGGAACTGCTAAGCCAACCATGGTACCGAATGAAGCTCCGAAAGCAGACGCTCTGCCAGAGTATCCACTGACTTATACAGATGAAACGCGCGTAGAGAAAATAGCCTTTAATATCGAAAAGCAATATACGGATGAGCTTGTTCAAGATGCTCGTCAAATCGCAACTCCGGGTGTCCAAGGCGAACGTACTATCAAGACCCGTGTCTACAGCTCTAACGGTCAGGAAATCGCCCGCCAAGAACTTTCGAATGAAGAAACCTTGGCTCCCGTAACACAAATCGTCAAAGTCGGAACTGCTAAGCCAACCATGGTACCAAATGATGCACCGAAAGCAGATGCTCTGCCAGAGTATCCACTGACTTATACAGATGAAACGCGCGTAGAGAAAATAGCCTTCAACATCGAGGAGCAAACTACGGATGAGCTAGTTCAAGATGCTCGTCAAATCGTGACTCCGGGTGTCCAAGGCGAACGAACTATCAAGACTCGTGTCTACAGTTCCAATGGTCAAGTTGTTGACCGCCAAGAACTTTCGAATGAAGAAACCTTGGCTCCTGTAACACAAATTGTCAAAGTCGGCACAGCTAAGCCAAATATGGTGCCGAATGAAGCTCCGAAAGCAGACGCCCTGCCAGAGTATCCGTTGACATATACTGACGCAACTCGGGTAGAGAAAATAGCCTTCAACATTGAGGAGCAATATACGGATGAATTAGTTCAAGATGCTCGTCAAATCGCAACTCCGGGAGTCCAAGGTGAACGAACTATCAAGACCCGCGTCTACAGCTCTAACGGTCAAGTTGTTGACCGTCAAGAATTGTCTAATGAGGAAACCCTAGCTCCAGTAACGCAAATAGTCAAAGTCGGAACAGCTAAACCAACTATGGTACCGAACGAAGCACCAAAAGCAGACGCTCTGCCAGAGTATCCGTTGATTTATACCGACGAAACTCGTGTAGAGAAAATAGCTTTCAACATTGAAGAGCAACATACGGACGAATTGGTTCGAGATGCTCGTCAAATCGCAACACCAGGTGTTGAGGGAGAGCGCACGATTAAGACTCGTGTTTACAGTTCCAATGGTCAAGTTGTCGACCGTCAAGAATTGTCTAATGAGGAAACACTAGCTCCTGTAACGCAAATTGTCAAAGTCGGTACGGCTAAACCCAATATGGTACCAAATGAAGCACCGAAAGCGGAAGCTTTAGAGGAGTTCGATTTAATTTCACTGCATAATCTCTTGGCAGAATCGGATCAGATTAAAGCTCAGGCCCGTTATTTCAACGATAGTCAGAGTCATCAAGCTAACTATGATGCTGCTTTGACGGCAGGTCAAGCGATTCTGAGCCAATCCCAAGCCAGCCAAGCAGAAGTCAACCAACTGGTGGAACAAATCAATCAAGCCAAGGCTCAATTAAGTGGTCTTGAAGTTGTTAAAACGGCTCTTCAGACTGAGTACGATTTAAATCCAACGGTTAAAACTTCTGTTAAATATAAGAATGCGGATTCAGAAAAGCAGACAGCTTATACTGACGAATTGACCAAGGCAGAGGGAGTTTTGAACGATCAAACTGCTACACAAGTACAGGTCAACCAAGCTCTTGTTAGCCTGACAGCAGCCAAAGAAGCACTAAATGGAGTGCCTAAAGTCAAGCCGACTGTTTCCATTCTAAGTCTGACTGAGAATGCTGATGATAAGTCGGTGACGGTCCAATATAGATTGGAAGACCAGACCCAGTCCTTCCGTTCAGCGACTGCAGAATTGTACCAGGGAGACCAGCTGATTCGCACTCTTCCAATTACCAACTTCGCTGGCAGCTTGAAAATTGGCGACCTAGACTACTACACAGGCTACACTCTAAAAACCAAGTTGACTTATGAACTGGATAATGGCAGCTTTACTGAGTTTGAAACAGACAGTCGTAACTTTGAGTTAGAATACAAGAAGATTGCCTTCCGTGATATTGATTCCGTTGAGTTTTATCATAAAGAAAACGACCAATACAAGCGCTTTGTGTCGATGAGCTCTATGCCTACGGATCTGTCTACCTACTTCGTCAAGATCAAATCAAGCGAATCCAAGGAAATCCTCCTACCAGTTCACAGCATTTCTGAAGCAGAGAAAGATGGCAAGGCTGTCTATAAGGTTAATGTAACCCTTCCTGAACTCGTCCAAGAAAGTGAAGCGGGCTACAAGTCTGGGCACGACTTCTACATCAGTAAGGCAGTCCCAAGTCAGCAAAATGTCTACACTAGCTTTGCTGGATTGGTAGACGCTATGAAGCGAAATATGGCAGGAAACTATGTGTTGGGTGCTGATTTGGATGCGAGCGAGGTTAACCTAGCTCCTGCGGATTATGTCTACCTCAAAGGGAACTTCACCGGTAGTCTGACAGGTAGTCAAAATGGCAAGCAATATGCGATTTACAATCTAGCCAAACCTTTATTTGAAAATCTCAAGAGTGGATCTGCCATTTCAAATATCGACTTTAAAGACGTGAATATCGTGGGTACCTATGATTCGGCTGCGCTGGCACGCAATGCGGAGAATGCGCGAATCACAGATGTTTCTGTTCAGGGGAGAGTATCGGTAGTAGGCAACGCTTCTAACGTAGCGGGTCTAGTAGTTAATGGAACCAATACGAAGATTACAAATAGTTCCTTTACGGGGACTATCCTATCTAACAGTCAACACATCAAAGCTTATAATGTAGGTGGTTTGGTTGCAAGCCTTAAAGGAGGAGAATCTCTTCTTAGCCAAAGTAAAGCAGATGTAACGATTATTAGTGGTGCACGATCAAATGAACAACGTATCGGTGGTTTGGTTGGACGTCTAGAAAACAATGCTCGAATTACCAAATCGTATGTGACAGGAAAACTATATAATGCAACCACTAGCGGTCAAATCGGTGGAGTGGTCGGCTCGAACTACTTTAATGGTTTAGTTGATAATGTGATCAGTAATGTTAGCGGTACAAATGTTTACAGTATTTCTGGGGATCAGGGCTACAAAAACGACCGCATTACGCAAGCATATAAAGTTGCCAAGAGTGAAACCTTGAAAAACGATCAGTTTGTTACTTCTACAATTACTCAAGAAGAAATGGAAGAAAAACTGACTGCTATGGACATCACGACTAGCCTAGATGACACGAATCTAAATATGCGTTTTGTCGACTATGGTGAGGTAAACAATGCTCAATTCGACCGTGGATATTCTTATGCAAATATGGAGAAACTGCTTCCTTTCTACAATAAAGAAACCATTGTTTCGTTTGCGAACAAGATTCCAAAAGAACATAAGTTGAACAAGGAGTACCTACTGGATGTTGTTCCGATGAAGGGTGACCAGATAATCACTGATATCCATAGCAATAAAACAGCAATCAATCGCTTGATGCTGCACTATATGGACAATACTATTGACTACCTAGAAATATCTTATCAGGGAGATTTCGTCAACCAAGGTATTGCTGAGTATAGAATGAAGGGATTAGACCTTCTTTATACTCCAGAAGCCTTTGTATCAGATTATACTAGCATTCTAAATCAAGTGTTGCCAGAGCTGAACAAGGTCGTTCTTGATTCGCCAGCTATGCGCACAGTTCTCGGTGTAGCAGCAGACACTTCTTTGGATGAACTATACTTAGACACTGCATTTACGCAGGTGAAAAGTAAGCTATCAGGTGAGCTTCGCAAAGTGCTGGCTATGGATAAGGCTATCAATACTGAAGGTGAAGTAGTTAAGGATTATCTTGTTAAGAAGATTATTGCTGATAAAGAAGCTTTTCTATTAGGTCTGACTTATCTTAATCGTTGGTACAATATCAACTATGATACCTTTAATGTTAAGGACTTGTCGGCTTACAAGTTGGATTTTTACGGTAAGAATGATGTTTCGACTTTAGATACAATCATTGCTTTAGGGAAATCAGGATTGGAGAATCTCAAGGCTAAAAATAACTATACAGCTTATGATAATTCGCTCTCTGAAGCAACTGGTAAACGAGGACTCTTCAATTATCTTGAAGGTTATCGTCAGCTCTTCCTGCCTTATAAGACCAATAATGAATGGCTCAAAACCAATACAAAAGCCTACATCGTTGAGGCTAAGTCGGATGTAGCAGAAGCTAGACAGCTTCAGGATGCAGCCGAGGGCAAGAGCAAGTACACTGTCGGTGTGTACGACAAGATTACTGCTGATAATTGGGAACACAAGGGTATGCTCCTGCCACTCTTGACCATGACGGAGAAAGGTGTCTATGCTATCTCCAATATGTCTACCCTCTCTATGGGAGCTTATGATCGCTATCGCCTGGATGCCAATAACAGGGTCCGCACAGACGCTGAGCTAGCTGAATATGTCGAGGACCGTGTTAGAAAGTCAGCTGAATGGCAACGTGATCACTATGATTTCTGGTATAAGATTCTCAGTCCAGAAAGCAAGGACAAGCTTTTCCGTTCGGTTCTGGTTTATGACGGATTCTCATTGATTGACAAGAATGGTCAAAAATATTGGGCTCCAGCTAATGATAAAAAATCTCTAGCTATGCAGGAGTTCTTCGGACCTGCCGGCAAGTGGTATCCAAGCAAGGGTTATAATGCCTATGCTACGGGTAGTGTAACTCACTTTGATGCTGCTAAATTGTTGGAAGACTATGGTAACTCAGTCTACACGCATGAGATGACCCATAATTCTGACGGTGCTATTTACTTTGAAGGATATGGTCGTCGTGAGGGACTAGGTGCGGAACTCTATGCTCGCGGACTCTTGCAATCTTCGCCGAGTGCAGATGAACCAACGATTACGCTCAATACTCTCTTCAAGGTGGACAAGGATTCTAAGACCCGTATGCATACCTATAATTTCAAGGAGCGTGTTCAAAATGCAGCAGACCTGCAACACTATGTTCATGGTATGTTTGACATGATCTACACGTTAGATTATCTAGAAGGTACTTCCATGCTGAAGCAGAGTGATGATGCGAAACTTCAGTGGTTCAGAAAGATGGAGAATTACTATATTACAGATAAGTATGGTAAGGAGACCCACGCTGGTAACCAGACGCGAACCTTCACTGCTGAAGAAATCAAGCAGCTGAAGACCTTTGCCTCTCTGATTGAAAATGATGTGATCACTCGTCGGGAGAACAAGGAAAGCGGAAAATATGGTCGAAATGGCTACCTTAGCCTCAGCCTTTTCTCACCAATTTACTCAGCCTTGAGCAATCCAAATGGAGCACCAGGTGACGTCATGTTCCGTCGTACAGCCTATGAATTACTGGCAGCCAAGGGCTACCATGATGGATTTGTCCCTTATGTTTCTGGTCAGTACTCTCAGGAAGCCTTCGATGAAGGGATGAAAACGTGGGACGGATGGTCTGGAAGAGATGTTGGACTTGTGACGGACCAGAAAGTCTTGGAAAATGTATTTAAGGGTGAATACACCTCTTGGGCAGCTTTCAAGAAGGCCATGTATAAGGAGCGGATTGATCAGCTGACCAAGCTGAAGCCAATCACCATTGAATACGAACTTAAAAATCCAAATAGTACCAAGAAAGTAACCATTCGTTCTTATGCAGAGATGCAGCAGTTGATGGATGCAGCCGTGGCTGAGGATGTACGCAACATTACCAATGCTACTAGCCGTGTCGAAGCTAGCTGGGTTAACCTGCTCAAGAAGAAGATTTACAATGCTTATCTTCGTGAGACAGACGACTTCAGACAGTCTATTTTCAAGAAATAAGGAAACGATTCTGTTTGATTAAAATTTGAAAAATTCCTAGGTTTAAGGCCACCTAGGAATTTTTCTGTGGTTTCTCCCTGATCTTGTTTGTGCATTCAAGAACTGATAAGATAAGGATTTTGAAAGCGTAAATGAACTGAAAAGATTAGCAGTTTTTTGTGGCTATTATTTATAGCAAATAAATTGAATAATCTAGTAAATTTCGGTAGAATAGAGGGGATTCAAATCATGATGAAGGAAAGATTAGAAATGAAAAGAAGTTATTTAGGAGAAAAGCACCAGCGTTTTTCATTGAGAAAAGTTTCGGTTGGTCTAGTGTCTGCTCTGGTAGGGGTTTTCTACCTTTTTAGTGGAGGAGGTTCTCTTGCTAGTGTAGCAGCTAGTGAACAGACGCCATCCGTCACAAAACAGATTCACTATAAGTACGTGACAGAGAGTGAGCTCACGGACCAAGAGAAGCAATTGGTAGTCAAAGAATTGCCACAGTTTGTTGAGGAAACAGATGATACATACTATTTGATTTATAGACCGACGAGACAGTTGCCTGCAACTGGTCACAGCCAACTCATTAGCTCAATTGCAGCGGGGGCAGGTATTGTACTACTGGTCGTAGCAATTAAACTGGGCAGAGATGATCGCAAGAAACTCGCTTCATTCATGCTCTTAACTAGTCTAGGAAGTCAGCTAATCGCGCCAACTTCCTTGGCTTTAACAAATCAAATGCTCGCTGACTACAATCAGGAATTGACTGTACAGGTCGGGGAAGCATTGCAATCCCCACTTACGATTGAAGGCTACCAATATGTAGGCTATTTGAAATCTCAAAAAGCAGTAAACTCTCCAGCTGATAGCAAGAAAGAGTTGAATCATTCGGCTCCTATTGATACTCCAGTTCAAACTTCAAACGGAAGCCAAGCGCAGGAAGAGTACCGTGCTCAGAAACCAAGTGATGCTCCTGTATTTGAACAACCAGAGTTAAAGGTTGAAAGTAAAGATACGAGTCGTACAGAGATTATTCCTTTCCAAGTAGAGGAAGTAGAAGCAGCTGATTTGCCGCAAGGTCAAACTGAGGTGATTCAGGCAGGGAAAAATGGTAGTCGTACCATTGTGACCCGCAGCTACATTTTAAATGGTCAGGTGATCCATACAGAGGAGGTTTCCAATCAGGTAACGACTGAGCCGACTTCTGAGATTAGAAAAGTCGGAAGCAAGGTCCTTTCTCCTACAAAACCAAGCCCAGGGGAGTCCGTTAGTGAAAAACCAACAGATGCTCCTGTAAATGAAGTTCCAAGCTTAAACGTTGAAGAAAAAGATGTTACCACGACGGTAGCAGAACCCTACACTCGAGAACGAGTTGAGAGTGATAGCTTGCCAGTTGGCCAGACCAAGATAACACAAGCTGGTCAAGATGGCGTGCGTACAATCGTCACCCGTCAGTACATGGTAGATGGAAAAGTAGAGAGAAGCCAGGAACTCTCTAACGAAGTGACAACTCCAGCAGTATCAGAAATCGTAACAGTTGGAACAGGCCCTGTTAGCGAGAAACCAACAGAGGCTCCTGTAAATGAAGTTCCAAGTCTAGAGGTTGAAGAAAAGGATGTTACTACGACGGTAGCAGAACCCTACACTCGAGAACGAGTAGAGAGTGATAGCTTGCCAGTTGGCCAGACCAAGATAACCCAAGCTGGTCAAGATGGAGTGCGCACAATCGTCACCCGTCAGTACATAGTAGATGGCAAAGTAGAGAGAAGCCAGGAAATTTCCAACGAAGTGACGACTCCAGCGGTATCAGAGATCGTAACGGTCGGAACAGCTCCTGTTAGCGAGAAACCAACAGACGCTCCTGTAAATGAAGTTCCAAGCTTAAACGTCGAAGAAAAAGATGTCACCACGACGGTAGCAGAACCCTATCCAACTAAGGAAGTGGAAAGTGCAGACCTGCCTTTGGGGCAAAGGGAAGTTAGTCAAGCAGGTCAAGAGGGCGTGCGTACGATTGTGACTCGTCAGTATTTAGTAGATGGAAAAGTCGAAAATACAGAGGAAATCTCTAACACTGTCACAAAAGAAGCAGTTCCTCAGATTATCAAAGTCGGTATAAAACCAATTTCTACAAATGCGGATCACGCTCCTGTGGAACCAGAAAAAGGAACTCTCGACCTCGAACCCTTACACCAATTAGTGGAAGAGGCCGATAGCATTCAGAAAACGCATCAGTATTTCAATGATACCACTGCAGATCAAGAGTCTTATAAACAGGCAGTTGCAAATGCCCAAGCTCTCTTTGAGACATCTCATGCCAGTCAAGAACAGGTTGATTCTTTGAAAAAAGCCCTTGAAACTGCTAAGAATAATCTAGACGGCCAACCTGTTGATAAGAAAACTCTTGGAGTTGAATTTGACATGAAGGATGTGACTCAGTCTACAGTTGCTTACCAGTATGCTGATGAACAAGCCAAACTCCGCTATCGTCGTGCTCTAGATCAGGCCAAGCTCGTTTTGGACAATCCTTTCGCCAATCAAGCCTTGGTCGATCAAGTTCGGACGGATCTCGAGGCAGCTCGTCAAGCTCTGGATGGTGTCAAGAGAAAACCAACCCTCTCTCTAGTCCGTGTCGAGAAGGAAGAAGACAAACGCCAAGTTTCTCTTAGCTATCATTTGACGGATGCTACAGCTAGCTATCAATCAGCCAAAGTGCAGCTATACAAGGGCGAAACGCTGATCAAGGAAGTCGACCTTGTGGACCTCGCTCAAAAATTGACACTTGATGACTTGGACTACTATACTCCTTATACCCTCAAAACTGTCATGAAATATGATCTGGGTCAAGGGGAACAAACTAGTATAGAGGATCAACGCCTAGTTCAGCTAGATTATAAGAAGGTTGAAATCAAAGACATCGACCGCATCGAACTGTACGGTAAAGATGGCAGTCACTACCGACGTTACCTATCTCTGTCGGAAGTGCCGTCTGATTTGGACAACTACTATGTCCGCATTCAGTCAGACAAGTTCAAGGATATGCTCTTACCCGTTTCTAAGATTACAGATAAGGGAAATGCCTACTCCGTAACGGTATCAGCTAATCAGCTCGTCGAGGGAGAAGGGGACCATTATCGTCCAGATTACTCTTTTGAACTGCCGAAAACGCCTCTTAGCCAAGAAGGTGTCTATACGTCCTTCAAAGCGCTCGTAGAGGCCATGAAGTCAAACCCGACTGGAAACTTCACATTAGGAGCGGATGTTTCAGCAGATGAATTCCAGTTGGAACAGTCTGCGACAAGCTATGTTCCAGAAGAATTTTCAGGTAGCCTAACTAGCCGAGTGGATGGCAAAGATTATACCATCTACAACTTGGCAAAACCACTCTTTGCAACCTTGAAAAATGCCACCATCCAGCAACTGACCTTGAAATCGGCTGCGGTTACAGGTAAGGACTCTATCGGGGCCTTGGCTAGCAATGCTCAGAATGCAACGATTACGGATGTTTCTGTAAGTGGTAGTCTATCTGGGAACAAGCATATCGGTGGACTCGTAGGAGTTGCCCAAAACACAAAACTAACCAATGTTGCCTTTAAAGGGTCCATCACCAGCACCCAAGAAGGAGGGCAGGAGTACAATGTTGGTGGCCTGGTCGGTAGTTTCCACGGCAACCAATCACTGGCGCAGAAGAGCCAAGCAGATGTATCTATCCAAGTAACAGGTCGAAATGGAGACCAGCGTGTTGGAGGCTTGATTGGTCGCTTGCAAAATGGAGCTAGATTAGAAACTTCTTATGTGAGTGGTTCTATCCAGAATGGAGGTCATTCTGGCCAAGTCGGTGGAGCGATCGGATCTACTTGGAACAATGGACAGGTCCGAAATGTTTTGACCAGTGTCAAGGTTCAAAATGGTCATGCGATGACAGGAGATCCCTATCCTGAGGCTTCTGTTCGGGACTCTTATGTTCTTGAAGGAACTACAGCAAATCGAAAAGATGAACGTTTTGTCCGTTCTATTTCAGAGGCCGATGCGCAAGCCAAACGTCAGTCTTTTGGAATCACTTCGAACTTGACGGACCAAGATCCATTGCAGCAATCTTACCAGCATCAGACAGACTATAGTCGAGTGAGGGGAGCTCAGGAGTCCAGAAAGCAAGCCTACGAAAATGTAGAAAAACTATTACAATTCTACAACAAAGACTTCATCGTTCATACAGCCAACCAATTAGATGAAGATGATAAACTCAACAAAGTAGCCCTGCTAGATGTGGTTCCGATGAAAGATGAGACGCTGATAACGGATGTCAACAGCCATAAGGGTGAAATCAATAGACTGATGCTGCATTATGCAGATAAGACAATCTCTTATCTTGATCTGACCTACAAGGGTGATTTTGCCAATGGCCAGATTGCAGAATATAGCATCGCTGATAAGAATTTACTCTATACACCAGAGGCCTTCTTATCTGACTACCAGTCCATTAAAGAGAGTGTCTTGGATGAACTCAAAGCTGTGACTTATGACTCAACTGCAGTGCGTAAGGTACTGGGAATTGGTGAAACAGCTTCCTTAGATGATCTTTATCTGGAAAAAGCCTTTGAACAAACCAAGGCTGAATTAGGTCAGGAGCTCCTCAAGGTGCTTTCAGTTGACAAGTCGATTAACACCCTAGGCCCTGCCGTAGCGGATGCGATTAGCCAAAAGATTCTGCAGAACAAAGAGGCCTTCATGCTTGGTCTGACCTATCTCAACCGCTGGTACAATGTCAACTATGGAACGTTCAATACCAAGGATCTTAATGCCTATAAGTTTGATTTCTTTGGCAATCAATCAGCTTCGACACTGGATACTATCATCGCTCTCGGGAACTCTGGAATGGGCAATCTTCGAGCGCAAAACAACTTCAATGCTTACCGACAATCCCTAGCCAAGGAAAAAGGCAAAGGGGACCTCTTTGCTTACTTAGAGAGTCTGCGTGAACTCTTCTTGCCAAATAAAACCAACAGTGAGTGGTTCAAGGAAAATACTAAGGCTTATATCGTAGAGGCTCGTTCAAGTCTGCCAGAAATTCAGGCTAAGCAAGACAATGCGGATCGTAAGAGTAAGTATACAATTAAGGTCTACGATAGACTGACTCAGGGAGATTGGGGCTTCAAGCAAATGGTCCTCCAACTTCTGACCTTACCTGAAAGAGATGTCTATATCATCAGCAATATGTCGACTATTGCCTTTGGTAGCTTTGGAGGCTACAGGAAAGAAGGTGGCAGAATTCTCTCAGGCGAGGAACTCCATCGACACGTTGAAAAACTTGTGGATCAATCAGCTGAATGGCAACGAAACCACTATGACATGTGGTACAACATTTTAAGTCCAAACAGGAAAGACACTCTATTCAGACGGGTGATTGTTACAGACGGTTTCTTTCTTTATAATGATAAAGGCCAGCAATATTGGGCTCCGCGTAATGATAAGACCTCTGTTGCTATGTACAATTTCTTTGGCCCTGCTGGCAAGTATCACGGAGACAATGGACTAGGGGCCTTTGCCAATGGTTATGAAGTCTTCTACGTCTATGACCAGATGCTGGGAGCTTCTGGAACCATGGTCTATACCCATGAAATGACCCACAACTCGGATGGTTCTATCTATTTTGAAGGACATGGTCGTCGTGAGGGTGAAGGACCTGAGAGCTTTGCTACAGGGATGTTAGAATCTGTAACCAATGTTAGCGAAAAAGGTCTCGTACTTAATAGCTTCTATCAAGGAGATAAAGATTCGACCACACGTTACCATACCTATGATCCTGTTGCCCGATTCTCCTCAGCAGATGCTCTTCGCGACTACATGCATGGAGTCTTTGACGTACTGAACCTTCTGGATTATGTAGAAGGGGATATTGTTACTGGTGTTCTAACTGATCAACAGAAAATGAAATGGTACCGCAAGGCTGAAAATTATAACTTTGAAAAAACTTCTTATGGTAAACAAGCTCACGCTGATGATCGAATTGTCCCTATAACTGCCGAAGAAGCTGCCAAACTAAAATCTGTTGATGCTCTGGTTGATCATAATATCATTGGTCGTCGCGATGGTTGGGATAGAGCTAGCTTTGGACGAAATGGCTACTATGTCATCAATATGTTTGCTTCCTTCTATGCAGCTCTGGACAATCCAACTGGTGCACCTGGTGGGCTTATGTTCCGCCGTAGAGCCTATGAATTGCTCGGAGACAAAGGTTACCAGCAAGGATTCGTCCCATATGTCTCTGGCCAATACGCTGGCCAAGCTCTCAAAGAAGGAGACAAGACCTACTCAATCTGGAACAGAGGAGATGTCGGAGTAGTTGGAGATGATCGGATCCTTAAAAACCTCTACGGTAGTCAGTATGAATCATGGAAGGATTTGAAGAAAGCTATGCTAAATGAGCGATACAACAAGGCTCAAAACTTCCTTCGCCCTATCACCATCGAGTTTGAAGCAGGAAAACTAGATAGCAAACGACAGATTACGATTTCTTCTTATGAGGAATTGCAAGATTATATGTACTTAGCAGTACTAACGGATGCCTCAGCTAAGAACATTGATCGTGCCTTATCAGACAGCTCTAAGAGCAGTGTCGCCCAACTCAAGTATCGTATTTTCAACGCTTATCTACGTGCTACAGACGACTTCAGACAGTCTATCTTTGAAAGATAGACACGAAAAAAGAAGATCCAAGTGATCTTCTTTTTTTAGGGAAACGTCTTGTTTACTACAAAAAACGAATGAATTTACAAACAAATTGATACATGACAGAGTTCTTACTCTAAATGTCTGGATAGAAATTGGAAATCATTCACCATCTAGTATACTCGTTTTGAAATTTCTTTTGTTTTTCATGAAAATATGATAAAATGATAGTTGTAAAAATTTTTTAAGGAGATTCGGATGAAAACAAAAACACTTGCTCGCGTAAATGCGATTTTTGGTCTTATTTCAGGTATCGTTTTGCTGTTGGCACCTCTTGTTATGTTTATGATAGCTGTCGGGGCTGCTGCGGCGACGGAGGACTCTGATGCAACAGTTGGTATATTGACGATTTTTTCAATCATTTTGGCATTGGTAAAAATTGCTGTCTTGGTTTTAGGAATTGTGTCTATTGTCTATTACAAGGACGATGAACGTGTGACGCCAGCACCGTCTGTTTTGTTTATCGTAGGTGGTTCTGTTGGATTGATCCCATTCTTGGGCTGGGTAGGAGGAATTCTGACAATCATTGGTGGATCCCTCTATTTTGGACTTTTGAAAAAGTTCGAGATTCAAGAATAATGACTTTTTGTTAGGAATATTTTCAAATAAGAGAAGGCGCTTAGCCTTCTTTTTTTGTCATCAACCAGGGGTAAATTTGACAGGATAAATAAGCTTTTACATTCATAAAATTCAAAGTATTTATTTGAGACAAGGAAGTATTTTTATAGTATAATGGTGGATGTGAAATACCTATATCAAAATATAATGCTAGTTATTTTTTTGATAGAAGGTAAAAGTTGAGAGGATTTAGAATGAAAAAGTTTTTTGGAGAGAAGCAGCATCGTTTCTCCTTACGAAAATTAGCAATTGGACTTGTATCAGCTTCGATTTCAAGCCTATTTTTTGTGTCCATTGCGAGTAGTGGAACCGTATTTGCTCAAGAAAATGCAGCTGTTCACTACAAATATGTGACGGATACAGAGCTAAGTAGTCAAGAGAAGGACTTGATTGTAAAGGACATTCCTAAAATTGCGGAAGATAGTGAGAGCACCTATTATCTAGTCTACCGTATGGATGAGAAAGCCCAACTAGGTCAGTTGCCCAATACAGGTGGGCAGAATAGCCTTACTAGTGTTTTAACTGGTGGAGCCTTGGCTTCGATTGGCCTTCTTATTTTTGTTGTATCGAAAAAGAAAGGCAAAAAGAAAGCTCTCTTGAATGTGATTTTGGTAACGGGGATGAGCAGTGGTTTGGCTTCTTCAGTTCAGGCTATCGAAAATCAACTTTTACTCCAGTATAATCAGGAATACCAATTATCCCAAGGAGATAGTCTGCCCTTGCCACGCGCCTTATCGGGTTATACCTACCTAGGCTATATTAAGCAAGACAAGGACGCTAGTCTGCTAGAAACTGCTGCTAGGGATCAGAAACTTGACTATACTGTTCAACCTCATTTCCAAGCAAACGAAGGTGGGCAAAGGGCAGGAGATGAGCAGAAAGCTCCATCTCCTACACTCCCTGCTGAAAAACCAATCCCTTCTCAAGATTCATCCAATCAAAATCCGTCTGGTCTTGCGAGTGTGGATCCTCAGGATGAAGTCTTGGCTGGTCGCGTGAACAAACCAGAACTCCGATACAAAGAGCAAGAAATTGAAACTAAACTAGATGTTCCAGAAGTGGTTCAAGAAAATCCAGATCTAGCAGAGGGAACCATCCATGTCAAACAAGAAGGTCGTGCTGGGAAGAAGATTGAGCTTGTTCGCATTTTCACGGTTGAAAACCAAGAAATTTCTAGGGAAGTTCTCTCAACTAAAGTAGAAGAAGCATTGCCACGTATAGTAGAGAAAGGGACTAAGAAGGCAGTTGCTCCGAGTGAAGCACCTCAGTCTGCAAGAAAAGGAGAGCCTGAGACTCAGGCTCCATTACCAGAATATACAGGCGAGCAAGCGGGAGCGGTTGTAGCCCCAGAAACAGCTGAAAGACCAGAATATACAGGCACCCAAGCAAGAGCAGTCGTTGAACCCGAGCAAGTCGCTCCACTACCTGAGTATCAGGGAACTCAAGCTGGTGCCATCGTTGAACCGGAAAAAGTTGAGCCAGAGGTTGGGGGTGTCCAGTCTGGGGCTTTGGTGGAACCAGAAACGACTGACAAACCAGCCTATACAGGTGAGCAGTCTGGAGCAATCGTAGAGCCTGAAAAGGTACCATCGACACAAGAGTATACAGGAACTCAAGCTGGAGCGATTGTAGCTCCTGAAACAGCTGAAAAACCAGAGTATACAGGCACTCAATCAGGTGCCATTGTTGAACCTGAGACTCAATCTTCCTTACCAGAATATAAAGGTGAGCAAGCAGGAGCCATCGTTGAACCGGAACAAGTCGCTCCTCTTCCAGAATATACTGGCAATACCGAGCAAGTAAAACCGGAAACTCCGACAGAAAAACCAAAAGAAAAAGACCCAGAGAAGACGCTTGAGCTAAGAAACGTTTCGGATCTGGAGTTGTATAGTCAGACCAATGGTACTTACAAACAACACGTTTCTTTAGACGGTGTCCCAAGTAATCCAGACACTTACTTTGTCAAGGTTAAATCTTCGTCGTTTAAAGATGTCTATCTACCAGTCACTTCAATAACGGCAGAAACGAAAGATGGTCAGCCAGTTTATAAAATCACAGCCAAGGCTGAGAAACTCCAGCAAGAGCTAGAAAAAAAATATGTTGATAATTTCACCTTCTACCTAGCTAAGAAAGCTAGAGAGGAAACGACAACCTTTACTTCCTTTAGCAACCTAGTCAAAGCTATCAACCAGAATCTCTCTGGAACCTATCATTTAGCAGCTAGTTTGAATGCCAACGAAGTGGAGTTGGAGCCTGAAGCTAAATCCTACATCAAGGGCATCTTTACTGGTCAGTTGATCGGTGAAAAAGATGGCAAGCAGTATGCTATTTACAACTTGAAAAAACCACTGTTTGAAACTTTGAATGGCGCCACAGTAGAAAAGCTGAGCCTAAAAAATGTCTCCATTTCAGGGAAAGATGACATCGGTTCACTGGCCTATGAAGCTCGGAATGGCACAAAGATTAAACAAGTTCATGTCGATGGTGTTCTAGCAGGTGAACGTGGTATCGGTGGTTTGCTGGCTAAGGCTGATCAATCAAGCATCACAGAGAGCAGTTTCAAGGGAAGAATTATCAACACGTATGAGACGACTGCTGCCTATAATATCGGTGGTCTGGTCGGTCATTTGACAGGTGACAAGGCTTTACTTACTAAGTCAAAAGCGACAGTAGCCATTTCGTCCAACACAAATAGTTCAGATCAGACAGTGGGTGGTCTTGCAGGTCTAGTAGATCAGGATGCACAAATCCAAGATAGCTATGCTGAAGGCGATATTAACAATGCCAAGCACTTTGGTAGAGTCGCGGGAGTAGCAGGCTATTTGTGGGATCGAAAAACTAATGAGGAACAGCATGCTGGAAGATTGACCAATGTTCTCAGTGATGTCAATGTAACCAACGGGAATGCCATTACCGGTTACCACTATAATGAAATGAAGGTGAAGGACACATTTAGCAGTAAGGCCAACAGAGTCTACAATGTCACCTTAGTCAAGGATGAGGTCGTCAGCAAGGAATCCTTTGAAGAAAGAGGAACAATGCTAGATGCTTCTCAAATCGAAAGCAAAAAAGTAGCCATTAATCCTCTCACTCTACCAACAGTGGAGCCCCTCTCAACAAGTGGCAAAAAAGACAGTGATTTTTCTAAGGTGGCTCATTATCAAGCTAAGCGCGCCTTGGCTTATAAAAATATTGAAAAATTGCTACCTTTCTACAACAAGGCAACCATCGTCAAATACGGAAATCTGGTCAATGAGAACAGTCTTTTATATCAAAAAGAACTCTTGTCAGCAGTCATGATGAAGGATGACCAAGTCATCACAGATATTATTTCTAACAAACAGACTGCAAACAAACTCTTGCTTCACTACAAGGACCATTCATCTGAGAAGCTCAATCTCCAGTACCAGGCTGATTTCGCCAAATTAGCGGAATATAGTCTAGGAAATACGGGTCTTCTCTATACACCAAACCAATTCCTGTATGACCAAAGCTCTATCATCAAACAAGTCTTACATGACTTACAAAAGGTTGACTACCGCTCAGAAACAATCAGAAAGACACTCGGTATTTCTCCAAAAGTCGAGCAGACTGAGCTCTACCTAGAAGATCAGTTCGCCAAAACAAAGGAACATCTGGAAGATAGTTTGAAGAAACTCTTGTCAGCGGATGCTGGACTTGCTGGTGACAACCCAGTTACCAAGGGCTATCTTGTAGATAAAATCAAACGCAACAAGGAAGCCTTGCTACTTGGTTTGACCTATCTGGAGCGTTGGTATAACTTCAGCTACGGTCAAGTAAACGTCAAAGACCTGGTTCTGTACCATCTGGACTTCTTTGGTAAGGGGAATGCTTCACCACTAGATACTCTGATTGAGTTGGGTAAATCTGGCTTTAACAACCTTCTAGCTAAGAATAATGTCGATACTTATGGTATCAGTCTTGCCAGTCAACATGGAACGACAGATTTGTTTAGCACTTTAGAACATTACCGAAAAGTCTTTCTACCAGAGAAAAGCAACAATGACTGGTTTAAATCAGAGACTAAGGCCTACATCGTCGAAGAAAAATCCACTATCAAAGAGGTAAAAGCGAAACAAGGACTAGTTGGCACCAAGTATTCTATCGGTGTTTATGATCGCATCACAAGTGCCACATGGAAATACCGCAATATGGTCTTGCCTCTCCTAACCTTGCCAGAAAAATCAGTCTTTGTCATCTCGACCATGTCTAGCCTAGGATTTGGAGCCTATGATCGCTACCGCAATAGTGAGCATAAAGCGGGCAAGAATCTCAATGATTTTGTTGAAGAAAATGCGCGTGAAACAGCCAAACGCCAGCGAGATCACTACGATTATTGGTATCGTATTTTAGATGAACAATCACGTGAAAAACTCTATCGTACCATCTTGATTTATGATGCTTATAAGTTTGGTGATGACACAACCTCAGGAAAAGCTACATTGGAGGCTAAGTTTGATAGTTCCAATCCAGCCATGAAGAATTTCTTTGGACCAGTTGGCAATAAGGTAGTTCACAACCAGCATGGAGCCTACGCTACAGGGGATGGCGTCTACTATATGTCTTACCGTATGCTGGACAAGGATGGAGCCATTACATATACCCATGAGATGACCCATGATTCGGATCAGGATATTTACCTTGGCGGCTATGGTCGAAGAAGCGGCTTGGGACCAGAGTTCTTTGCAAAAGGTTTATTGCAAGCGCCTGACCAACCAAGTGACGCAACCATTACCATCAATTCTATCTTGAAACACTCAAAATCAGATAGTACAGAAGGCTCCCGTCTGCAAGTCTTAGATCCGACAGAGAGATTCCAAAACGCAGCAGATCTTCAGAACTATGTCCACAACATGTTTGACATTATCTACATGCTAGAATATCTCGAAGGACAATCAATCGTCAACAAACTGAATGTTTACCAGAAAATGGCGGCTCTCAGAAAAATTGAGAACAAGTATGTGAAAGATCCAGCAGATGGAAATGAGGTTTACGCCACTAACGTAGTCAAAGAATTGACAGAAGCAGAGGCCCAAAACTTGAATAGTTTTGAAAGTTTGATTGACCACAACATCTTATCATCTCGTGAGTACCAGACTGGCGACTATGAACGAAATGGCTACTATACCATTAAACTCTTTGCCCCAATCTTTTCAGCTCTCAGCAGTGAGAAAGGCACGCCAGGGGACCTTATGGGGCGTAGGATTGCTTACGAACTTTTGGCTGCCAAAGGCTTTAAGGATGGAATGGTACCTTATATCTCCAACCAATATGAAGAAGCTGCCAAACAAAAAGGTAAAACCATCAATCTCTATGGTAAAGAACGCGGATTGGTGACAGATGATCTTGTATTGGACAAGGTATTTGAAGGCAAGTATGCATCTTGGGCTGCCTTTAAGAAAGCCATGTATAAAGAACGTGTGGATCAGTTTGAAAACTTGAAACAAGTGACCTTTAAAGATCCGACAAAACCATGGCCAAGCTATGCGACCAAGACCATCAATCGTGTGAGTGAATTGCAGGCCCTTATGGACCAAGCTGTGCTACAGGATGCAGTGGCTCCTCGTTGGAGTGACTATAAGCCAGAGATTGACAGTGCAGTTCATAAGTTGAAGAGAGCAATCTTTAAAGCTTATCTTGACCAAACAAACGACTTCAGAACCTCTATTTTTAAGAAATAAGGGTTGGAAAATGAAAAGGGAGGATCGACAGATCTTCTCTTTTTATGTTCGGATGTCTGAAAGCTGGTAGGCGATTTGTTTGTGACGGAGAAGGTCTTTTGTTTCTGGAGCAAATATGGTAGAATGATAGCTACGATAGAAGGAGGTTTTTATGGAGAGAGATAGATTGGTTCGACTCAATTGGAGACTGGGCATGCTGGCAGGTATAACCTTGCTTTTGGGACCTGTTCTACGATTTTTGCTATCCTATACTGGGGCCATCATCTATAAAGAGCCTTCAAAAATGCTGGTTGTCACGGTTGCCTTTTCCCTGCTCCTGACATTTTTTAAGATTTTGATGATTGCATTAGGAACCTTTATGCTAATCTATTTCGAAGAGGATCAACAACTTCGAATGCTGCCATCTATTTTATTTATCATTGGTGGCGTGCTGGGCTTTCTTTCAGCGACCGAGTGGATAGGTGGATTGCTAATCATTAAAGGAGCTGTTTCTTTTTCTAAATTTTTGAAAGAAGTCTATGGACTTGTCTGATAGTCTAGTGAAAACAACCCTAGGAAGGGTTGTTTTTGTGTTTCAAAAACAATTTTTAAAAGTAGATTGCTGAGAGAAGAGTCATGTTGAGACTCTTCTCTTTTTAGTTGATTTTAACTAGCTTTTTTGTGAAAAATTGTGTAAAATAGAATAGATAAACGAGGGTAACCTCGAAAAATAAAAGGAGAATCCATCTAATGGTAAAATTGGTTTTTGCTCGCCACGGTGAGTCTGAATGGAACA
>ERZ773196.584-NODE-584-length-22603-cov-3.415913_pt1 | contig 22603 bp, 18 predicted proteins | sample MGYA00581009_ERZ773196 | MGnify/ENA primary metagenome ERZ773196 (study PRJEB29015, sample SAMEA2738162) | human oral metagenome | biome: human oral; feature: human-associated habitat; material: saliva | place: China | collected 2243 ... | reverse complement strand
AGTTTTTCGCTTAGTATCCGTTACGTAAGGACAAACTTTTCATCAGAAAAGTTGTTCTGTACGAGACCAACTTCCGAAGGAAGTTGCTTTGCGAAGCAAAGTGAGTAATGGGCTTACCGAGCCCATGCTCAGTCAGGCGAGGTTAGCGAGAGCGTGCCCCTGCTGCAATACCTATGAACCGTGGGATGAAATTACATATCCCTTAACTTCACCCCTATTTTCTCGAGTGCTGTGAGTAAATCCCCTCGTACCTTATTGATTTCCTCTTCACTTAAGGTGTGGTCTTTTGCTCTTAAGCTGACATTGTAGGAGAGGGACTTAAATCCGGCAAGAACCTGTGCGCCTTCGTAGATATCGAAGAGCTCCACCTTCTCAAGGAGCGGAGATGCCGCTTCACGAATCGCATCTTCCACTTCTCCGGCAGTCACATTAAGCGGTACAAGGAGGGAGAAATCATGAGACACTGCCGGGAATTTGGCAACCGGCGTATACTTTTTGTGATCTCCTGCAAGGGGATAAACTTCCTCTAAATCAAGTACCGCCACATAGGCTCTTTCCTTCAAATCAAAGTTCTTTAAGACATCCGGATGAATTTCTCCCATTGTTCCGAGTACTTTTCCTTCATAGAGGATGTTAGCCTTTCTGCCCGGGTGGTAGTAGGGCTTTTCACAGTTTCCGTCATAGCGGAAACGACCGTTTAGACCGCAGTGTGTGAGGAGCTCTTCAATTTCTCCTTTCAGGCTAAAGAAATCTCCCTCTCCGATAAAGCCGAGAGTCAGGGTCATACGCTCGTCCGGAAGCTCAGTCAGGGGCAGGCTCTTCGGAATATAGAGCTTTGCCATTTCAAAGAGCTTTACATCCTTATTCTTGTGACGATTATTTAAGCTAAGTGCCTGCAACATTCCCGGAACAGAGCTGGTACGCATTACGGAGAAGTCCTCTCCCAAGGGATTGGAAATCATAATCTGCTGCCACTCGGGAGCATTTTCCGGAAGAAGTAACTTCTCATAAACCTTCTTTGACTCAAAGGAATAGAAATAGCTTTCGTTGTACCCGAGTGCCTCGGCCAAGTGGCGAAGACTGCGATTCAAAGCTAGGTTCGGATGCATTCCTCCTACGGTACCGGACAGAGGAAGAGTGCTCGGAATCTTGTCATATCCGTAATAACGAGCCACTTCTTCCGCAATATCCGCCATTCTCTCGAGGTCCTGTCGGAAGGTCGGAATCACAAGTTCCAGACTGTCTCCCTTCACCTCAGTTTGAATCTCCAAAGGTAACAGATAAGCCTTCATTTCCTCTCCGCTTAAATGAAGCCCCAATAAATTGTTGATTTCGGTAACGGATACGGATAAATGCTTCTCTTCCTTCTTCACCGGATAGCAATCTACCATACCGCCTACCACTTCTCCGCAGTGGAGCTCTTCGATCAAGGTGCAGGCTCTGTCCATCGCCATTTCGCAAAGATTCGGATCCAAGCCTTTTTCAAAATAGGAAGAGGCATCGGTACGAAGTCCCAGCTTTCTTCCGGAAAGACGGATGTTCGTGCCATTAAAGCAAGCCGCTTCCAATACCACATTTTTCACCTTATCGGTAATCATGGAGTTCTCTCCGCCCATGATTCCGCCAAGGGCAATGGTCTTCTCTCCATCCTTAATACACAGGATAGAGGAGTCCAGCTCATGCTCCACGCCGTCCAAGGTTACAAACTTTTCCTTATCTTCTGCACGCTCTATACGAATCTTCTTCCCGCTGATGTCTTCATAGTCAAAGGCATGCATAGGCTGTCCGAGCTCCAGCATCACATAGTTTGTGATATCTACGAAATTATTGATCGGGCGAATGCCGGCAGTCCGAAGACGAATCTGCATCCAAGAGGGAGACGGCGCAAAGCGCACATTTTTAATAAGGCGCGCGGTATAACGACTGCAAAGCTCGCTGTCCTTTAATTCCACAGTGAGGTAGTCGGAGAGTTTCTCGTTATTCCCTACTTTCTTAATTTCCGGAAAATGAAATTCCTGCCCGAAGGCTGCTGCCGCTTCTCTTGCAAGTCCCACTACGGAGAAGCAATCCACACGGTTAGAGGTGATCTCATACTCGTGAAGAATATCCCGAAATCCGAGGAGTGCCGGAGCATCTTCTCCCACAGGAGTTCCCTCCGGGAAGATGTAAATCCCTCTTTCCGGGGCTTCCGGGAAGAAGTTACGGTCACTTCCAAGTTCATCGATAGAGCACATCATCCCGAAGGATTCCACACCGCGGAGCTTTCCGTTATGAATGCTTACGCCGCCCTCCGGGTGCTTTCCTTCATGATCTACCTTTACCTTACCGCCGTCTAAAACGACCGGCACTACCTGCCCCTCTTTTACATTCGGAGCTCCCGTTACAATCTGCAAAGTCTCTTTCCCGATATCTACCTGACAGATTAAGAGGTGATCGGAATCCTCGTGCTTCTTTACGGAAAGAATCTTTCCTGTCACAATCTTCTCCAGATTTTCCCCGAGGTCTTCCATGGTTTCCACTTTATTGCCGACCAGGGTCATTCTGTCTCCGAAATCTTTTCCCGATGCGGAAAGCCCCGGAACATATGCTTTTAACCAATTCATGGATGTATTCATCTTCAATCCCCCTTAAAACTGCTCTAAGAAGCGCAGATCATTTTCATAAAGCAAACGCATATCATCGATTTCATACTTCAGAAGTGCGATACGCTCAAGGCCTACACCGAAGGCAAAACCGCTGTACTCGTTCGGGTCGATTCCGCAGGATTCCAGCACCTTCGGGTGCACCATGCCGCAGCCTAAAATCTCAATCCAGCCTTCTCCCTTACAGAAACGGCAGCCCTTGCCCTTACACTTAAAACAGGAAACATCCACTTCTGCGGAAGGCTCCGTAAAGGGGAAGTGGTGCGGACGAAGCTTCGTCTTCGTATCCTGTCCGAAGAGCTCCTTGGCAAAGAGGTCCAGCGTTCCTTTTAAATCGGAAAAATGGATATTTTTATCAATGACCAAGCCCTCCACCTGATGGAAGGAAGGGGAATGGGTCGCATCCACTGCGTCGGAACGGAACACTCTTCCCGGGCAAATCATGCGAAGTGGCGGCTTGTGGGTTTCCATATATCTGGCCTGCACGGAGGAAGTCTGGGTTCTTAAAAGAATATTGCTGTTGATATAGAAGGTATCCTGTTCATCCCTTGCAGGGTGTCCTTTCGGAATATTCAGTTTTTCAAAGTTATAGCTGTCGTACTCTACCTCGGGACCTTCCACAACCTCATAGCCCATACCGATGAAGATTTTCTCCACCTCTTCCAAGGCAAGGGTATTTGGATGCGCGTGTCCGTAGTGAATCTTCTTTCCGGGAAGTGTCACATCAATCGTCTCTGCGGAAAGTCTGGCATCCTGTAAGGCACGCTCGATCTCTGCCGCACGCTCCTTAATCTCCTTCTCAATTTTCTGAGAAACTTCATTTACCAACTGTCCGAACGCCGGTCTTTCCTCGGCACTTAAGTCCTTTAAAGCTTTCTTCGCCTCCGCAAGCTCGCCCTTTTTCCCTAAAAAATGGGTACGAATTTCATTGATGGAATTCATATCCATGGCAGAGTGCAGACGCTCTTCTGCCGCCTTTCCGATTTCCTCCAGATTGAATGTGTTCATTTTTCCTCCCCTGATATAAACAAGTTTTCTTTTACGGAATCGTCAGCGCTCCGCGCTTTTTCGATTCCTGCCTGCATTCGCACTCTCGAGACAATCGTCTCTTCGTGCTCATGCAGGGGCGTGCCATCAAGTCCCATTCCCTCTTGCAAACAAGTTTGCAATGGGTATGGGGACTTATGGCACTGTAAAACAAAATCCCCGTCTGCAAGTGCAGACAGGGACGAATGTTCGCGGTACCACCCTGATTCCCGAAATCTCTTTCGGGCTCTCTTTATGCTTAACGCAGTCTCACGGTTCTTCCTACTCTCCTTGGATTTCAAAAAAACTGCTCCGGTGGGAAAATTCCAAAAAGCGCTTTGGAAGAACTTGCAGCCTGTGATTCTTCTCTCTATGCTAAGCGGTCTCCTTTTGTACTGTGCACCTTCATCGCATTTCTCCCGAAGTATATTGAATCCGAGAGGAAAAGTCAAGTTCTAAGTTATCCCAACTCTTCGTTCTTCGTCTGTTTTTTATACTGAATCTTTGTCGAGTCAAGCAACTCTGACTTTTTAAATTCAAGTCCTATTTTTTATTCCCGTCTCTTGCAGTTAAAAAAATTTTTCTATAAAATATTGTCTGTTTTTTGCAAGAGTTAAGCTCAAGGAGAGATATTTTCAAGAAAGCAAAAATACCTCAAGCTTAGGAGTATTTTATGCGAAACGAATCAAGCTGATATAGGAAAGTGATATATAAAAGAAAGGCTATTTTATGTCGGAAAAACAGAAAAAAGCACTTAAGGCCGCGTTCCCTCATACCATTCCCATCTTAACCGGCTTTTTATTCCTCGGCTTTGCTTACGGGGTCTATATGCACAGTGCCGGTCTTTCCGTGCTCTACACTTTCTTTATGGCCTCTCTCATTTTTGGCGGTTCTTTGGAGATTTTGGCGGTCAGCTTTCTTATTTCTCCCTTTGCACCGCTGGAGACCTTTTTCCTTGCGGTGATGATTCAGCTTCGTCACCTTTTCTACGGCATAGCCATGCTGGACAAATTCCCAAAAACCGGCTGGAAACGCTTCTATCTTATCTTCGGGATGTGTGATGAAACCTTCAGTATCAATTACAGTGCGGAAATCCCGGAAGACACGGACCCGGAATGGTTTATGTTTTTTGTTACTCTTTTCAATCAAAGCTATTGGGTCATCGGCTCCTGCATCGGAACACTTCTCGGGAATGTTCTTCCTTTTTCCACGGAAGGAATTGACTTTGTGATGACTGCCCTCTTTGCCGTGATTTTCATAGATCAATTCTTGAAAGAAAAAAATCATTTTTCTTCTTTCCTCAGACTTTCCGTTTCCATCCTCTCTCTACTCATTTTTAAAGAGAAAAATTTCATTCTTCCCGCTATGCTCGGAATTACCGCTATTTTGCTACTCGTAAGACCAAAGTTGGAAAAGCAATAGCAAAGTCAGATAAAGCATAAAAAAATAGGAATATAATAGGAAACTTAAACTGGATAAGAAACGCACATAATAGAAAACACAAACCAAGCAAGTACAGGACGCTGTCCTGAAAAAGGATATAGAGAGAAAGGCTTATTCTATGACAGTAGGGCAACGCATCATCACGATTCTTCTTTGCATATTAGGGACAATGCTGACCCGCTTTTTACCCTTTATTTTATTTCAAAAAAATACACCGAAAGCGGTGCAGTATCTGGGAAAGGTTCTTCCTCCCGCAAGTTTTGCCCTGCTTTTAGTGTATTGTTTTCGGAATGTTTCGATTTTTAGCGGAAATCACGGACTTCCGGAGTTTCTTTCCTTAGGTCTTACCATAGTCATCCATTGTTGGAAACGAAATATGCTACTTTCCATTTTCTCCGGCACCGTCCTCTATATGCTTTTTCGACAGGGAATTCTTCCACTTCCACTTTAATTCTTAGCTTCCTTTTTTTCTTCCTTTTCTTTACCGAGGTCCGTTTCCTTCGACCATACACGGATCTGTGACTTCGTCGTCTTCTTTACCACATACATCGCATAGTCCGCATTCTTCTGTAATTCATCGGGACTTAAACCGCCTTCAGGATACCAACTCACACCGCCGGAAAGCTTCAGCATCTTCTTCGTTCCGTCCGGAAGCAAAATATAACTTTCATCTATGGTTCTTTGCAATTTTTCAATCAAGTCGCCGATTCTCTTTCGGTCTCCGTCCTCATCAAAAATAAAAATATTAAACTCATCACCGGAAATACGCGAATACAGCGCCTCTTCTCCCAGCGCTTTTCTCATGGCATCCGAAGCACAACGAATATATTTATCTCCATATTCATGTCCGAAGGTATCATTGACTCTCTTTAAATTATCAAGGTCCATCATGATATATGCCCCAATAGAATTTCCGCCACCCTTTTTCTCCAAAAGTTCACGAATACGACGACCAAAAGCCCTTCTGTTATAAAGGTCTGTCAGGAAATCATGATCCCTTTCATACTGCAGATTCTGTTGTTCCTGTAAAAGACGGTCGGAAAGATTCTCCAAAGCCTCCGACATTTGATCAATTTCCAAAATACCGGTTTCTTTCAGTATCAGCTTTTCCGTGGGTTTATTTCTCCTCACCTCTGACGCTAAAGCCCTAATCGGCTTTTGCAAAAATACGGAAATGACAAGACTTCCAATCAAACCGATAATCAAAGTGAGTATAATCGTGACAAACATCACATAGAACATTCTGTCCGCAAACCGATTCATCGTGCTGTAAGGAATCTCCGCACCAATCTGCCAATCCGCATCGGAAAAGGGACCGTTCGTCGAAAAAATACGGAGCGGCATGCTATAGGCAAACATGTCCTTATTTTTACTGAGATAATCATCCGTAATATCCCGGTCAATATTGACCTTTAGTGCACTGAACTGAATCGCTTCCCTGTATGACTCTGTTTTCAGCTCCTTACTGCCCTTCTTCTGCATACTGATAAAATAAGATGCCGTCCCGCTGCTATCCAACTCCTTTTCCGGAAGATTTCTCTTTAAATAGCTTAAGAGAATATCCACGCCTAAAACTCCGTAGACTCTTCCGTCAGAAAGACGCAAGGGTACGGAGTAGGCAATAGCCTCTCTTTCTTCTCCAAACAATTTATAGGGCTTACTCCAATATCCGAGTTCCTCCCATCCGAGATCCGGAGCACTGCTGAAGCCTGCCTCCGTAGGCTCATAAAAGAAATCATAGTAGGGCACTCCCGATGTACCGAATTCAAAATTGGTATTCCAAGCCGTATCTGTTGTCATTTGCTTATTTCTTACCACAAGATAGGGAGAACGCTCTATCAAAAGATCAAAATTTTTAACACTCGGCTTAGATTCCGGATCTAAATCCCGAAAATAAAGTCCCGGCTTATCCACATACTTTCCCGAAGACATACTTTCCTTTAAATCATCCGCATTGAGAATTAAAAATACACCGGTGACACGATTTGTCCGCATCATGGAAAGCAAATCGTCGGTAATGGCATTTAAAAAGGAGGCCGCATTTTCCGAACTGTCATCAATAGACTCTATATCCAGCTTTCCCGCATCAACAAGTCCGTCCGTAAGACGATTTATTTTTTGCACGGTCTGCCCTACGTTCATCCATTGGTTTACCATGATACTTTCCAGATAATTTCGTCTGGCTTCCACCCTACTCTCTATAATTTCTCTTGAATTGGTACGAATCAGTTGAAACAATCCCTGCCCGTACACGGACATCATAATGATCCCCACCTCCAAGATAAGCAAAAGCATAAGAGGATTCAATATTTTCTTAAATATGCTTTGTTTCTTCATTCCGCTCCAAAAATCATTTTCTTAGTGTCTCCAACTCGGCAAGGAGGGAGTCATACCATAAATTAAAATTTTCTTCCGTATCATACTCTTGAATCGCATCCTCTCTGGACGAACCCGAGGCAATCGCCGTATCAATCGCTTTTTTATCTTCTTTTGCCTTATCAGCCAAATTGAATTCTAAAACATTACGAATGCTTTCCGCATTTTCCACCGCAGGCATAATGTATAAGCTGTTAGAGGAAACGTTTTTTAAAGCAGCCTCCAATCCCGGATCCTCTCCTCTTCCTTTTAATACATCCAGTGTCTCTAAGGTTAGCGCATCCTGCCTTACCGGTAAATATTCTGCCGAAATGGCAAACTTGCTGTTGATATCCTTCGAGGTCAGCCAACGCAAAAATTCCATGGAGGCCTTAATCTTTGCTTCCTCCCCCTTGATTACCGAAATGCCTGCTCCTTGCTGTACCACAATATTTTGACCTTTTACGATTTCCGGACAGGGAAGTACGATATTCTCTATCGGATAGTGCTCCTCATCGGAAAGGATTACTTCCTTGGGAAAATAAGTGTATGAAACGGAACTGCCTGTAAAGCAGATTATATCACCTGTCCGAACATCATCCGATCGAAATCTTCCGGATGAACTGAAGTATCCGTGTATATAGGGCACATAAAAGTAATCCCAAAGCTTACGCATAACGTCTTTCGGGAAATTATACACAGTATGTCCGTCAGCGTCCTGTGTGATTAAATCCACACCCATCTGTTTTGCCCCTATCAAAAAATAGTTGGCAAAACCCTGCTGTCCGAAAAAGGCTTTCCCGTCTCCGGGAACTAAAGTAAGAGAATCCGTATACTCAAAATATTTCTTAGCCACTTCCAATAAACCCTCTCTCGTTTCCATATCCGAAAGAGTGCATCCTGTAGCATCCGAAAACTTTTGCCAGTCCGTTTTATTCATGAAAAATAAATCCGTAGACTTGGCAACCGGCAGAATCTTTATCCCCTTACTTTGTACGCCGAGCCTTCCCTCTTCCAAAAATTCCGGGACAAAACTCTGTAATTCTTCCTCCGTAAAGTAAGGTTCCATATCCACAAGATATCCTTTTTTATCCAGGGCTTGTGCCGTATCCCGATACACAAAAGCCATATCCGGATAGCTTTCCTGGGAAAAATTCTTATCTGTCAGGGATAGAAGACTTGTCTCCAAATCCGTCATCGAACCGGGGTTTGTAACATGAACCGTGATGTTTAAGTCTTTGCCTCTCCCCAGGTTAAATTCATCCACCATTTTCAAAAATACTTCCTGCTGCAAGGCGGAATAATAGCTCCAAATATTCAATTCTACATTTTCATCCGTTCTCTGATAACTGCCTTTTCCCTGCCCTCTCTCCTTCTTTTTGCAAGAGGAAAGAACCATGACTAAACACAATATAAACACTACAGCCATGGACAGCATTCTCTTTATTTTGTTCATCCTTCTTCTCCACTCCCTATTGAAAAAACGAGCACTTCTCTTTGCGGTTTTGCAAAACAAAAGAAACCATACTCTCTCTATGTCAAAAGAACATCGACTGACTGCTAAAAGAATATAAGAACTTTTTCCTTATCTTAAACCATTATAAACAAGGACAAAGCCAAAACCAAGATTTAATTTTTCTGCATATTTAAGCATTTTTTAATCTCAGCCCTGTTCCCGGCTAAAGTCCATTAACGAGATACCGCACGCTTTGCGAGCGATACTCGTTATGAATTAAAAAAGAAAGCGAAGAGAGCCGCCTCTTTCCCCGCTTTCTCTCGCTTTCTTTTTCCTATCTTTCTATTTCTTATTTTTTATTTAACGATTTATCGCAGTGGAACCGCAGAATCAGATTACCATTAACGAGTATCGCAGTTAAACCGCAGAATCAGATTAGAATTAATACTTGTCATTGTCAAATCCGAGAAAAGAACTGTCGTATCCCTTCCCTGTATATTTCGACGTAGACTTACTCTGCTTCGTATTTTGTACCCTAGCGGATTCCCTTTCAAGCTTAACTTTCTTCACCGGCTTCTCCTCATCTCCCGGAATGGGAATCTGCGAAAGATCCATGCCGTCCATACCGCTAATATCAATAAGTGCTTCAGCTGTCTCTTCTTTCTTCTCCACTGCGGGTGCTTTCGGCGCTTTCTGCTCTTCTTTCTTCTTCGTTACAGGCTCTTTCGGTGCTTCTTTCTTCTCCGTAACAGGTGCTTTCGGTACTTCTTTCTTCTCCGATATAGGTGCTTCCGGCGCTTTCGGTACTTCTTTCTTCTCCACTATAAGTGCTTCCGGCGCTTTCTGCTCTTCTTTCTTCTCCGCTATGGGCGCTTTCGCCTCTTTCGGCTCTTCTTTCTTTTCTACTGCGGGCGAATCCGGCGCTTTCTGCTCTTCTCCTCTTGAAGGCTGAGATGAAGATTCTTCCGCTTTTAAGTGGAAGCGTGCCACCAAATCATTGAGCACCTTGGCCTGTCCTGAAAGCTCTTCCGATGCCGCTGCCGACTCCTCCGAGGTAGCGGAATTCCTCTGTACAACGGAAGAAATACGATCCAGCCCCTGACTAAGCTGGGAAATACCGTCAGCCTCTCCCTCCGAAGCCGTAGTAATATCCTGAATATAGCTGTTTATCTTCACCGTATGCTGGGAAACCGTTCCTAAAGATTCCGCAGTCTCTTCCGTAATCTTTGCCCCTTTTTCTACCGCTTCAATGGTTTCTTCAATTAAAGTTGCGGTATTTTGTGCCGCCTTCGCGGACTTCTGTGCAAGGTTTCCTACTTCATCGGCAACAACGGCAAAGCCTTTTCCTGCCGCACCTGCACGAGCCGCCTCTATCGCTGCATTCAAGGAGAGAATATTCGTCTGGAACGCAATGTCATCAATGGTCTTAATGATTTTATTGATTTCATTGGACTTCTCCGTGATTTCCGCCATGGCACCGGACATTTCTTTCATCTTACTGTTACTGAGCACTACCGCTTTGCCGGTTTCCGTGGAAAGATGCGATGCTTCCTGTGCCGTTCCCGCAGTTTCTTTAATCTTTGTAGAAATTTCACTCATGGTGGCGCTTAGTTGCTGAATAGAAGAAGCCTGTTCTACTGCACCGTGAGAAAGTCCCTGTGCTGCTGCGCTGACCTGATCCGCACTGCCGTTTACTTTCAGGGCACTCGACTGTATTTCCGCCATAGTACGGGAAAGGTCTGTCGTAATCTCTGAAAGTGCAGTAAGAAGCGGTAAATAGGCTCCTGTATAATATTCTTCGTTTTCTTCGGAAATCGCAAAATTTCCACGAGACAGTTCACCAAGCTTAGCAGTTAAATCGGAAATAATACGTCTTACCCGGTCAACAACCTCCTGCATTGCGGTAATCAGACTGCCAATCTCATCCTGGTAAGCGTAGGACATTTCGATATCAAAGTCTCCCTCTGCAAGCTTTTTCCCGCTTTTTGCCACCATGGATAAGGGCTTTAAGCTCTTGTTTAAGTAGAAAACCGTTGCAATAATGACGATAGCCACTGTAATGAGCCCGAGTATGGTAGCCATCATCACCATTCTGTCTACTGCATGGTCATAATCCACTTCGGTCATACTGATACGGAACCACCAGGTATTTCCTTTGATATCAATCGGTTCATAGAACTCTCTTTCTTCTTTTCCGTTCTTTGCTACGATTTTTAAGGAAAACCGCTTTCCCTCCTGCATGAGGGTTTTTATGCTGCTATAGGCCTTTTCCGTTAAAACTTCCGATAAGTTTTTTCCGTTTTCTTCCGTCCTCGTATGAATCACATCGTCTTTAGAAATAATCTCTGAAAACATGGTCGGAAATTCATCATCTTTTTTCTGGATATCGATTAGAGCCTCCGCATTGATGTCTACAATGCTGACTCCTTTAAATTCGTTTTCATACATAATAGGACTGATGATACTGAGTACACTGATTCCCTGTTCCGTGTCCTCATAAATATCGGTAATATAGTCCTTGCCCTCTTTTGCGCTGAGATAATAATCTTTTTCCTTATAGTAATCATAAGGATAGTTGACAACCGTTTTTTGTTCCGCATTTTTCCTACTGAGATACGGAGCATAATTCGGTACTCCCGGAATAATCACATTCGGCTCAAAGAGGGTGCCCAGCCCCGTAATGCCCGGATTACTGTTTACAACCGCGTCCAAAGTATTTAACAAAGTATTTTCCGCAAGATATTGTGATGCGGAAATTTCCTTATCCACAATACAGCTCCTCAGTATAAGCGGTTCCATCGGACTTGTGCGAAGTGCCTTATTCTCCGTATCTACCGCCTTCCATGAAAATGCAGGCGCCTCTCCCACTTTATCCTTACTATCAAAAACAAAACTGATACTGTCGTTTACAATCCCCGAAACACTGCTTAACTTATCCACTGTGGTAGAGATTTCCGCCGATGCATTCATTCCCTTTTCCGCCATGGAATCGTTAATTTGCCGGTCCATATCTATTTCAAAAGAATGAACTAAAATATAGCAAAGCACCAGAATGGTAATAAAGGATACCATGCCAAGAACCAGGGACAATCTTCCTTTTAAACTCATTCTTTTCAGAAAGCCAAGTTTTTTCTTCTCTGAAACCTTTCTCATACTGTGCCTATCCCTCCTTGAATATAAAATCCAATCATACTATTTCATTTTCGGCAGAGAAAAAAAATTGTATAAGGAAAATGAGCTATTTTTACAAAATCCTGCCTAAGCCTTATCCAACTTAAGTATAGTAGGAAAAAAAATTTAGATTTTTTTCTCTTTTCTCTTATACAATCGGTAAATCGAACCGATAAAATGAGGAAAGACCGATTTGGAGAAAGGATTGCTATGTCATTATTTTATGGAAATGGAATAGCCCTTACGGAGAAGACTCTTGACTTACTCTGGGGAAGGCAAAACCTTACAGTAAACAATATCGCAAACGTCGATACCCCGCACTATAAATCAAAGTATTTAAGCTTTGAGAATGAGCTTCTTCACCATATTTCTATGGCGGAGCAGGGCGGACAAAAAAAATGGAATGTAGCTCGCGCTATCAATCAGCAACAAGGAAGAATACACAGCACCAAAAACGAATCCAGTCGACTGGACGGTAACAATGTAGATATGGATCAAGAGCAGGTTGAGCTTGTCAAAACGACCTATGCCTATCAGTACATGGTTAACTCTGTAAATAATGACTTAAAAAGACTGATGACTGCGGTAAAAAGCTTCTAGCTTCTTTTTCTTCCTTATCTTATTAGGAAGGGTATTGACCGGAAGGATGAACGAGAGTTTTAGAAAGTGTTTTAGCCGGAAGGGTGAACGAGAGTTTCGGGATAAGCAAAAGCATTTTCCCGTGAAAATAGTGAAAAGGTGGTAAAACTTATGGATAGTACAATGGAAGGAATGTTGGATACCTATCTTCTGGAGACGGAATCACTCTTAGATAAATTAGATGAAATGCTCATTGCCGATGAAAAGGTTGGGGATTTCTCCACAGACGATGTAAATGAAATCTTCCGTATCATGCACACCATTAAAGGTTCCAGTGCCATGATGGAATTTACACCGATTTCCAATATTGCCCACCATATTGAAGATATGTTCTTCTTTATCCGAGATAAGGGGATTGATTCTTTAAATGCAGAGCAAAAAAATGAGCTCTTTGATTTAATGTTCCGCTCCGAAGATTATCTTAGAAGCGGTTTGGAGAAAGTGAAAGCAGGCGAAGCTTTAGATAACGACGTGGATGCCTTTGCAAGAGAAATCAACAATTTCCTCGCTAAAATCTCCGGAAAGGGCGGAGAAGAAAAGAAAGAGGACAGAAACGATATTCCGAATTGTATGCTGCCTGTGGAAAGAGTCCTCCCGAATGACCCCACGGCAAAGAAGTTTATTCACGTTCTTCTGGATCAGGGCATCGGTATGGAAAACCTTAGAGCATTCATGATTGTGAATGCCATTAAGGAGTTTGACCTCGATTTCCGTTATTACCCTCAGGATATGGACAGTAATCCGGATACCGCACAGAGCATCATTGACTCCGGTTTCTTCCTCGCCTTTGATAATGACGAGACTTTGGATAAAGGAGAAAAGGTTCTTAGAGAGCAAAGCCATATTCTCTCCTATGAAATCGTAGAGGCCAAGAAAGAAGAAGAAAAGAAAGAAGAGGGGAATAAGACTGCCGAGCACAGTAGTGCAAAACAAAACGAAAAGGAAAGCGGCACAGCGCAACAGGCTGCACAGCAAAAAGCGGCAGCTCCCGTTAAGCAAAGCTTAATCTCCGTAAACTTACAAAAACTGGACAGCTTAAATGACCTTGTCGGAGAAATCGTAATCACGGAATCTATGGTTACCTCTTCCCCCGTTCTTCGTATGCTTCCGCAGGAAAGTCTGGACAACTTCATGAAGTCCGCAAGACAGTTAAGAAAGCTTACCGACGATTTACAGGATATTGCCATGAGCCTTCGAATGGTTTCCATTTCGGGGGTATTCCAGAAAATGAACCGTATTGTTCGGGATATGAAGCAAAAGCTCGGAAAGGATGTAAAGCTCACGATTATCGGTGAAGATACCGAAGTCGACAAGACCATCGTAGACAGTATTCAGGATCCCTTAATGCACATTGTCCGTAACAGTATGGATCACGGCATCGAGGAAACGAAGGAAGAACGTATCGCTGCCGGTAAAGACGCGCAGGGCGAATTGACTCTTTCCGCTTTCCATACCTCATCCGAAGTCATTATCACCGTTGCCGATGACGGCTACGGCATGAATCCCGAAAAACTTCTGGATAAAGCGGAGGAAAAGGGACTTCTCTACAAACCCCGTTCCGAATATTCGAAAAAGGAAGCTCTCGGCTTAATCATGCTCCCGGGCTTCTCCACCAACCAGAATGTTACGGAATTCTCCGGCAGAGGTGTCGGAATGGATGTCGTAAAGAAGAATCTGGAGTCCGTTGGCGGAACCATAAGCATTTCCAGTGAAATAGGAAGAGGCTCCACCTTTACCATGAAAATTCCGCTTACTTTAGCTATCATGGACGGTATGAAGGTCAATGTAGGCGACAGCATTTTCACCATCCCTATCGTAAATATCCGGCAGTCCTTCAAAATTGATGATGCGGAAGTCGTTTTCGATGAGAACGGAAACGAGATGGTTAAGAGAATGGATATATTCTACCCCATTGTTCGTTTAAACAACTTCTACGGTATTGAAGGAAAATATACCGACCTTGCAGACGGCGTACTCATCTGGGTGGAGGCTAACGACAAATCTTGCTGTCTCTTTGTAGATGACTTAATCGGGGAACAGCAGGTTGTTGTAAAACCGCTTCCGGCATACTTTAATGCCTTTGATTTAAAAGCCAGCGGAATCAACGGATGCTCTATTCTCGGTGACGGAAATATCTGCATTATCTTAGACGTTCTGGGCTTGTACTCCCAGGCCATTGAAAACAATTAAGGAGGAAAGCATGGCAGAAGAATTAATGGAAGAGTTTTTCGAGGAAGAAGAAAAGATAGAAGAAGGCGAAACTAATGACGCGGAACGCTGTCTCACCTTTGAATCCGGCGGTCTTGTGATGTATATGAGTACCAGCTATGTCATTGAAATCATCAATGATCACTCCATCACCGCTCTCCCCATGGTTCCCCACTATGTAAAGGGAATTATCAATTTAAGAGGTTCCATCCTCCCGGTAATTGATATTCGTTTACTCATGGATAGAGAGGCGGAGGAATATACTTCAAAAACTTGCATCATTGTGTTAAATATTGACTCTGTCGCAATCGGAATCATTGTAGACCGCGTGAGACAGGTTATAGACATTGATTTATCCGAGGTACAGCCAATTCCTCTTCGGAACCGGCAGAAATTGTGTAACGGCATGATTACTTTGGACAGCGGAGAAGTCGCCATGTCCTTTGATGCGGAAGCTTTAGTCCAGTCCTCTTCCGAGGCTGTATAAGAGGACCTTGCATGTACGATTTATCGGACGAAGATTTCAGACGGCTTTACAGCTATATGCAGGAAAAGTTCGGCATCGATTTAAGGAGGAAAAAACCCTTAATCGTAAGCCGACTTTCCTCTATTTTAGAGAGTAAGGGCTATAAGGACTTTCACAGCTATATAAATGATATTCTCGGCAGGGAAGATCAGGAAATGCTGACCATCCTTCTCAACAAACTTACCACAAATTATACTTATTTTATGAGGGAAGAATCTCATTTTGATTATTTGGAAAATGTGGTACTCCCGGAGCTTGCCAAAAAGCACGAGAAGGACAGGGTTCTTTCCATATGGAGTGCCGGTTGTTCTTCCGGGGAAGAACCCTACAACATTTCCATGTATCTTTTGGAATATTTCGGAAAATTACCCGGAAAATGGGATACAAGAATTCTGGCAACGGACATTTCCCACAATGTGCTTTCCAAAGCGGCTAACCCTCGATACCCTGCGGAGAGTCTTGAAAAGCTCCCCAAGGCATGGATAAACAAGTATTTTCTCCCTTTAGGAGACGGGTTTTATACCGTAAGCGAAGAATTACGAAAAAATGTCATCTTCCGTCCCTTCAATTTAATGGAGCCGATTCGCTTTAAACGGAATTTTGATTTGATTTTCTGTAGAAATGTAATGATTTATTTTGATCAGGAAACGAAGGATGCCCTAGTGAAACGTTTTTTTAATGCCACCTATCCGGAAGGTCATCTCTTTATCGGACATTCCGAAGGGCTGACTAAGCAAACCTGTCCCTATAAATACATTAAGCCGGCAATCTATCGAAAAGAAGCTTAGAAAAGATGCCTTATGATGAACGAATCCTCATTGTATAAAAATTCTATTCAAATTATTGCTATGGGAGCTTCCACCGGAGGAACGGAAGCTCTTCTTGCTATCTTGGAAAAACTTCCGGGAAATCTTCCTCCTATCGTGATTACACAGCACATGCCTCCTATTTTTACCAATATGTATGCCGAACGTTTAAACAGAATCTGTAAAATGGAGGTTAGGGAAGCAAAGGATCAAGACAAGTTATATCCCGGTCTCTGCCTTATTGCTCCCGGAGGTCTTCAGATGCAGGTCGTAAAAGACAGAGAAGGTCTGAAGGTTTCCTGTATGGAAGGAGAAAAGGTTTCCGGACACTGCCCTTCCATTGATTATCTCTTCTCTTCGGTCGCAAAAGAATGCGGTGAACACGCTGTAGGCATCCTGCTTACCGGCATGGGAAGAGACGGGGCGCACGGTCTTCTTTCGATGCACGAAAAAGGCGCCTATACCTTGGGGCAGGACGAGGAAAGCTCTGTCGTTTACGGTATGCCTATGGAAGCCTACAAGCTCGGAGCCGTAGATAAGCAAGGTAATCTTTCACAGATTGCCAATTATTTATTAGACTGCTTTCACATGGGGTGAGGTGCAAAAATGGGAATATTAAAACTGTTGTCAGAAAAAATAATTGCGGAAAGCTCTCGGCATTTAGGACTCTTTGCCGTGGCTTCTCTTTCGGTTATGACGGTCAGTTTATCCACTATTGCCTATCAGGGGTATAAGGATAGTGTAGTGCAGGAGGAAATAACGGAGTCTAATAAAAATAGTAAGGAATCTCGTTTTCAGCAGGTATTTTACAACAATACCGTCTCCCATACTGAAAAATCCGCTGTAGAAAATCTCTCCGTGAAAGACGGAAACGTAGATACGGCAGAATCCCGTGAAGATTCAGAATTCGATTCCTCTTCTCAGAAAGAAAATAAGAAAAAAAATAACGCGGACTCTTCCGAACAAGAAGAAGCAGGCGATGCGAATGCAGAAAACGAGAGAAATGCGAAAGATGCGGAAGAAGGCTCGGAGAAGAGCCCGGAAAGCTCTGCCTCCCCCGAGTTAAACAGTGTAGCCTCTTCAGAAGCTCCTTCGAACTCGCAAGAAGCCGCTCCGGAAACTTCTCCGGAAGGCAAAAAAAACGCTCCTGAAGCATCGCAGGAAAGTGGGGAAAGTGCTGTAAACGGGAACAATCCGCCCGCTGAAAGTCTTCCGAAAGAAGACTTAAACGATCCAACTCCGGTTTCCCTTCCGGCAGAGGACGAGCAAATCCCTCCCATTCTCCCCACAAAATCCGACCCCTTCGAAAACTATTATGGAAGTTCTACCTATAATGACTACAATGTCTATCTGGATACCGCACTGGGCTCTATGCCCTATTATAATCAACATGACAGTCATTGGAGGGACTTTCTCTATGGAGGTACGGACAGTATCAGTAAATACGGTTGTGGCCCCACTACCGCTGCTATGATTGTTTCCGCCTTCGGTAACGTTAACGGCAGCATAACTCCTAAGGAAATGGCAAGCTGGTCCGCCGCATACGGCTATTTTGCTCCCAAAAGCGGTTCCTATCATGAATATATTCCTGCCGTACTCTCCGCTTTTGATCTTATCGTGGATACCGTAAAGGCGGAAGATCGCACGACAGCTCATCTTCAGGAGCTTTTAAACAGCGGACATATCTGCGTTGCGCTTATGGGAAAAGGTGCACTGACAAAGGGCGGTCACTTCATCATTATCACAAAGCAAAATGCCAACGGAACCGTTGCTATTGCCGACCCGAACAGCTATCCCAATACGCAAAAGGATTGGAATCCGGAACAGCTTCTTCGTGAGCTGAAGAAAAATTATGATGCCGGGGGGCCGCTCTGGTCTGTAGCTGTCCCGAACAGTTAGAGGTCTTCCTCCTGCGCCCGCATCACTTGTTATGAAGTAAAGCGGATTCTTGCGCACGCACCTCTTGTTATGAAGTAAGGCGGATTCTTACGCCCGCATCACTTGTTATGAAGTAAGGCGGATTCTTGCGCACGCGCCACTTGTTAAGAATCAAAAAAGAAGCTTATGTTGATTTTTCATAAGCTTCTTTATTCTTTCTTAGCATTTATTATGAGTAAAATTACATAGAAACCCATTCAAAACATTCGCATAGGCGTGCTGTCTCGTCCGACTAAACCTGCTCTTCCATTTGCTCCGCGCTTAAGCTGCTTACTACCTCGGAAATGCGCTTAACTACAGCGGAAATCTTCTCATTTACCGCGGAACTGCTGTCGGAAAGTCTACCTACCTCGTCCGCTACTACGCCGAAGCCCTTGCCATGCTCTCCTGCTCTCGCAGCTTCAATGTTTGCATTTAACGCAAGAATCTTCTGTCTGCTCTGAATACTCTTTAAGTCATTGGTACTCTTTCTGATATCCTTCACAAGACTTTGTGTCTCCGTAATTCCTTCAGATAATTTGTCCACAAAGCTTCTGAATCTCAGCTCACTGCTTTCAGAAAGCATGAAACTTTCCAAGCTTGCCTTTAAGAGCCTGAGCGCCGCCTCCTGCTTTTCCGGGTCTTCCTCGGAAGAGCTCTTAAGAAAAAGAGTTGCAAGCTTCTCTCCTTCGTATACAAGGTCAAGATGGGTAGAAGAAGCACTGAATTCTTGGGATTTATGATCTGAAGCATCGGCCTTCCCGGGCTCCCTCTTTACGGCATCCGCAAAATAATTGGACTTTGCGTCTGCCGACTGTACCATTGCTTCCAATCCTGTGGCTAAAGCCCAGTCATAGAGTATGGATTGAAACTGCTCTTTTCCTGCAAAATCTTGAATATGAATTGCCATTTTTTTCCTTCCTCTTCTATTTTATAGCCAATAAAATAATCATCGCATACTTCTATATCGACAAAGGAAATGGCAGATATAACACTTTTTAAAAATTATTCTCTCATTTTACATCTAGAGTTTCTTGCTTTTCCCGGCTAAATCTTCCTTTTTGTGCTAGCTAAATCTTCCTTTTCGTGCTAGCTAAATTTTTCTTCTTGCGCTAGCTAAATCTTCCTTCTTGCGCTAGCTAAATCTTTCTTCTTGCATCGGATAAATTATCTTTCTGTGCGCGCTAGGAGCGAGAGAGGAGGAGCAGCTGGTAAACATGATACGCCAAAGAAAGAGGGGCAGGGAGAAACATATCGGCCAAGGCTTCCAAGCTCACTCTTCTTCCGATTTTCCGCTTCAAAGACGGTTTGATTTTTTTGAACTTTTTCAATTCTTTCAAAACCTCTTCACTCCCGGGAAGAAGTTGCACGTTGATATTTTCCGCCTTCGGAAGATTTTCCGCCAAATAAAGAACATTGCTATAAGGGATAGCTTGTAAACTGTCTAAAAGCGCCTTTTTTTCCCCTTTATAAAAAATGCGTATTCCGGAGGTCGCCGGATAAATCTGTATTCCGTTAATCTGCGGGTGACAGCTCAAAATTCCGCTTAAAATATCTTCTTCCTTCGGACTGATACTGTAGCGTTCCAGTCTTAAGCGAAGAGAATTATCATTTTCATGACAAAGTTGAAACTGCATACCAAACCTTTCCATTCCATAAAAATAATCCAAAAGCATCTCGAGTTAGTATACACTATTTTCAAACTCTCATTTCTTAATTTTTTATATAAGAAGTAATCCCTTCCTCTTCGGAAAGGGTAAGAGGGCAAAGCGCGGATAGACTGTAGCTCTTGTCGGAAAACCACTCCTCTCCTTCCACGCCTCCCTTAAGGAAAATAAGCACGTGCTTCGCTCTGGTCACTGCTACATATTCAAGACGAATAAAGCGACCTTCCATAAGCGCTCCGGACTCTCCGCCGGCCCCCGTAATAATGACAATATTGGCATTTAGGCTCTTCGATAAATGTGCTTCCATAACCATATGTTCTAAAGCATTTTCCGAAAAACCGATTCCTTCCAGACTGTTCCTAAAATACTCCTGTCTCTCTTTATTTTTACAAAGAATCAAAAAATCTCTATCCCTAAGCTCGGGATATGCCCCGGTAATTTCCAAAAGAAGCTTACGAAGTGCCTCCCCCTCGTCTCCCAAAACATCTCTTTGAAAAATCCCGTGAAAAGGACAATGCTTGATAAACTCCGGTTTCTGGGAAGCCACCATATCCCGATAAGGGCGCATTCTTTTCCGGAAGCGTTCATTAATCCAGTCTACGAGCATTTTATTTGCCCGATAATTCTCATTCAGATAAAGGACATGGGCATTTCGCTTGTTTTCCATTTGCTTCTTGATATCAAAAAATGTCTGTCTTGTCTCCTCTTCCTCCTGATAAATAGCCTGTCTCGGATCTCCTACCATAAAAAGACAATTATGACGCATCTTTCCTTTTTTATCCGTTGCAAGACTTACAAGAATCTTTAACTGCGTTCGGTTTAAATCCTGTAATTCATCGGCATAAATCTTCGTAAAGTCTCTCCTAAGGATTTGTAAAAGAGATTTGTTCTCCTGTAAAATCCTATAGCAGCACTCCTCCGGAGAAGAACTTTCGGGGGAAGAACTTTCCTCTTCCCTTCCCCGCATTTTCCGATCCTCTTCCATAACCCAAAGGCAAAAAGAAGTAAAGGTCATGATATGCATTCTGTCTATGCCGTGCAGCTTTTTCTTCAGCCTGTGGCTGTCTTCTTTATTTATCGCAATTTCCCTGTACAAATGCTTCTTTATCTTCTCTTTAAACTCTTGAACCGCCTCCTCCGTAAAGGCAATCAAAAGAAAATGGGATAGTCTTTCCCCTCCCATGATTTGGTTCAGCATTCTTTTCGAAAGAAGGGTGGTCTTTCCCGTTCCCGGCCCGGCAACAATAAAGAGATTATCCTCCGCTTCCCGGATATACTCCCTCTTTCTCCGCTCAGTCCAAAATCTCTTCTTTTTCTCCATCCCGCCCTCTATTTGAAAAAAACAGGGCATCGCAAAAGCAATCCCCTGTTATCTGACTATTCCGACTTGGTAGCTAAGTGAAGCCCCATGCTTTCTAATTTATTTAATATTTCATCTAAAGACTTTCTTCCCATATTTCTTACCTTCATCAGGTCATCCATCGTCTTTAAGCAAAGATCCTCTACCGTATTGATTCCGGCACGTTTTAAGCAGTTATAAGAACGCACGCTGAGCTCCAACTCGTCAATACTCTTGTTCAGTTCCGCACTGGACATATCCTCTGCATCACTTCCACTGCCGCCCATATCCCGAACGTTGCCTTCCATATCGATAAAAAGCTTCAAGTGCGTCTGCAACACTCTGGCCGCAAGAGATACCGCTTCCTCCGGCGCCAAGGTTTTATCCGTAGTGACATCCAAAACCAGCTTTTCCTCTTCTCCCTGCGGTTCAACAAATACGTTAACCTTCTTTACCGGAGAATAGATTGCATCCACGGCAATAACGCCGATTGCCAAATCACCGGTTTCCCGCGTGTTCGCCCCGTCATATCCGCGCCCTCTGGTTATGGTGAGCTCCATATACAGCTTGGCATCCTCTCCGGAAAGGGTTGCCAGCACAAGATCCGGATTCATGATCTCCACTTCGGAGCTTACTTTGATATCGGACGCATGCACCACACCTTCTCCCATGTAATCCACATAGGCCATAATCGGCTCTTCAGAGCTTCCGGTATAGCGAACGGCGAGGTTCTTCAGATTCATAATAATCTCGGAAACATCTTCTTTTACCCCGGGAATGGAAGAAAACTCATGATATACACTGTCAATCTTCACTTCACTTACTGCTGCTCCCGGCATGGAAGAAAGGAGAATCCTCCGAAGGGAATTTCCCAGCACCGTTCCTTCCCCCTTTACCAGAGAACTACAAACAAAACGTCCAAATCCCTGATTCTCAATAAGCTCTTCTACCTCTAATACCGGTTTCATACCTATCTCCATTCCACACTCCTACTTAATTTTAATGAAAACAATCCTGCGTCTAATGCCTATCTATTATACTCATTTTTCTGAAAAATTCGAGCACTTTTCCATAAAATGACAAAGAAAGAAACTTACGCTGCCAAATGCTTTCCTTTCTTCACCCTGTCTTCTCTGTTCACCAGAATCTCTTCCATAGAGACATGAAAAAGAATGCTGAGCGCATACATATTGTCCAAACTGGGAAGTGCCTTCCCCTGCTGCCACTTATATACGGCCTGCGGCTCCAAAAATCCCATAAAGGAAGCAATATCCCTAACGCTTAAGCCCTTTTCTTTTCTGAGTCGCTCAATATTTTTTCCCGTCGCATAAACATCAATTACGGGATATTCCGCTGTTAACCCATTTTCCATGAAGAACTCCCTTTTCTAAAACTTCTCTGTTAAAAA
>ERZ773196.580-NODE-580-length-22757-cov-4.853009_pt1 | contig 22757 bp, 25 predicted proteins | sample MGYA00581009_ERZ773196 | MGnify/ENA primary metagenome ERZ773196 (study PRJEB29015, sample SAMEA2738162) | human oral metagenome | biome: human oral; feature: human-associated habitat; material: saliva | place: China | collected 2243 ... | reverse complement strand
GCTCGCGCGCGTGCACCGTCACGCGTTTGGCACGACGGTCGCGCTGCCCGCATCCGTCGCCGCGGGCATGCTGATGGTGGCCGCCGCACCCTCCGATTCGACAAACGTTGCGGCGATGGGCCTGGAGGGCGTGCTGGAGGGGCACACGCTCATGCCGTTGCTGGCACTCGGGGCGGGCCTGTCCTTCGCTCTGTTGGTGGTGAGCGCGCGCTGGTCGATCACGGGCACTCAGATCGCCACGTGGACCATCCTCGTGCTGCCAAGCTATGTGGTCCTGCCGGTGTGGGCGTCACTGACGGGAAACGTGATCGTTCCCGGCCCCTCGATCATCACGAAGTTCGCACTCGCCTCTCCGCCCCTGGCCGCCCTCGGCATGGCGACGGGATGCGCGTCGATGGCCGTGCTGTGGGCGCGGGTGCGCGCCCTGAAGAGACTGGATGCGTCGCAGGACGCATCGACGAATGAGGGGCCTGCCGAGGGCTAATACGCGCAAGCGCGCATGCGGACCGTAATATGTGGGCAGATATAAGGAGGAAGCATGTCCGAGAACGAGTTTGACGTCCAGCGCGACCGCGCCGAGGAGGACCGCGAGAACGTGGTGCTGACCGGCGAGGAGATCGAGCTGCCGGGCGAAGATTCCGACGCGTCGGCGATCATCGGCGAGTCCAGCGAGCCCATCCACACGGGCGAGATCGAGTCGGTCGCAATCGGCGGCCTGACGGGACGCGTTCCGGCTGCTGCCCCGCTCAAGCCCACGATCGAGGACAAGATTTCGACGGGTGAGCTGCCCGTCGTCACTGCCCCGGAGGGTGACCTTCCGGTCGTGTCCCCGACAGACGAGGCCGACGCCGCTCCCGAGGAGACGCACGAGCACGTCGACGGCGAGCAGGAAGCCCCCGAGCAGGATTCCTCCGAGGCCGTCGCTGCCACCGATGAGTCGGCGAACGAAGGCGAGGCTGCGGACGGCGGCGAGGACACGGCCGAAGTTTCTTCCGACGACTCCGTGGACGCGGTGTCCGAAGAGGTCGCCGATCAGCAGGAGGAGCCCGCGGAGGACAACGCCTCCGCGATTGAAGAGCCCGCGTCCGAGCAGACCGACGAGGAGGACGCTCCGTCGCAGGATGCCGCTCCCGAGGCCGAGCAGACCGATGACGCTTCCGACGAGGCGGAGCCCGTCGACGATCCCGAGCCCACGCTGGCTCCCGTCATGACGCCCGCGCAGGCTGCCGCGGCGATGGGTCTGAGCACGGACGACGCCGCTGAGAAGGCCGAGGAAGCCGACGATTCCACCGACGAACCGGCTACCGACGATGCTGATGCAGCTCACGAGGCGGAGGAATCAGCCGTCGGCGGCGCCGCTGCCGAGCACACGCTGACCTCGCGTCGCTCAATGATTTTCGGCGATGACGACGATGCCACCTCTCCGTCGATCCCGGCGCTCACGCCTGTCGAGCAGGACGAGACGGCCTCCTCGGACGAGGCCGAGGATCCCTTCGCCGAGCTCGACCCGCCCACCGAGGAAGCCACCCCCTTCACCGAGTCGACGACCCAGCTGCCCACCCAGGACACCCAGGCCTCGTACTCCTTTGAGGACCAGGACGCCGCCGAGGAGGCTCGCCCGCGCCGCCGCTCCCGTCCGCACAGCGACAAACGCCACCGTCCGCGCCGCCGGCACCGCAACCCGCCGCAGATTCCGACGATCTCCCGTTCTAATAACTCCTCGGAATGAAACACACGGCAATTCTTTCGGCTTTGGCCGAACCGATAACGGAGAGACCGCGCTACGACATTGCGCCCTCGGTGCTTGATGCGCTGATTCACTACCTGCGCGAGGCTTCTGTGTTCTACGAAGCGCATTCGCCGACACAGTTCGATCTCAACCGCGCACGAATACTCCGCAACCTTGCGCGGAAACTCTCCGCCAAACGGGGAAAAGCTCCCGCTTTTCCAACGAAACCCCGCAACCAATGTTCAGATACACCCTCGAATTAACTCAATACAACCGTCGCGACGAACAAAATTTTGTTCCGCTGCGGCACTTTCTCGAAACATCGCCCGTCGGAGAATACGTTTGCACGGTGCAACGGAAGCAACGCCGAAGGACAACACCGCAAAACAAATACCTCTGGGGCATTGTTTACCCGATGCTCTTAACAGGCTTGCAGCAAACCGGGTGGGAGTTCACGAACTGCGAACAAGTACACCAATTTTTCAAACAGCAAGTGGCCGGCGAACACGTCATCAACTACAAAACGGGCGAAGTCGTGACACTCCCCAACTCGACGGCCGCAATGACGACGCAAGAATTTGAAACCTATATCGACCGCCTGCGCAACTACGCCGACCAATATCTCAATATCGAAATCCCCGAACCACAAAAAGAAACACTACAATGAAATACTACGAATGTAAGACCAACGTCGAAATGGTCAGTGATTTAGGCGTTAAGACCACAAAGCGTTTTTCATATCTCGTGCTGGCCGACAGCTGCACTCGCGCCGAGCAGTTGGTAAAGGCCGAATACGAGAACAGCGACGCGCTGGCCAAAGTGACTGACGTTGTCGGCCGAAAGTTTGATGCAGTGATCATCGACGCGTCCGCCGCCTTCTATTTGAAGTACTACAAAATCGTCTACACGATCACTTCTCTGAATAGCGTAGGGCTCGAAATCGACAAGAAAGAAGCCGCGCTCGTGGCTGCTGAAGAGCTGACCGACGCAACAGACTTACTCTTAGAAAAGTTCGACAAGTCGATGCACAAGCCCGTACTCCTTTCGGTCGTTGAAACACCGATTGTCGAGTTCATCAAAGACACGAACGAAGAAACGCCCGCCGCTTAATGCAAGATCCTGAACACCGACTCCAATGCGCCTGCGTCCGTTGGTTCAGATACCAATACCCGGAACTCTCCTCGCTCCTCTTTGCCGTCCCGAACGGCGGACGAAGAGACCCAGTGACGGGTGCTCGACTGAAAGCCGAGGGCGTGGTCGCAGGAGTTTCGGATCTCATCCTTTTTCTCCCCTCCGACAAGCACCACGCGCTTTGCATTGAGATGAAGACTCCGAAGGGTCGACAAAGTCCCTCGCAGAAGGAATGGCAGCTGCTGGTGGAGCTATACGGATACAGATATGAAGTGGTGAGAGACTTCTTAGAGTTTAAGCAACTCGTCAAGTCTTACATATACGAAGAAGTCTGCGGCGATTTCGAAGGCTTCCTTCGTCTGATGAATTTAGACGAGCGAAGCAAAGAGGTTGTCTCAACGTTTCGAAGAAATCGCGAAGCCTTCGCGCAACTCGTGAAGACGGGCAAACAAAACAAAACCGCACAATGATCACATAACCATGGCACGCCCTACCAAATTGGGGCTGGACTACTTTCCACACGACACGCACACCGATCAAGATACCGCGCTCGCACTCGTCGAAGCGGAGTTCGGATTAGAAGCGTACGCCGTGTATTTCAAACTTCTCGAGTTCATCTACTCGCAAGGGTACGCAATCCCATGGGGTCCCGATGAGTGTCTATTATTCGCAAAGCGTATAGGTGCCTTCGGCGTTTCATCGAGGATTTCAGAGATCATCAAGGGGTTGGTTAGGCGTTCTCTCTTCGATGGGAGGGTTCTTAACTCGTTCCAGATCCTGACGTCGGCAAGCATACAAGCCCGATGGCTAGAGGCCAAGCGCAAGAAGGTAGAGGACATCGACAAGCGTATCCGATTAGTCGCGGACAATCGGACAGCACCCGAAGTATCTGCACCCGAAATCGGGGTTAATACATCCGAAAATAGGGTTTTTGCAGCAAAAACCCGAGTTTCTACGGTAAAAACCCCCGTTTCTGCAGAAACAACCCCACAAAGTAAAGTAAAGGAAAGTAGAGTAGAATATACTTCTTCTCCTTACGTAGAAGAAGTACGTCCGTCTTCCGACGGCGCGCCGCCCGAAGAGGAGGAAAGATTTTCGGACGAAACGCGAAAAGAGTCCGTGCCGGCTGAGGCTCTCGACTTGAAAGCGTTTGCCGACTTCTTCAACAAGACCATGGCGGCACAGGGTGCACAGATCCCACCCGTCCGCGGGCTACAGCCCAAAAGCAAGCGCACGACTTTCCTGCTCGCCCGTCTTCGCGAATACGGCAAAGAAGCTCTCGCCTCGGTGGTGAAGAAAGCAGCGGCGTCCGATTTTCTCAACGGCGGCGGCTCCCGCGGTTTCGTCGCAGACTTTGAATGGCTCTTCCGCCCGAACAATTTCCCCCGCGTATTGGAGGGAACGTATGACAACCGCTCGCAGCAGCCCACAACTCAACTCGCACAGCATGACACACCCGCAAAACATTTCGACCGTTATGGCGAAGAGCGGCGCGCACGCAACGACGCCATCGCCGACCGTCTGCACAAACTTGCCTTCGGAACAGATTAAGCAAGCGCGACAGTACTACGTTACGGCCTACTCCTCGGATATTATGCCACTGTGCGCGTTGGTTCCCGAACGCTGCTACTTTGGTAATGCGCCCACGTTGGTGCAAATGGGACGACAATGCGGGCAGGAATTTGTCATCTCGTGGCTCTCGGATAAAATCGCCGCCTATTCCGCCACGCTTTCCGAGGCCGACCGTTTGACGGCGGCGGACATTGACCACCTCGCCCTCGAAATCTTCGGGAGTTACTCGTCGCTCAATCTCGCCGAAGTGATGCTCTTCTTCTCCCGCTTGGCGGCGGGCGTCTACGGCCAAGTCGTCTATGGCAGCGTCCGCGCCGAGAACATCGCATCGCGGATCCCCCGATTTCTCGAGTCTCGGCAAAAGGAAATCGACCACTACGAACGACAACGCGAAGAACTGCAGCGGCGGGCGGAGGAAGAGCGGCGAAAGCTGCACGCCGTGGACTACGGCACCTATAAATCGCTCCTGGCGAAGTTGGCCGCCGAGCGTTTTGCCGGCGATGAAGACGCCGCTCGTGCGTATCTTGCGGCGCATCCTCGCGAATTTGACGCACACGGAGTTTTTTCAAGCGCACACGAATAAGTTATCAAAGCAAGCAACAAACGCTGTCAGCGGCGAAATAAATAAGCAATGCGCTGTTTTCAGCGCGATAATTTCCAACAAAAAGCATGACACACAAAAAGAAAACCCCGAAAACGGCGCCGACGCCTCCGAAAAACGCCCGGCACCTCACCACCGAACGCTTGCACGATCTCGCCCGCAAGTGGAAACGAGCCCAAAGCGCCGAGCGCGCCGTGGCACTCTTCACCTATTCGTCCGAAAACGGTGTGCAGTATGCCGTATTTGGCAGCGATGAGCATCTCACCGAAATTGTAGCGAGCGGCGTGCGCTTGTGCCTCGCCCCTCAACTCTGCGCCACGGAACCCGATGCGCACCTTTCTCTCACTTGGGAAGACACGGCGGCGCAGAAGCCCGCGAGCTTTTGGCAGCGTCTGCGCACGTGGCTTCTTCCTTTCAACATTGAGCGCTAACCTATGCAAGTAATCAAATTCCGCGGCCGCTCCATCGCCGACGGCTCCATCGTTTACGGCGGTGTGTTGCACTACGCCACCGCCTCCTACATCGTTCAACCCGATACCCGCCACGCCGACGGCGCACCGCGCTGCATTGAGGTACACCCCGATTCGGTGGCGCAATACATCGGCGTGAAAACGGTGGACGGCGAAGAGATCTACACCGGCGACGAGGTGAGCTACTACGATATTAACAACGAGGAGACACGCCGCGGCATCGTTCTATACGATGAAGAAACAGCGTCTTTCTACGTCGACGGCATCCTGCAAATCCCCGTGTACTTTGAGTCCCATTTCGAATACAAACTAATTTCAAAACAATGACAGCAACAGAATACGAACAACAAGCCCACCGCACCATTGCCGGCCACGCGGCTGAAAACATCCCGTATCTCTCCTTTGGCCTTGTGGCTGAGGCCGGTGAAGTGGCCGACAAGATCGCAAAGGCCGTGCGCCGCGGCGAAATCGAAATCAACAACAACGAGATTTTCTTTGTCCGTGGGAACTGCTTTCAATTCACCGACGGCCTTGTATCCGAACTCGGCGACGTGCTTTGGTTCGTTGCAATGATGGCACGCCGTCTCGGCTTCAGCCTTGAAGAAGTGATGCGCCGCAATCTCGACAAACTCGCCGACCGCCAAGCCCGTGGCGTGATCATCGGCGACGGCGATAAGCGATGAGCACGCAGTTACGACGCAGTTACATAGAAATCACACAGAAGAGCCCCGCGAATGCGGCAAAGTCGTGTTCGCGGGGACACTCACAGTTACATCCCGATTACATGAAACAATACATCGACCTACTCGACCACATCGTCAAGAACGGCATGCATAAAGACGACCGAACGGGAACGGGAACGCGCTCCGTGTTCGGCTATCAAATGCGATTCAATCTCGCAAACGGATTCCCATTGCTCACCACGAAGAAACTACACTTCAAAAGCATTGTCTACGAGTTGCTGTGGTTCATTCGCGGAGACACGAACATCAACTATCTAAACGAGCACGGCGTGCACATTTGGGACGAGTGGGCGGACAAAAATGGCGACCTCGGCGAAATTTACGGCTATCAGTGGCGCAAGTGGCCGACCGCAAACAACGGACACATTGATCAACTCGCCCGCGTTGTGCGCGAAATCAAGACGAACCCCAACAGCCGTCGCCTCGTTGTCAGCGCGTGGAATGTCGAAGCGCTCGACCGTATGGCACTTCCGCCGTGCCACCTTCTCTTTCAGTTCTACGTGTGCGAAGGTCGTCTCTCGTTGCATCTCTACCAGCGAAGTGCCGACGTGTTCCTCGGCTTGCCTTTCAACATTGCCTCCTACGCGCTCCTCACGCACATGGTGGCGCAGATTTGCGACCTCGAAGTCGGCGATCTCATTATATCGATCGGCGACGCGCATCTCTACGTCGACCACATCGAGCAGGCGAACTTACAGCGCCACCGCACACCGCGTTTTCGCCCCACGTTGCGACTAAACCCCGAAGTGCGCAGTTTGTACGCCTTCCGCTACGAGGACATTACGCTCGAGGGCTACAATCCCCACCCGCACATCAAAGCAAAAGTATCAGTTTAGCAAGCGTTTGCCCCTCATTTCGGGGGCAACGCTTTGCGCGTTTACACACCAAATTGACGCTGAGCGTCACAGATGAAAGTTTTTTTGTACCTTTGTCGTAACACAACACAGAACTATGGAACTAACAGAAATGCCACTCTCGCAGTTGAGCGAGAATGTGTCTAATCCCCGTACAATTACGGACACGAAACTTGAAAGGCTCGTCGAGTCGATTCTTGTCTTTCCGCGAATGCTTTCTCTTCGCCCGATAGTCGTGGATGAGAACAACGTGATTTTGGGCGGCAACATGCGTTTCCGCGCGCTTTCTCGCATCTCTTCGATGAAGTTCCCCTCGTTGAAGAAAACGTTGTCGGGAAGTGCCACATTCACGAAGAAGACGGAGTTTGAGCGTGAGCAGTTGCTGGACTATTGGCGCACGTGGTTACGTTCTCCCGTCGCTCCCGTGTCCACTGCCGCGTCTTTGTCTTCCGATGAACGCCGCGAGTTCATCATCAAGGACAACGTCGGTTTCGGCGAATGGGACACTGATGCGCTCTCGGACGATTGGTCGGATATTGATTTCGACGAATGGGGGCTGGATGGGCTTTGGGAGAACGAAGAGGAAGAATTAGGAACATCCGAACGCGTAAAAGACGGCGGTGCGGAAAACGGATCTCTCAACGATCGGTTTATCGTTCCTCCGTTTTCAATCCTCGACACACGCAAAGGATATTGGCAGGAGAGAAAGAAAGTATGGCGTGAACTTATCGGGGATATGGGCGAGAGCCGAAAAGACACTCTTATAACTAGCATCGAATTAAAGTATAAAGATATATATAATCCCTCGCGGAAGGAACGCTCGAAATTGGGAATTTCATTTAAGGAGTATTTGGAGAAGTACGTTTCAGAAGAGGAAAAAGAGAGGGCTGCTCAAAAAGTACTATCCGCGGGCGTTTCACTCTTCGATCCTGTATTGTCAGAAATCCTTTGTCGTTGGTTTACGCCACACCAAGGGGCGAAAATCTTTGATTGTTTCGCAGGTGATACGCAGAAAGGATTAGTGTTTTGTGAATGTGGCTTCGCGTTTAAGGGGGTGGAGCTCCGCCAAGAACAAGTTGATATAAACAACGAAGTTCTAGCTAATAGAGATCTTCAGATAGAATATGTTTGCGACGATGGGAGAAATGTGTGTGCACACTTCGAAGAAAATAGTCAAGATCTACTGTTTTCCTGCCCTCCATATTATGATTTAGAAGTTTACTCTAATCAAGAGAATGACGCGTCTAATCAGAAGACATACGAGGAGTTCATTGGTATATTAGACAATGCTTTCAAAAGTGCTTATACATGCTTGAAAGAAAATAGATTTGCCGTAATCGTTGTTGGTGATGTAAGAGCCAAAAAGACTGGGGCATACTACGATTTTCCTGGCGACATCAAGCGTATTTTCCGCGAAGCCGGAGCCTATCTTTACAATGAAATGATTCTTATAGAAACGGCCGCGAGTACAGCAATTCGGGCAAGCACTTCAATGAAAACTAGAAAGTTGCAAAGCAGCACCAAAACGTCCTCGTTTTCTACAAGGGAAATCCTCGCGAGGTCACAAAGCATTTCCCTCCCATCGAATTGAGTAAAGAGGAAGAGGAAGCATTGGACGACCTTATTGCACAAACAACCGCCGTCGAAGACGACGACTAACACACATACCTAAATCACACAAAACTATAAATCACGACTATGAGCTTACCCCAAGACCGCCGAAGACGGCAACTTAAAACCGCACGGCTCGACATCATTGCAGAACTATACAAACGAGGATACAGCCTGCGAAAAATAACAGAAGAGGTGAAACGACGGCTCAACATTCCGAAGCTCGCCGTATCGACCACATACAACGACGTGCAGACGCTGCTCAAAGAGTGGAGAGAAAGCCGAATCGAAAACATCGACCAAGCACTGCAACTCGAACTCGAACGTATCGATGACACCACAGCCGAACTTTGGGAGCAGTGGGACAAGTCGAAAGCAGAAGCACAAAAGACCACCACCACACGAAGCGGACGAATCAAAGGGAAGGGAGGTTCGGGCATCGAAACCGACGCCGTTTCAGAAAGCCGAACCAACGTCGGAGGACTCGGAAACCCTGCCTACATCGCCGAAATTCGACAGCAGCTCATCGAACGTCGAAAACTCCTCGGCTTGTACGCCCCCGAAGCGCGACAAGTCAAAGGCGAAGTCACCGTGCACCGTCCGCCCTGCGAGATGAGCACCGAGGAACTCGAAGCCGAAATCGCCGCACTCAAACTCGAGCGATAAAATGAATGAAGAAAGACTACACGAACTCGAGCGCGAAATCCTGCGGCGAAAGGCTGTGCAGTCTTTTCCCCATTTCCTCGACTACACCGATCCGAACTACTCGCGACAATGGTTTCACACGCTCATCGCCGAGAAATGCCAAGGTCTCCTACTCGGAAGACTCGCGACCGACCGCCTTATGGTCTTCGTCCCACCGCAGCATGGGAAGTCGGAGATCGTATCTCGCAAGTTCCCGGCGTGGGCTTTGGGCTACAATCCGAAGCTGAAAATCGTGGGCACGTCCTACGCGGCAAACCTCGCACAAGGCTTTTCGCGTTCCATACAGCGCACGATCGACAGCCCCGAATACAAAGAGGTGTTCCCCTGCACGTTCCTCAATTCGCAAAACGTGTCGACCGACGCAAGGCGCGGCTATCTGCGCAACATCGACATCTTCGAGACCGTCGGACACGGGGGCTTTTATCGCGCCGTCGGTGTGGGCGGTGGTTTGACGGGTACGCCCGTCGATCTCGGCATCATCGACGACCCCGTGAAAGACGCACTCGAAGCCGCGTCGCAGACGTATCGCGACCGCGTGTGGGAGTGGTACACCGACGTTTTTCTCACCCGTCTGCACAACAACTCGAAGCAGTGTCTGATTATGACGCGCTGGCACGAAGACGACCTCGCCGGGCGTTTGCTGCGCACCGAGCCCGAGAAGTGGACGGTGATCCGCATTCCCGCCATTCGCGAAGATATGGACTTCGCCGACGACCCGCGAGAAATAGGCGAGGCCTTGTGGGAGGAGAAGCACAGCGTCGAGCGTCTGCGCGAAGCCGAGAAGCGCGCCCCTCGTCCCTTTGCCGCGCTCTATCAGCAGCGCCCCTCGGTCGAAGGCGGCAACATCATCAAGCGCGAATGGTTCGGCACGATCTCACAAGCCGATTTTGCGCGCATTGCGAAGAAAGCCGCCCCGGTGTTCTTCATCGACACGGCCTACACGGACAAGACGACGAACGACCCTACGGGCATCATCGCCACCTGCAAAGTGGGCAACGACCTCTACATCACCCACGGCCAAAAAGTGCACATGAAGTTCCCCGACCTCCTGCGCTTTATCCCCTCTTATGTGGAGACGCACGGCTACACGTCGCGCAGTTCGATTCGCATCGAGCCGAAGGCAAACGGCCTTTCGGTGATCGATCAGTTGCGCGAGGTGACAGGTTTGAACGTGACGAAGACTCCGACCCCGAAAGAGAGCAAGGAAACGCGCTTAAACGCCGTCTCGCCGATTGTGGAGTGCGGCCGCGTTATTCTCGTCGAAGGCGTATGGACGGAGGGTTTCATCGAGGAGGTTTGCGGTTTTCCCTCGAAGCCGCACGACGAATATGTGGACGTGTTGTGCTACGCCATCGGGCATCACCTCGGCCACTCAAGCCGCGCAATCGACCGCGAGAGCATTGCGCGCATGGTATTCTAAAAAAACAGCATAGTTTATATTGTGAAGCCCTCTTTCGTCGGGAGACGCGAGTGGGCAAAAGGCCGCGGAAAGCCGTGCACCGGCATTCGCTCGGAAGGGGCGACGCATCCCGAAGCGGTTCGATTCCGCTCGCGGCCGCGCATTTTGATCAAAAACAAGGGACGTTTCGCTCAAAAGTTGGGGCGTTTCGTCCGAAAGACCCCAAGATTTCAAACACAGAAGCTATGGATATTCGCGAAATCCTCAATTCTTCGATGACAGAAGACGAAAAAATCGCCGCTCTGAGTGAAAAGGCGCTCAACATTCCGCCCTGGAGCGGCCCTCTCGGGCTAGTCAGCGCCTACGACCCGAACCTTCACCCCGTGGCCGACAAAAGGCTTTATCCCGACATCATGACGGAACACAGCGTGCAGCCCGTTACGCGCATCACACTCGACTTTCAGCGGCTTGCCGTTCGCCGTATGGCCGAATTGGTGTGCGGCATTCCCGTGAAACGTGTGTACAAGCCGACGAACGACAAGGAGAAGGAGGTGGCGACGTTCATCGAATCGGTATATGAACGCAACCGCATCGACTCTTTGAACATCGAACGCTGTAACCTTCTCTTCTCCTGCTGTGAAGTGCTCACACTTTGGTATGCCATCGAAGACCCCAACACGGCCTACGGGGTGAAAAGCCCGATCAAACTGCGGGCAAAGAATTTCGCCCCCTCGCTGGGCGATCGGCTCTTCCCTTACTTCGACGAATACGGCGACATGGCGGCAATGAGCGTTTCTTTCACCCGAAGGAAGGGGCGCGAGAATGTGCAGTATTTCGAGACGTTCACGGCCGACCGACACATTCGCTGGAGCAACTCGTCGGGCGAATGGGCGGTGGAGAGCGACGAGCGCATCACCCTCGGCAAGATACCGGCCATCTATATGCACCGCCCCTCGCCGATATGGGAGGACACGTCAAACACGATCTACGAAATCGAGTGGGCGCTATCGCGTAACGGCAACTACCTGCGCAAGAACTCAAAACCGCTCTTCGGGGTGTTCTCCGACGAGATGATCGACTACGGGAAAGACGCGGACGGCCGTCGGGGGGCAAGCAGTGACGCGCTGGGCGTGCTGCAATTTCCGAAGGACAGCACGGCGCAATACATCACCTGGACGCAGCCGGTCGAAAATCTCAAGTTCTACATCGAGCAACTCCGCTCGCTTTTCTTCACCCAGTTGCAACTTCCCGATTGGAGCTATGAGAAGATCAGCCAACAGGCCATCTCGGGCGAGAGTCGCAAGCAAATGTTCATCGACGCGCATTTGAAGGTGAAAGACGAGAGCGGCCGTTTGCTTGAGTTCTTCGACCGCGAAATGAACGTGATTAAAGCCTTTGCCCGTGTGATCCTCGGTTCGGGCTATGCGGAGGCCGTCGATGCTTTGGCCGTCGAACATCTCATCACGCCCTTTGCCATCACGGACGAAGCCGACACGATCAAGAACCTCGTGGCCGCTAACGGGGGCAAGGCGATCATCTCACAGCGTGAGAGTGTGGAACTCTACGGACACAGTAAGGACGTAGACCAGACGATGAAGGAAATCGCCGACGAGAACGCCGTCGACGTGTTCCACCCCGAGTCGGGATTCTAATAACGCGAAACCATGCCGAAGAAACTAACGTACGAGCAAAAGCACCTCCGTAATCTCCTGCGGTTGGAAAAGCGCATCGACAAACTCTTTCAAGAAGCCGCCGCGCGTGTGGCGCACTTGTCGGAGAGCGTCGAGGGCTTTTCGGCCGACGACGTTTTCACGTTCGACAAATACCCCTACCTGCGTAACCGCGCCAACAAGCTGGTGGCGGAACTTAACAACGCCGTGGAGACTACGATCTTCGACGGCGTGCGCTTGGAGTGGGATTTGGCGAACGAGAAAAACGATGCGCTCGCACGTTCAGTTCTCGGCTCGGCGGTGGAGCATCTCGACGGCACGACGCGCCGCCGATACTTCGCCACGAATGCCGGTGCGTGCGAAGCCTTTCTCGCGCGCCGCGAACGCGGAATGAATCTCTCGGAGCGTGTGTGGAACTTGTCGAAGCAGTTCAAGGAGGAAATGGAAATGGGGCTGGATCTCGGTTTGCGCGACGGCGTTTCGGCCGTTGAGATGAGCCGCACGCTCCGCCGCTATCTTCAGAACCCGACGGCGTTGTTTCGTCGTGTGCGCGACGAGCACGGAATTCTGCACCTTTCGCAACGCGCGGCGGCCTATCACCCCGGGCGCGGTGTCTATCGTTCGGCCTACAAGAACGCGCGGCGTTTGACGGCGACGGAGGTAAACATCGCCTATCGAACGGCCGACCATCTGCGAATGCAAGATCTTGATTTCGTGGTGGGGGTGGAGATCCAGCTTTCGGAGAACCACACGTGCCTCGGCGCGGACGGCAAGCCGCATCGCTTTCACGACATTTGCGACGATCTGAAGGGGAAGTATCCGAAGACGTTTAAGTTTACGGGCTGGCATCCGCATTGCCGTTGTTACGCCACGCCGATATTGAAGACGGAGGAGGAGTTCGACGCGGACACGGAGCGCATTCTTCAAGGCGAAGAGCCCACGGAGGGGAGCGAGAACGCGGTGGACGATTTGCCCGACGAGTTCAAAGCCTGGGCGAAGGAGAACGAACCTCGGCTCGAAGCGGCGAAAGCTCGCGGCACGCTCCCGTATTTCGTTCGCGACAACGATGCGCTCATCGGCGGTGCGTTTGCGCCGAAGAAAAAGACGCTCCTCGAAATTGCCGCGGAGCGCCATGCGAAGCGTACGAAAGAAGAGGAGGACGCGATCCGCCAACGCTGGGCGGCGCGTACGAAGGAACACGCGGAAGTGAAGAACGCGGCGGCCGAAACAATCAAAACGGCGGCCGATTTCGGGGAAATCGACGCGTCGGGCTTGGCGCAGGCCGTCGAATCGGGACAAATCGCGAAGATCAAAGCGGAGACGACGAAGTTGCAAAGTGCGATCGAGGAAATGAAGAAGGCCGAAGACGAACTCTCCGACCTAATCCCCGATGCGCATAAGTGGCACAAGGAGTTCACTCTCGAGGAACTGAAAAGCACCCACGCGGCGGTGCAAAAGAAGCTCGCGACCTTTGAGGGTATGCCGCTGGAGAAGCAGGCCGAGAAGTTGAAGTTCGAAGCGCAATGGGTTGCCGACAATAAGAAAAACTCTACGTGGAAGGTGGTCGAAAGTGCATACAAGAACCAATACGAGGGTGTGCTCGAAAAGGTGGAATGGCAGAAGGTGAGCGTGCATCTCGATGACCTTTCGTCGTTCAAAACGAAGTCCCCTATCTTCAAGCAGGCCATCGCAGACGCAAAGGCGGCGCAAGAGAAGGGGGACATCGCAAAGGCGAAAGAAGCTATCGAAATTGCGGAAAAGAAGCGCGCGGAACTCGAGAAGAAGAAGGAACAAAACTCTAAACCCTCATCAGAAACGTGGACTGTGAACAACACACCGCAGATGGGACATGCCAAGACGGATTTGCCTACAGAAGAATCTAAGAAAGCGAAGATAAGTGAGTTGACAGGAGTTTCCGACGATCGGAAGATAGACGACTACTACAAGGCGGCTTATGGTTTCTCGTATCAATGGGATTATGAGATTAGAAGATACCAAAGCGGATTATTAGACCACACTTTTGTTTCAAGACACGGACATTCTTATGAAGAAATCAAGAAACGAGCCGAAGATCTTGAAGAGTGGATCGACAGAAGCCCGAAATGGGATGGTGGAACCACCTATCGCGGAATGTGTCTCAGCAAGAAACAACTGGATGACCTCGTTGAAAAACTAAAAAGTGAAGAAGGGGCAGGAATGTTGGGCGCATCGTCGTGGAGTACGAAAAAGGAAACATCAACGTACTTTGCCGGAGTTGGGTATCACGACGAGATTACACCGTATGAGATTAAGACACAAAAGGTCGTTTTGGTTGCGAAGACACAAAAAAATGCGACAAGTCTGCGTTACTTGTCGCACTTTAAGAGTGAGTACGAAGTGCTTTCCTCTCAGCGGAATAGGTATCGTTTCCTTCGTATGCGAGAACGTAATGGGTATGTTTATATAGAAGTCGAACCGAAATAAAGGGGAAGGGATCTCTCTATAAATCCTTTAATGACATACTTGTCGCCACAATCTCGGGATTTCGTAAGGTAACAGAATAGATGTGCGATAAGCTCATCTGAAGCCTTCCCCCCCCATGCTGATTTGAAGTTCATCAGACCGACATTTTCAATCAGACGCAGGAGTTCTTCCGTATCTTGCCCGTAATTCTCGACGAAATCTTTTTCGCCAATCCAAAACCCAAAAACTTCGGATCCGAGGTCGTCGGGGAACTCTTTCTCCCCTTTGTAGTACCTACATTGCTTGATTAGCTCTTCTTTTTTCATCATAATACGAAAAATGTTAGTACGCAAATATAGCCGTTTCTGACCGCATTTTATCATCTAACAGCGTTAAAAAAGCTCCAAAATGAGGGGAACGTACCGAAAGCGTACAAATACGTGCAATTACGTTACATTTGCGGCGTTTTGCAGAAGCCTATGCCAATCAAAAAGAAAATACTAACTTTGCCACTACACAAAAACTATAAATAGCATGCACAAAATAGCTTTGGACGCGTTGAAGACCCGATTTGAGGGGATCAGCGAATCCGTACTCGACAGAATGGCGAAGAAAATCGCCAAAACTGCCACCACCGCCGAAGAAGTAAAATCCGCTGTGGAGGAGGTTACGATTCAGCAAATCATCGATGCCGAAGGCGACCGCCGCGCGACCGATGCTCAAAAGACTGCCGTGGCCAACTACGAGCGGAAACACGGATTGAAGGACGGAAAGACGATCGAGCCGTCCGACCCGAACGAGCCAACGGATACGCCCGACGTGAAAGTCCCCGAAGACATGCCGCAATGGGCGAAAGCAATCGTCGAGACGAATGCGAAACTACAACAGCAACTCTCGGCGATGAGTTCGGAGCGCATCACGAACGATCGAAAGCAACAACTCTCGGCCGTCGTCGAACAGCTCCCCGAACATCTGCAAAAGCCCTACGCCCGTATGAAACTCGACGGCCTTTCGGACGAGGAGTTCAAAACGACGCTTGAAGACGTGAAGACCGAAGTCGGGGGGATCGTCGACAATCTCAAACAAAGCGGACTTGTCTTTGCCCGTCCTTTGGGCGGAGAAAAGAAGGACGCTCAAGAACTCTCCAAGGCGCAGCTGGAATCCATCACGCATCGGGACGGCACAGCGTCGAAAGACGGTCAGCCGTTCTAAAAAAACACACCCTCACAGAACACAGAAAAAACTAAATCAAAATGGGTATGACAGTAAAACGGCGCAAAGACCAGGCGGTGCCTCGCGTCTTTGAGCACAAGGTTGCCGACATTTCGGGCGGCGTATCGGTCAAGACCTCGGAACTCGGCGGCGATTTCCTTTTTGAAGGCACGCCCCTCAGCGCTCCCGACGACGGCATTTGCCACGTCGTGAAGCAGGCCGTCGTATCGGCAAAGGTGGAAGCGTCGGGGACGAAGGTGAAAGTGAAGAAAGGCCACCACTTCAAAGTCGACGACGTGCTGCTCCTCAACGTGGGCGGCAAAGCGTCGAAGATTACGGAAATCGACACCTCAACGAAAGACACCGACACGTTGACGCTTTCGGCCGCTATCGGAGAAATCCCCGTGTTGTCTGTTGTCGCCGAAGCGAAAGCGGCTACGACGGCCGACGACGCGGAATTGAAATTCATTCCCCTTTCCCTTTCGGGAAGAGGTCGCCCCGTCGTGCAAGGTGACAACCTCGACACGGATGCGTGGCTGATCGGCACGACACACGGTGCAACGCTTCACCCCGACGTGGAAAAACACCTCAAGGGCATTGTAAACTACTAACTCTAAAATCCGATGATTACAGATACTTTGATTCAAGGCCTCACACAGCAGATGGTGCAGGCGCGTGTCAACAGCGTCGACGTTCGTCCGTTTCAGTTCGCTACGCTCTTCCCCGTTCGCCGTGTCAACGGCTTTACGTGGAGTACGATCAGCAACCAACTCGGGCGCAAGAACGTGGCCGCCGACATTCACTCGGACAACAGTACAACCGTGCGCAAGCGTCGCCCGATGTTCGAGAGTGCGAAGGGCGACATTCCGTTTATCTCGATCAGTCGTGAACTCACGCGTTCGGAGCTGAAGGAATTCCAAGTGGCGTACGCTCTCGCCAAATCCCCCGACGCGGCGCAGCTCGTACAGTATTGGGGCGCTGACGTAGACTTCTGCTTCAACGGCGTGCAAAGCGAGTTGGAGTACATTGCGTTGAAACTCGTATCCAACGCCGGTAAGCTAGCGTTCAACACCACGACGAACGCCACAATGGCGAACGAGTTCAACCTCGACTACGATGTGGACGAGGATCTCAAGATGAAGACCTCGACGAATTGGGGCGACGCGTCGAACGCCGACATTATCGGCGATTTGAGGGAAGCCGTAAAAGCCGCCCGCGAGAAGAATTTGCACCCACGTTACGCCCTCGTGAACATGGAGACGTTCTACAAGATCTGCTCTTCGGCACAGATCATCAAGGCCTGCGCGTCGTTCGTCGCCAATGCCGTGGGCGTGGCTCAAACACCGTCGCTCGAGCAGGTGAACAAAATGCTCTCCTCGCAGGCGTTTCTTTACGGCTTGCAGCTCCACGTGATCGATCAAAATATCACCCGAGAGTTCTCCGACGGCACGTTCACGTCGGGCAACCCGTTCGAGAACGACCGCGTCGTGCTTTGCGAAACGCTGATCCTCGGTTCGACGCAGTACGACGTACTCGCCGAACCTCAATTCCGCGGCATTCGCACGGAGCGTGCTCATACGGTAATCAAGAAGTACGGCGTGGATGACCCCTATTCGGAAGTAACGCTCGGGCAGTCTGACGCGATTCCCGTATTCGACACGGCATACCGCAACGTCTACCTCCGCACCGACAGCCAAGGCTGGTAACACAACGAAAGCCCGAAACGATGTACACTGTAGAACAAGCCCTCCGGGGCATATCTATGTACCCTCTGCCGAGTGCCACGCTTGACGGCGTGTGCATTCGACGCGGGCTTTCGCGCGATACAGAAGCGACGACGGCCGTTTTCCGAAGCGCCGCCTATCGCTTGGCCGAAGCCGACGTGCTAACGTGGCTCGCCGCCGCCCCGAACATCTCGCAAGGCGGACAAAACTACGCGTTCACAGACGAACAGCGCAAGGCGTATCGAGCACGAGCGGCCGCCATCTTTGAAGAACTCGGAGATCTCTCCGCGCCGTCATCGAAATACGGATATAAAGGCAACAGTCTATGATCATTCCGAACGGACATCTGGCCGTGAAACGAAAGACGGCATCGGGCATTGACCCCGAGACGGGACACCCCGTGCGGTCGTCGGGCGAATACGCCGGAGCAATCCCGTGTCAATACACCGCGGTGCACTACAATGCCCTCGGAACAACACACGGCGAACACTTCACCCCCTCGGCCTACACGGTGCTCATCGACGAGCAGCCCTTTGACGGGGAGCAAGTCCGACTGACAGACCGCAACGGCCGACGCATCGGGGATTTCTCCGTTCAACGCATCGAACCCCTCGAAGCCGTTTGCCAAATCCGCCTTTGGATCTAAACCAACACGAAGAAATGCCGGTAGTAGACCGAACAGACTACAACGCCGTCGAGCGTTATTTCGAATCGTTCCGACAGAAGTACGAGCAGGCGTTCATTCGCACGCTGAAATACGTAGCACTTCGCGTCGTGACGACCGCCCGACGAAAGGGAAGCTATCTTGACCAAACGGGAAATCTCCGCAGCTCTGTCGGGGCGGTGATCGTGATCGACGGAAAGATTCTCTGGAGTACGAACTTCGAGCCCGCGAAATCGAAAAGCCGAAGCAGCCCGAAAGGCACATCCCAGACGACCGCAACGAAAAATGGCGGCTACGACGGCCGACGCTTTGCTTCGGAACTCGCGAAGAAATACAGTAGCGGCGTTTCGCTTATCGTCGTCGCGGGCATGGACTACGCCGTACACGTTTCCAACCGCGGACGCGACGTGCTCGACAGTGCCACTCTTGAAGCAGCGGAACTCGTGCCGAAGATGCTCGCTAAACTATCATCGAACAAAAGAACCTAACCATGGCGAAGACCTCCCGACAAGTACAAGGGGACGTTTACCGCAAACTTCGCAAAAGCCCGATCGCCGAAGTGATCACCGGCGGCGTGTATCGCGAAGGACAGCGCCCGAGAGACAGTCCCCACGAAGACGCGGTGGTGATCTTCACCGCAGGAACGACGGGCGACATCCAACGGGGCGTTGTGACGATAAACATTTTCGTCCCCGATATTGACCCGTACGAGAACGGCGTGCTGACCGAAGACAGCGCCCGAACGGAGGAGATAGAACGCGCCGCACAACGATGGGTGGATTCACTCTCAACGCGCGACTCGAACTATCGATTCCGACTACAACAGACGATCGCCACCGACGAAGCACCCGAGCTACACGAACATTTCATCGTCGTACGGCTCGAATACGACTTCTTCGGAGACGATGACACAGACTAAACACACACATTAACCACACAAAAACACAGAACTATGGCAGTATTGACATGGGGACTCGGAAAATTCGAGACCGTAGAATCTGAAGGAGGGGAGCCCAAAGCCGCCTCTCAGTGGAATCCGATCGCCCCCCCGAAGAAGGATTCGCTCAAAGTAGAGACGAAGGAAGGGGAAACAAAAGAAGCCCTTGACGAGCAAGGGAACATCGTCGACAGCAAAACCACTTCCGCGGCCTACGAAATCACCTGGGAGACGTTCGTCAAAAAGGGGGACACCCCTCCTTTCGACGATAAGGACGGCGTAATCGCAGGAGAGCACGCTTTCCGATACACACCAGACGACCCGACGTGTAAAGGTTGGAGAGTCGACCGCGCTACGGTTTCCGCCACGATCTCGTTCTCCACAAGCGAAGGTGCTCTGTACAAGTACAAAGCAAAGGTGCTCAAACCGAAGGCGGGCAACGCCTTTAAGCTCGAGGTGATCTCCTAAACCGCAAACACGAGAAATGCACAGGCGCGCAAGGAAGGGCACTCGGGTATGTGAGGGCTACGAGTGCAGGTGGTTCGATTCCACCTCGCGCCCCAAACAACTGATAAAAAACACAAATGACCAAAACGCAAGAACAAAAGGTCGCGGCCGCTGTATTGCAGACCCCGACGAAGATAAAGGTGGGCGGCACGACGTACGAAGTCGAACCACCCACTCTCGCAACATTGATCACCGTTTCCGAGATCGTGTCCACGTTACCCACTCCGCCCGATAAAGGGGATTCAGATTTTATCACCGCGAGTTTGGCGTATGCCGCATCGTGTAAGCCCCTCGGGTTGCTTGCCGCCACGTTGATCCTCGGCGCACGTGTGGCGAAGGAGAAAGCCGATGTTTCTCCTTTTGCGCGCATTAAGCGTTGGTTCGGGATGAAGGGTACGGAAGAGAGCACACGCGGCGAAGTCCTCGGCGAAGAGATCCTCGAACACTGCACGGCAAAGGAAGTGCAAGCGATTGTGGCCGACACGCTGAAGCAGATGGAGATCGCAAGTTTTTTCGCGCTTACCACTTTCCTCAAAGGGGTAAATCTTCTCAGACCGACGAAAGTGGAGAGCGAAACGACAGCGTCTGGGCAATCATCGGAGGAGTAGTCAAGGGTTTTAATCTCTCGCTCAACTACGTGCTCTACGAATTGAGCTACACAAACCTAATAATGCTCGGGGCGGCTCTTCCGTCCTACGACACGGACAAGGACGACAAGAGCGACGACGATGAGGTTATCGACGCGAGCGACCCAGCGAATCAAGCACGAGTGCGAGAGCTGCTCGGCATATAACAACGAACTATGGATCAAGAAACCGGAAGACTTTATTTTGACGTTCTGCTGAACGACGAATCACTACAACAAGGGCTGCAACGCTCTCGGGAATCGTTCCGCAGCTTAGGCGAATCGGCCAACGCCGAACTGCAAAGCATGGACGGCTTTATGGCAAAGGCAGCGCAAACGGCCGCGGGTTTGTTTGCAGTCGACAAGATCAAAGACTTTGTCTCGCAGCTCGCCCTCGTTCGCGGCGAATACCAGCAGCTGGAAGTGGCGTTTGAAACGATGCTCGGCAGCAAATCGAAGGCCGATGCGCTGATGGGGCAATTGATCGACACGGCCGCCAAAACACCGTTTGAGATGAGCGAGGTTGCCGAAGCGTCGAAGATGCTCCTCGCCTACGGAATGGAGGGCAACAAGGTGAACGAGACGCTAATCCGTCTCGGAGACATCGCCGCGGGCTTGTCTATGCCACTCAAAGACCTCGCATTTCTTTACGGCACGACCATGGTGCAGGGACGCTTGTACACACAAGACCTCAATCAGTTCCTCGGCCGTGGTATTCCCCTCGCCGACGAACTCGCCAAGCAGTTCGGCAAGAACAAGAGCGAGGTGAAGAAGCTTGTCGAAGAGGGCAAGATCGGTTTCCCTGAAGTGCAGAAGGCTATCGAAGCGTTGACGGGCGAAGGCAGCAAATTCGGTGGCCTGATGGATAAGCAGTCGAAGACGATTAAAGGACAGCTATCTAACATCGAGGACGCGTGGGAGCAGATGATGAACGAGATCGGGCGCAGCCAGGAGGGGAATATCTCGGGCGCGCTCGACATCACGGGCAAACTCATCGAGAACTGGAAGACGATCGGGAAGGTCGTGCTTTCCGTGGTCGCTATTTATGGGGCGTATAAGGCGGCGACGATGGTAGCGGCTGTTGCCACGCGTATTGCCGCCGCCGCGTCTGAAAGTATGGCCTACCAGCAGAAGCTCGCCGCAATGCAGGGCATCGCATTGTCCGAAGCGCAGGCGGGAGTGGCCGCAGCTAGTTCAATGGCCACGGGGGCATTTAACGCGTTGAAGGTCGCCTTTGCTACGAACCCCTTCGGAATCATTATCGCTGCGATCACAACTGTAATTTCGTTGTTTGTTTCATTCCGACGTGAAGTGGACGAAACAGCCCAAATGTCCGAGCGTTTCGGCGAGAGTGCGGCGAAGTCTATTCAACAGGTCGATATGCTCGGCACAGCACTAACGGGTCTTGACGAAGGCACGGGCGTGTACAAGAAGACGATGGACGAACTCAATGCCATTCTCGAGGAGTACGGCATTACGCAGATCAAGGAGGGCGACAACATCGAATCTATCAACGAGAAGCGCAAGCAGGCGATCGAGCTTATCAAGAGTGAGGGCGCGGAACGCCAGCGGCTGAACGCGATACAGACGGCGAATGATGCGTTTGAGAAGAACACAGAAGACGCCACCAAAAAACTCGGGGAGAATTTGTCGAAGGTTACACGGGATGCGGTAATTGACGGCCACTTTGTGCAGCTCGCGATGAAGGAAATCAACAAGAACGGAAAAGACCTGGCTCCCATTATCGCAGAGATCGTCAAAGAGAATGGGCGTCTTACAGCCGAAAAGACCGGAGAAGAGCTGAAAAAGGGACGAGAGCAACTCTACGATATCGTTATTCAGCACTTACAAAAGATGGGCTACTCTTCCGAGGAACTCTCTGGGGGAAGAGCGTTTCAAACAGGAGGGTTCATGGGAGGAAACGCGCTGTATGATTTCATTGATGCGCTTCAAGAATCCGTCGATGCGCGAGAGCGAGCAATAGACGTGGCAGAGAGAAATTCCAAAGCTCAAAAAGCCGAATCAGAAGCCACATTGTCCTCTGCCGATAGCATCGAAGCAGGAGCGCGGAAGATCCTCAACGCGAGCAAGACGGCCGACGATCTTTACAACAACGTATCCAAAATCGTCAAAGACTTTGCCGAGAACACGCTCAACTTTC
>ERZ773196.579-NODE-579-length-22779-cov-8.059189_pt1 | contig 22779 bp, 18 predicted proteins | sample MGYA00581009_ERZ773196 | MGnify/ENA primary metagenome ERZ773196 (study PRJEB29015, sample SAMEA2738162) | human oral metagenome | biome: human oral; feature: human-associated habitat; material: saliva | place: China | collected 2243 ... | reverse complement strand
GGACCGGGACAATGAAGGTAAGGGAACACTCAAACGTTCCAAGAAGAAATCCTTTGACTGGTATAAGGAAGTCATCGCGACTAACGGAGCATCTGTAAAATAGGAAAAAGGCTGAGATATGAATGTCTCAGCCTTTTTTAAGTATGTATTTTATAAGAACTTTAGTCTAACTGAAATTTAAATACTTTTCAAGATTCATTATTTCAAGAATTCTTTTATTTGCTGGGCGATTTCCTTTGGCTTTTCGTCATGGATATAGTGGGAGCCTTCTAATGTTACAAGTTTGGCTTGGGCATTCTGCGCGACAAACTCTTTTTCCAGCTTGGGAGCTTCTCCGCCTTTTTGGACAGCTGCAAAGATAAGAGTCGGAATCTGCGGCACGGGTTCTTTGTTAATCGTTTCAACATTTTTCTTCCGATTCTTGACTTCGTTCATGACCGCCTGGGTGATTGACCGCTGGTGGAATAAGGCTTTAAAGACAGCTTTTTCCTGATTATTGAGAGCTCCAGACTTTATGGCTGGGCTGCTATTTTCATCAAAGAAAATCGGCAGGCGAGCCAAACCTAGCGTTCTCCCCAGCTGGATAGTCTGATAAGAGCCATAAAATTTCTGCTGGTCGGCCACCTCTGTATGTGGCATGGTCATATCCAGCCCGATAATAGCTTCTACTTCTTCTGGGTAATGATTGGCCCAGTGAATCGTTTCTAAGCCGGCAATCGAATGCGGAACCAAAACATAAGGACCGGATATCTTAGCAGCTTTGAGGGCCTTACGTGTCTGCTCTACCTGTCTATCCAATGAGCGATCATCGTTCCCATCATCGCTATAACCATAGCCCAGACGTTCTACCACGACGATGCGATAATCATCCTCTAGCTTGGAATAAAGAGCCTTGAAATCCAGAACCGGAGCATTGGTGCCCAGACCTGCTAGGAAAACCAAGGTCTTCTTGCCCTTGCCAGCAGTGTAGACATTAAGCTTCTTACCCTCTACCTCGACCAGTTGGCCAATCGGCTTCTCAATGAGTTTGCTTTCCTGAGCTATTTGAAAGCGGTGATAGAGAAAGATAGCCAATAAGGCCAGAGCTAAGATTCCTACCAGCCAAGTGATTGTTTTAAGGATAAATATAAAGATTCTTTTCAACATAGGGATTCCTTTCTGTTCATCATATTTTAGACTCGCATACTTTTATTTATAATCTTTACTCCAAGCGATCATATCGTGATTTACACTAAAAGCGAATAGAAGTTTAATCAGGTAAAGTGATAAAAGAGCTGTCATACTGATTGGCAATTTACTGTAACTAATAAGAAGAATGCAACCCCACCCCGCCATAGAAGCACCAGTTAATGCTTGCTCCCTGCAATCTTTCAGTAGTTCTCTAACAAACATTAGATATGTCTGGTTGGCCGCAAGGCCAAACTTAAAATAGCAGAATAAAACTAGGCAACTTTTTGGTTTTCGGTGAGTATTAGTCACTCAGCTATGCCTTCGACTTCTCATAGAATTTTTAAAGAAGATTATGAAATGGGAAAGGGAATTCAGTTTTTTTCCCTTGCAATATATTTTTCATAATAACGATTGCTATCAAAAGGATAAGGGGTCTCTTTTGATTTGAACAGTTGCTCAGGGATAAGAACGACACTACTTACAAGAACTATTCCACTGATAATGGCTAAAATGATTATTGGCAAACCGGGGAGATTTGTAGGATACTGGCTCAGAACATAGTAGAGAGCATGAAGCGTAAAGACAACCGCTGTCGCAAAACCTGGGTTATAAATGGTTCTTTTTCCTACTGTACGAAAACGTCGGTACATACTGAACCCAAAAATCAGGTGGCCAATCATTTCAAAAAAGCAAAAGATAAGATTCCAGATGACAATGATCTGATTGACACCGTAGAAAAGACAGACAATACCAATTAATTCAGCTAACATAATAGTCAGCATATCAGAAAATTGATTCATAGGATAGCGATCGGGCTGTTGAGAGCGCCGAAGCATATTGTAGTTATAATGAAAACCGCCAGGAAATCTCCATTCCTCTAGACAGTGCAAAGGGAGCATGACATAGATTATAGCGACAAATCTGCTTCCAGCATCTAGTGTAGTCCAAAGTGTGATAAGATATAAGAGAATACCGATTCCCATAGCAAAGAGAATGGGAATCCAGATTTTTAACCAACCAGAAATCAGTTTGAACATAACAACACCTCATTTATCAAAGTACCCACCACTGGTAAAGAGACCAGTAAAGGATGTTAGCGACCACTGCCAAAGCAGATAGACTGGTCATGGCCGTCAGGAAGAGGCGGCCTTTGCTGAGCTTTTCTCTGGATTTTCTGAAGAGCGGCAGCAGAGCAGCAGCGGTTAGCAGGAGTCCCAAGGCAGCAAAGAGCATGTAGCGCCAATGAGCTAGAGAATCAAGGTCATCTGACATCAAAGGTATCATAATCATTAGTAGGTTTAGGGGAACAGCCAGAATACCAAGAGAAGTCAGCAGATTCCAGACCTTCCAAGTGCGGTCTGTGGGCTCAACCGTTTTTCGGGAAATCAAGCGATAAGCTCCTAATAAAAGGCTGATGATGAGCGTTCCAAAACCATAGACAATTCCAAGGATGCCTAATCCTAAGATGATATAGTCTTTATAGAAGTCAAAAGCAGAGATTTTCTCATAGTCTACCACAGCGACGGGGATTGTAATCTTTCCCTTGCTCTCATAGATAGTCCAAAAATTGGTACTCAAGATTCGGTTCTGAGCAGGATTGTCAATCTTCTCTATTGAGGGCATCATGAGTCTAAGAAAGGATAAGGGGCCATGGAGAAAGGTACGTGGAGAACGGTAGTAGCCTGGTGTAAACTGTTTTTGAGTCTCTTCGTCAGCTGTTTTACGTTTTCCGAAAACCAGTTCAGGCATTTGGTAGTTGTAATTCTCTTCCATGCTTTGATTGGTCATGACTATGTAGCCGATGCCACTTTCCAAGTCTAGCATGAGACGAGAGCTGAAACCATCAGTATTGCCACCGTGGCCAATGATGCTGACTCCGTATTCATTGATCCAAAAACCGTGGGCATTGCGAGCAATGTCTGTACCTGGATAAGTCGAAGTGGGATTGTAGAGGGTATTCCAAGTTTCTGGACGTTCAAAGAGAACCTTGCGCCCCAGCAGAGCCTGAGCAAATTTCTGTAAATCCTCCAAGGTACTGGCTGCTTGGCCAATTGAGTAGAGACCATATTCATAAAAAGCTGTCCCTAGTGAATTTCCCTTTGTATCATAGGCCTTAGATTCTTGACGTTTTTTCTGAACATAGGGATTATCAGATAAGTCCGGTAGGAGAGCTGTCTTGTCCATGCCAAGCGGCTGGAAGATATGCTCGTGGGTATAGTCAGCAAAGGTCTGGCCGGAAATCCGCTCGACAATCAGAGAAGCGAGCCCAGCACCATAGTTGGAATAAGAGGTTACTGTTCCAGGTTCAAAGGACTGGACAGGCTGGAGCATGCGTAGATTTTCCTCTATATTTTTATCACCTTTTGTGTAAGACAGAGATTCATCAAATCCCGTCTGATGATTCATGAGATCCAGCATCGTGATAGCTTTATCGAAGTGCAGATTTTTAAGAAAATTCTCTGGCAGGTAGGTCTTGATATCTTCCTCTAGGTCAATCTTTCCTTGTTCCCAGAGTTGCATGACAGCTATCCAGACGGTCAGCTTGGTCACAGAGCCCCAATCAAAGACGCTGCTGTTGTCAGCTTTGATGCCTTTTTCTTTATCCATATAACCGAAGTTGCCTTGGTAAATGGTGCTATCCTTGTCAAAGACTGCCGTTTCCATAGCGGCAGTTGTCTTTTCATGCTCCTTGACATAGTCTTGGATTTTCTGGCCGATCTGGTTCCGTTCGATACCAGATGGGAGTTTCTGTTCTTCAGCCAGTGCGGTAATCGGCCGAAAGAGTCCCAGAGTCAACAGAGTTAAAAGGATTAGGGAAAATGTTTTTTTCATAGCTGGCTCCTTTCATATTAGAATACCCACCACTGATAGAGGGACCAATAGAGGATATTAGCGGTCACTGCTAAGGCAGATAGACTGGTCATGGCCGTCAGGAAGAGGCGGCCTTTGCTGAGCTTTTCTCTGAACTTTCTGAAGAGAGGTAACAGAGCGGCTGAGGTTAGCAGGAGTCCCAAGGCAGCAAAGAGCATGTAGCGCCACTGAGCGATCTCGCTGAAATCTCCTGAAGTTGCTGACATGAATAGCAGAAAGAGATTGATGGGAACAGCCAAAATACCAACAGCTGTTAGGAGGTTCCAGACCTTCCAAGTGCGGTCTGGCTGGTCTTGTTTCTTACGAAAGATAAGCCGATAGACTCCTAGAAGCGGGCTGCTGATGAGCAGGCCGAGAGCGTAGATGATACCAAGTCCGGCCAAGCCTAGAACAACATAGTCTTTAAAGAAATCAAAGTCAGAGACTTTCTCATAGTCTGCAACGGCCACTGCGATACGGGTCTTGCCTTGGCTCTGATAAATGGTCCAGAAGTTGTTTGGCAATCGCTGATCGTCAGATGGTTCCTGCAAGTAGTCTGCGGAGGCTGGAATCATTTTAAAGATAGCTAGAGGGCCTTGATTAAAGTTGCGCAGAGTGCGATAATAGCCTGGACTGAATTGCTCTTGCGTTTCTTTGCTGGCTGTTTTACGTGGCCCAAAGACGAGCTCTGGCATTTGGAAATTATAATTTTGCTCTGTACCTTGATTGGTCATGACGACATAGCCGATACCGTGCTCCAAGTCCAACATTATCCGTGAAGTAGAGCCAGCTGTATTTCCGCCGTGGCCCAACACAGTAGTACCGTATTCGTTGGCCCAAAAGCCATGAGCATTGCGGATGATATCCGTGTCAGGGTAGGTGGAACTGGCAGTATAGAGGGTGTTCCAGGTCTCTGGGCGCTCAAAGAGCGTCTTGCGAGCCAGCAGGGCTTGGGCGAACTTCTCCAAGTCTTTCAAGGTGCCAGTAGCAGCTCCGATAGGATAGATGCTAGTGATGAAATGGTCCTTGCTCAGCAAGTTTCCTTTAGTGTCGTAACCCTTGGTTTCTTGACGCTTTTTCTGAACGTAGGAATTGTCTGATAGATCCGGCAAAATAGCCGTTTTATCCATGCCCAGAGGTTGGAAAATATGCTCATGAGCATAATCAACAAACCGCTGACCGGAGATCCGCTCGACAATCAGAGCAGCTAAGCCGGCACCGTAATTTGAATAAGCTGTGACTGTACCGGGTTCAAAAGACTGGATAGGTTGTTGTTCTTTGAGGATTTCTTCGATACTTTTGTCACTACGCATGTAGAAGGTAGTCTCGTCAAATCCTGCCTGATGATTCATGAGATCCAGCATGGTGATAGGTTTGTCATAACGGAGATTTTTGAGGAAGCCTTCTGGCAGATAGGTACGGATGTCTTCTTCTAGGTTAATCTTACCTTGCTCCCATAGCTGCATGACAGAGAGCCAGACGGTCAGCTTAGTCACGGAGCCCCATTCAAAGACGCTATCATCATCGGCCTTGATCCCTTTTTCCTTATCCATGTAACCAAAGCTGCCTTGATAAATGGTACCGTCCTTGTCAAAGATAGCAGTCTCCATGCCGGCTGTTGTTTTTTCATGTTCCTTGACATAGTCTTGGATTTTCTGGCCGATCTGGTCACGTTCTATACCAGATGGTAGCTTTTGAGCCTCCTCAGCCAGCGCAGTAGCTGGCTGGAAGAGTCCTAGAGTTATAATCGTTAGAAGCGTTAGAATAAATGATTTCTTCATGCGATTCTCCTTTTTTCCTTAGCCCTCAAGGGCGAAAGTAATACTTCTAAAAACGATTTTGCAAAAAATTTTAAACATTCTGAGTCTCCTTTTTATAGCACATACATTTCTTATTTCTTTCTATTTTAAAGTTCAATTCTCAAATATCCTTCAAGTAATTCTAAAATATTTCTAAAGTTTTTCGAATAGTCCATCTTTTATTGACTTAGCCTCTTATCCTTGCTACACTAGTGATAGGAAATTTCTGGAGGCGAGTGTTTATGGCTCATATTTTACTCATCGAAGACAATAGTGATATTCATGAAATTCTAAAAGATCTTTTTCAGAAGGAACACACGGTTTATTCTGCCTATTCGGGGACAGAGGGCATTTCGCTGTTTGAGCGGGAGGAGATTGATTTGGTTCTTCTGGACATCATGCTGCCGGGGAAGAATGGCGATGAAGTGTTGAGGGAAATTCGCAGCAGCAATGCTACGGTGCCAGTGGTTATGCTGACGGCTCTTGGGGAGAAAGCGCTGGTTAGCCAGTATCTTCTGAATGGTGCTAATGATTATATCGTCAAACCTTTCAATCTGGATGAGGTTTTTGCCCGTATCACCGTGCAGCTGCGTAGCCAGCAGGCTTTGGCCGGCGAGGAAGAAGGCCAGTCCTTTAAAAATATCCGTCTGCTCAAGGCTGCCTTTGAGGCGGTCTGCGGTGAGAAAAGCGTCCGTTTGAGCAAGAAAGAATATCATATCCTCCAGCTCTTGCTCCGTCATCCCAAGAAGATCTACACCAAGGAAGAGCTCTTTGAGCAGGTCTGGGAAGAGAGCTATCTGCCTGGGGATAATACCCTGAATACTCACCTCAGCAATCTACGTAAGAAACTGGCTCAGTTGGACCCGACAGAGGAATACATAGAGACTGTTTGGGGACTAGGTGTCCGGCTCAAGGAGGACTGATATGTTGGTGTTAGTCATTTTATTTGCCCTTATCAGCCTGTTTTTGGGCATTGGTTTCATACGCTATCATCTGGCGGTCAAGGATGTGGCTCAGCAGATTCGTCGGAAGCGGCAGACAGGGAGCCAGAATCGTCTGGCTCCTGCTGCTCATGCTCCCAGTATTTTGGAATTGACAGAGGAAGCAGAGCTGCTCTTTAGGGAGCTAGAAAAGACGACCTTTGTCGTCCAGCAGGAAAAGAAGACGCTGGATATGGCTATCAGTAATATCGCCCATGATATCCGCACCCCTCTGACCATTGCCAGTGGCTATACCCAGCAGCTGCTGAAGGATGATAGTCAGGAAAGTCAGCAGCTAATCAAAATTGCAGATAGTCTGGGAATGGTGTCCAAACGGCTGGAAGCCTTGATGGAGTACCGCCGGCTGATGGAGGGAGCCATTCGGGCCAATGTCCAGCCGACAGATATATCTCAGCTGGTAACCCAGCAGCTTTTTACCTATTATGATGCCTTTCAGAAAGCCCAGATTGACCTGCAGGTAGAGCTGGCTGAAGGTCTAGAGCTAGAGACAGACCCAGAAATCTTAGAGCGCATTGTCCAAAATATGATAAGCAATGTCCTCAAGCACGGCCGTAAGGCCGCTAGCATTTCGCTGAAAAAAGACGGCGAGCATTGTATCTTTACCGTCAAAAATATCGTCCAGCAGCCTATCCAATATCTGGATAAGCTGACCAATCGCTTTTACTCAGAAAATCTATCCAGCAGTGAGGAGTCTTCAGGGCTAGGGCTCTACATCACCCAGCAGTTAGTCGAAATCCTAGGCGGGGACTTGACAATGAAAGCCGAGGACGACTGGTTTGAACTAGTTGTGACTTTGTAAAAAAGACTTAAAAAATCAAAACAAGGAAGGCTCAGCTCTATCAGCTAGCCTCAAAATCCGCTCAAAAAACCTCAGCTAATTTTTGAATTGGCGGAGGTTTGTTTTTAGATTAAGTCGAAGAAAGGCATGATAAAGATGCCTTTTTGTTTTGTGATTTGAAAAGCAAGTCATATCAGCGAGGTCATTTTAACAGTCAAAGTGAAAAATCAGCCAACTGCTCTAAACCCTTGATATAACTGACTTGCAACTGACAGTTGACAATGATTCCAAGTTCAATCACTCAAAAAGCAACTAGATTTTTTCTTTATTCCAAGTCCAGTCGCTAGAAAGGCAACTGGCTTTTTTGTTAATCTGAAAGCAGAAGCCGAGTTTTTGATTTCGGAATGAACGAGTCGCTGTCTTTGAAGATTTGGATCAAAAACTTGAGTTTAATTATATTATAAGGAGGTATTCTCATGAATACAGAAACAACTATCAAACCACAACCAAAACTAATTTTGCCGTTCCTGGCTTGGAACTTCGGCTGGACATGGGGATTCTGGCTATTGGACATTATCCTCAAAAAACTTTGGCCAGACAGTCCACCCACAGCCTATCTAGCTCTTGAAGCTATTCTAAATGGTATTGCTATGTTTGGGCCTATGCTGGCCAGTCTGATTGTACTGAAAAAGAAAGGCTTCAAGGCCATTTGCTCCTATCTCTTTTCAGGCAAGAAAGAGACCTGGCTCTACTTGCTAATCTATGGTGGCGGTCTGGCTACCTTCTATGCTCTAGCTTCTGGCGGCAAGCTGGTAGACGGCGCTTTAGTAAGATTTCCTTGGTTTTTTATCTATTGTATTGTCCTATCGGGCGGGATTGAAGAATTTGGCTGGCGCGGCTTTCTACAGCCGGCCTTGGAGAAAAAGTTTTCTTTTTTTGTCTCTACCTTGATGACCGGTATTATTTGGGCCATCTGGCATATTCCTCTCTGGTTTTACGATCGCTTTTATGATCGAAGCCAGGATCTTTTCTCAGTTTTTATCATTTTCAGTATCTTTCTCTCTTTCTGGCTTGCTGCACTTTATAAGAAGACCCAGTCTGCCCTTGCTTGTAACATCTTTCATGCGCTCTCCAACACCCTCATCCCGACTTTTGTTGGCATAGCTCAAGCTAACAATCAATTGGATTTCTCTCAAGTCAATCCCTTCTTTTACTTTGGAGGTGTGATTCTCCTGACGCTTTATAGTATCTATCTCTGGTATCGGACGGATAGGGAGGAAAAAGCTCTTCCGTCTAAAGAAGAAATCTAGCATTTTATGAAGAGGTGACAATCAGACTTTGCAGTCTCTCCGCCTTGTGCTATAATAAGTGTCAATGAAAGAAAGTATAAAAAATAAGAAAGAATAGGTAAAACAATCCATGAATCTATCAGACAGAATCCAGTACCTGCGGAAAGCGCGGGGCATTTCGCAGGAGGGGCTAGCCGACCAACTCGGTGTGTCCAGACAGGCCGTTTCCAAGTGGGAGAGCGAGCAGAGTATGCCTGATTTGGATAAGATCATTTCCATGAGTGACTATTTTGCGGTGACCACAGACTATCTGCTCAAGGGAATTGAGCCTGTAGTACAGAAAGAGGAAGAGCAGTCAATCAAGCACAGGAGAATAGCCAGCAATATTTGCTATCAGCTCTCTCTTGGCTTTATCGGTCTGGGCATCATCCTCTCCATTATCCTAGCTGATTTTCTCAAGATCAGTGTCTTGCTAACGCCGGTGCTGATTGTCCAGGGAGTAGGGCTGCTGGTGTGGGGAACGGGCCGCAATCTATCCGAGGTAAGACCTTCTTTTCAGGTTAAGCTAGCCTTGATTTTATTCTTGCTCTTTGTTCCCCTCGGATTTCTATCTAATGTTCTTTTTCCTCTGGGCAAGATCTTTCCATATCCGACCAGTTTGGCAGCTAGTCTTACCTTTGTCACTTTCTACCTTATCCTAGGAGTCTGCATCAGTCTGTTCTTGAAAAAGCAAGATTGGAAGCAGTGAAAGAAAGCCGATAAAGAGGGCTAGACCAGAAGGAGTGAAATCCGCTCATAATCCAATCAAAATCCGCTCAAAAATAAAAACTCAGCTAATCACTAAATTAGCTGAGTTTTTATTTTACAAATCTCTCTTTTTCAGTGTAGCCAGTCCTGCTAAGCTAAAGACCGTGATCAGACTGAGAGCAAAGATAGCTGTTTTGGTGATGACACCTGGTATTGAAGCGTCTCCGTAGACGAACTCCATCTTGATAGCCTTGAACCATTCATTATTGGCATCAACCATTTGACTAGGGAGGCCGAGTAAGATGTAGGTCATGATATAGGTGATAAAGACGACACTATAGTTTCGAGTCAAGTAGAGGACAAAGCTGGTAATGCAGTACCAAGCATAGGTACAGATGACCTGCATGACAAAGAGTATTGCGAATTGTCCCCAGAAATTAGCTGGCAGGGTTCCCATATTACCGCCGGTTCGGACAAATTCGATGACAATACCAAAAATGTAGAGCAATATGAATTGTAGAGGAAGTAAGCTACCGATAGTCAGTGATTTAGAGAAGTAATACTGGGTCCGAGTCTTGCCTGTAGTCAGGTTATTGTGATAAAGTTTGTAATTGAGATCAACACCGAGAAGCAAGCTAGTCATGACATTGCAGGCAATAAAGATCATGCCAATGTTGTAGGAGACGACATCTATGGCAAAAAAGATACCGTTGTCGGAACTGACGACTTGGGAAGTGAAAATGGCGAGGAGAATTCCATTGATGCAGAAAGCCTGCACTCCCCAGAATCCTACGGAGCGGAAGAGACGGTAGTAATCCGCCTTGATACTATTAAACATGAGTGTTTCCTCCTTGTTGGTTGATTAAGTCTGTAAAGTATTTTTCTAAGTCTTTGTGGGCGTAGTAGATTTCCCCGATTGGGATGTCGGCTAGGACTAATTCCTTGGCAATCTTGCGAATTTCTTGTACTTGGCCGGAAATATGCAGCTCATCTTCCTTGTTGGTCGGTCTGAGCTGGTAGCCGAGCTTGTCTTGCACTAAATGAGCAGCTTGCTTGATATTATCCGTTTTGAGGATGATATAGTCGCCGCTTTCTCGGTCAAATTCTTCCTTAGACAGCTCCTTGATGAAATGCCCTTGATTGATAAAACCAAAGCGAGTTGCTACTAGATAGAGCTCGGACAGGATATGGCTGGAAATGATGATGGTGATGCCTAGTTCTTGATTGAGGCGCTTGACCATTTCTCTAAATTCCTGAATCCCAACTGGGTCTAAACCATTGATGGGCTCGTCCAGGATGAGTAAGTCGGGACGCCCCAAAATGGCAATGGCAATGCCCAACCGCTGTTTCATCCCCAGAGAGAAATTGCGGAATTTTTTCTTTCCAGTATCGGTCAGGCCGACATATTGCAGGGTTTCTTTGATGACTTTGTCAGCATTTGGAATGCCCCGATCGGTACAGTAGTAGCGCAGATTTTCATAGGCCGACATGTGGGCATGAGCTACAGGGGTCTCGATAACAGATCCAGTATGGCTGAGGGCCTTGGTCCATTCTTGTTGGTTCTGAGAGCCCAGAACAGACACGGACCCTCCGCTAGGATAGATGACTTGAGTGATGATTTTGATCAGTGTGGTCTTACCAGCACCGTTTTTTCCGATGAGACCGTAGATCTCTCCTTTCTTGATGGAAAGACTGACATCTTTCAGAGCATATTGATCACCGTATTTTTTAGTGAGTCCTTTCACTTCTAAAACATTTTGCATGATGTTTCTCCTTTAATTACTTTGTTTATACTTTTAGTATACAAACTAATTATCAAATATTTCTAAAGAAATTCTAAAATATTTCTAAAGAATGAAAAAGAAGACAGCCAATCAAAATATTGCTTTGATTGGCTGCAGATAAGACTGACGAAGTCAGTAAATGGAGTTGGGTAAGACAATTGACAGGCACTTCGTTTCTTTTGTTTGCAACTTCCAACAGTCATTCGGACTGTTAGAGCTGACGTGGTCCGAAGGGATTTTTGAAGAGTATTAGTCGCTAGATATGTTCTTCCTCTTATCCGTCTGGTACCCGAGATAGATACTGTAAAGGGTCAGGATAGGGATGCCACCAAGGTAAAAGAAAGGATTGATTTGAGAAAAATCCAGAGAAAATACTGATTGGGATATACCTATAACAACCAGATTAAGAGTGTTGAATAGCGAATGGAAGAGGTTACAGATAAAGGCGGACTGGGTCTTCTTATAAAGTGCAGCAAGCCAAATGGCAAGGATGATACAGGTGACTATAAAGAGCGGGAAGGAATACTGACTTCGATCCTGAAGTCGGTCATAAAACCAGAGGGGAATATGCCAAATGGCCCAGATAATGCCAGTAATCAGGCTGGCGGGCAGAAAGGAAAATTTCTTCTCTAATGCTGGTTGTAGGAAGCTGCGCCAACCAAATTCTTCAAGGCCTCCTGACAGGATGATACTGATGATGAACATCAATGGTGAGATTACTAAAGCGTTGGCTATCATCCGACCTCCAGCGGCCAAAACAAAGATTGCAATTAGAGCTCCGCCAAAGATAAGAAGATAGGGCCAACTATCCTTTTTGCCTGAGAAGATAAAGGACAAACTAGCTTTGAAACTTCTCTTTTTCAAAACAATCAGACTAGCCAAAAGCGGTCCAAAAAAACTAAGGAAGTACAGAGAGAGCTCAAGGGCTAGATGGACTGTAGATGGGTTTTCTGGTCCCAGATTTTTGAGAAGAATAGCCAGCAGCTCCAAGTCCATCCGAAGTTCCAGGCTAAGAAAGGCCAGATGAGCTTTGGTTCAGGTTTGATAATGGTTTCTCTATTCATGAGAATGCCTCCTTATAATGTAATTAGAACTCAAGTCTTTTGATACTGATTTTCAAAGAAAATGCCTACTTCATTCGAAAAGTCAGAAGACTTGGTTTCTGGTCTCAGATTAACAAAAAAGCCAGTTGCTTTTCTAGCTACTGGACTTGGAAATTTGTCAACTGTAGGTTGCAACCTTGTCATATCAAGGTTTTTAAGGAGTCAGATTGATTTTTATTTGTACGAAGTATAGAGCCTGATATTCATTTCTCTAAGACAAATCAGTTTCTCAAATCACAAAAATGGTGATCCAGAATGAAAGGTTGATGGACAGGTTAACGTATTTCAGAGCAAATTAGTCTTCGTGACTTCCAAAACATTTTGCAGAATAATATTACATTTTTAAACATGTGCATATTTTATACTGATTCTACATTTTATTTTATATTCACAGTATACGAACTGTATATCAAATATTTATGAAGGATTTCTAAAGAAATTTAAAATTGGAAAGATTAAAATGAGCCAGTCAAGAACTGGCTCATTCTCTACTATAAATCCTTTTTGTGGAAAGTATAAAGACTTGCTACGGTGAAGACGGTTCCTAAAAACAAGGCGATTAGAACAATTCTCAAGGTTACACCGTTGCTTTGAAGTGTCTCAAAATCAAAGCTCATGGTTAAATGCTGTAGCCACAGAGACTTGGGATAAAGTTGCGCAAGAGCTCCGGTTAAGGATGCGCAGAAAAGGTAACCTCCCAGGGCAGCAATCATAGATTTACTCAGATAAAGAATAAAGGAAATAATAGCTGTCCAAGCAATGACAGTCAGGCACTGCACAAAGAATAGAAGAATAAACTGAAGCAGGAAGGTAGCGGATAAATCACCGATACCGTTTAGAATGACTGCTAGGATAAAGTTGATGCAATAATAGAGAGCCAACTGCAGGAAGGTTACGCAGACCATGACTAGGGCTTTAGAGACGAAGAAACTGGTACGGGAAACGCCGCTGGTTAAAGTATTCTTGTAAAGCTGCTTGTTCAGATCTGTCCCGATGACGACCATAGAGAGGATAATGATGATAAATGTATTATTACCGATAGCGTTGGACACCGCTTGTATAAGCTGGACAGCATTTAATTTGCCAAAGACTGCGCTCAAGGTCGTCAGTAGAAAAATGAATTCGGTAATCCAAACAGCCTTGGAACGAAAGAAACGGTAAAAATCTGCTTGAAAAGTATGTAACATGGTTTTTTCTCCTTACTGGACTAAATCTGTAAAGTATTTTTCTAAATCTTTGTGAGCTGTATAGATACCATTGACATGAATGTTGGATAGGACCAACTCCCTGTTGATGTCATTTAGTTCCTGCTCTTGGGCGACAATGTGCAGTTCGTCAGATTTGTCAGCGTCCTTGAGCTGATAGTGGAGCTTGCCTTGGATGAGATTGGCAGCCTGTTCTTTATCGCTAGTCTTGAGGACGATATAATCTTCGCTGGCTCGGTCAAAGTCATCCTTGGTGAATTCTGCGACAAGCCGTCCTTGGTCAATCACACCAAACTTGGTGGCTACCAGATAAAGCTCAGACAAGATGTGGCTGGAAATGATAAAAGTGATTCCCAGTTCTTGATTGAGTCGCTGAATCATCAGTCGGAATTCCTTGATGCCAAGCGGATCTAAGCCGTTGATGGGCTCGTCTAGAATCATGAGTTGAGGCTTGCTGATAAGGGCAATAGCGATTCCCAAGCGCTGCTTCATTCCTAGCGAAAAGTTGCGGAATTTCTTTTTACCAGTATTGCTCAGTCCGACATAGGCCAGGGTTTTCTTGATGAGCTGGTCGGACTGGGCAATTTGATGGACCTTGCAGTAGTAGTTGAGGTTTTGATAAGCAGTCATCTGATTGTAAGCGACTGGTGTTTCGATGACGGTTCCTATTTTGCGCAGGGCTTCATTCCATTCCTTAGAGTTCTGCGAACCAAAGACAGACACGGTTCCGCTGTTGGCATGAATGAGCCGGCTAATGGTCTTGAGAAGAGTGGTCTTACCAGCTCCGTTCTTGCCAATCAGTCCATAAATATCGCCTTTCTGAATCGAAAGACTCACATGATCGAGGGCATATTGCTGACCATATTGTTTGGTAACTTGCTTTACTTCTAAAACAGTTTGCATGGTATATTCTCGCTTTCTTAGGTTTAACTAAAGTATACAAACTAAATTTCAAATATTTCTCAAGAAATTCTAAAATATTTCTAAAGAAATGCAGAACCAATCCAAAAGCAATAAAAAAGCAGCCAAAGGGCTGACTGCTTAGATTTATAAGTCTCTGTGCTGAAAGGCTTGGTAACCACCTAAGAGAGAACCAGCTAAGATAAGGAATAAGAATAGTTCAGAATTTATCTGAGGAAAAACGATGACGAGGCTAGACTGAAGCATAATCAGGGCGAAAAAGACGAGATAGCTGACTAGGGTGGAGCGGGTCAGATAGAGGAGACAGGTAACTACGGAACTGCAGGTCATAATAAAGAGAAAGGAGCGAAAGAAAGACAAGGAAAAGCTCCAGAAAAAGTTCTTTGGCATAGTTCCAAGTCCGTGGAAGAGGCTTCCAAAGATAAAGGCTACAGCAAAAGCTGTTATTAGTTGAAAGATGATAATTATGACAAGAACAGCTATTTTGGATAAGTAAAATTCTTTCCGAGAAACCCCGATGGCTAATATATTTTTGTATAGTTTTCTAGTCAGGTCACGACCTAACAGAAAGATAATGAGCACAAGGACAGTAATCATGACAAAGGGCAGGAAATCTTTAGCAAGCTCCCCGAGAGCTTCAAATCCTGTCCAACCTTGGATGACTATATTTTCTGGATCAGAAGATGTAGAGATATAAAAATTAAAGTTGCTTTTACCAAGAGAGCTGATGAAAATAAGAAAAAAGAGCAGCCCTTCTATTAGCCAAAAGAGTTTGGAGCGGACAAGCTGGTAGAGCTCCGCCTGAATGGTATGTAACATGAAATCTCCTCTGAATGATTAAGATTGTTCCTGCTTTTTATAAATCTTTCTTTTTGAAAACCATCAGCCCGCCACCCATAAAGAGCAAGGTGACCGTTACCACTGTCAGGATAGCTTTGATAACAGCTCCGCCATCTGCTGCCATATTTGTGTTAAATCGCAGGGTCAGACAGATTAGCCATTCATTATCCGGATAAAAGATGAGGGGAATAGTCAGTAAGGTACCGCCAAGGAAATAGGTCAGAAAGCTAGATATAATCGAGTGGCTGGCATAGAGCACAAAAGAAATGATGGCAATCCATGTAATCGTGCTGAGAAATTGAACGAAGAGAGCAGCTCCTAGCTGAGGCAAAAAAGAGCTGGGGGCGCTGCCAATTCCGTTGGACAGACTAGCAGTCACAAAGGAGATAGATAAAATCAGCAGGAAGTGAAGGGCTGCGATGCTAACACAAACAAAGAACTTAGAAAAATAATAGCTGAGCTTAGAGATGCCGTAGCTCAGACAGTTTTTATACAGTTTCCGAGACAGGTCCACTCCTAGGACCATACTGATACCAATAATAGTGAAAAAGAGCAGATTGTCTGTATTGCCAGCAAAATAGTCCAGAGCTTGAAAGCCGGTTAGTTTTCCTAGAGATTGACTAGCAGCCGCATTTCTGGAGATATTTGCTCCAAAATGAATATTTGCATGGAAGAAGGTTGTTGAGATAATCACACAGAATAATAAAAACTCAGTAATCCAAAAGCCTTTTGAGCGCATGAGCCGGTAAAAATCGGCTCGAATGAAATCCATCATGATAAACCTCCCTTTTTCATTCGACCAGGTCAGTAAAGAAGTTTTCTAGGTTTTGTCGTGCATAGTAAATCTCCTGCACTGGTATATCTGCAACCGCAAGTTCCTTGACAATCTTGCTAATCTCATGCGAATGGGTGAAGATATGAATCTCGTCAGAAGCATTGACCACCTTGATACGATGCATGAGCTGGTCGTGAATCAGCCGGCTGGCTTCTTCCAACTGCGACGTTTTAAGCACGATATAGTCTTCGCTCTGTTCTTCAAACTCCGCCTTGGAAATCTCGCGAATCAATCTTCCTTCCTCGATAATGCCGAACCGGGTCCCCACTAAGTAGAGTTCAGACAGGATATGGCTGGAGATGATAAAGGTCATGCCCAACTCCTCGTTGAGCCGCTGTACCAGCTGGCGGAATTCCTTGATGCCGACTGGATCCAGGCCATTGATAGGCTCGTCCAGTATCATCAGGTCAGGTCTGGTAAGAAGCGCGATAGCCAGACCCAGCCGCTGTTTCATCCCAAGTGAGAAGTCGCGGAATTTCTTCTTGCCGGTATCCGTCAAGTCCACGTACTCCAAGGTTTCACGGATGACCTTATCCGCATGGGGAATATGGCGGAGCTTGCAGTAGTAGCTGAGATTTTCATAGGCTGTCAGGTGGTTGTGAGCGACCGGTGTTTCGATAACCGATCCGACCCGTTTGAGGCTCTGCGTCCATTCTTGATAGTTCTGAGAGCCAAAGAGGGAGACATTGCCACTGCTTGCTTCCAAGAGCTGGGTAATGACCTTAATCAGGGTGGTTTTTCCGGCCCCGTTCTTGCCAATCAAACCATAAATATCTCCTTTTTTTATCGTCAGACTCACATCGGTCAGAGCGTACTGCCGGCCGAATTTTTTGCTGACTTGCTGTAAAACCAAAACATTTTCCATGATCAATTCTCCTTTTCATGATACTAGGAGAGAAAACTCCTCTTCTTATTAATTAGTATAGCGCCAAACTTTCAAATATTTATAAAGAATTTCTCAAATATTTCTAAAGTTTTTGGTGAGGATTAAAAGCAAGTGGCAAATTGTGGAACTCTTAATCTTCAATCTCCAGCTCGTACAGTCCCCTGACTGCGTTGCAGGCGTAGATTTTCTCAGCCTGATCCAAATCGGCCAGAGTCAAAATTTTCTCAGTAGCTTGCCCCTCATCCAGTAGCTGCTGGCGGTAGATACCCTTGAGCAGGCCAAGTTCAGCTGGAGGCGTGTAAAGCTTGCCATCTAGCTCCAGTAGCAGATTGCCGATAGAAGTTTCCAGTAGCTGGCCTTGGGCATTGTAGTAAATCTGTTCTTGCTGCTCCAAGGTCAGATGTGGCCGATGGCTGGTTTTGAAATAGGTAAAAGGCTGGGCTAGATTGGCTGTCTGCTCTACCAGTTTTGCCTTTCTGAAAGTATCCGTCAGTGGCAGTAGAGGAGTCGTTTCTAGCTCAATACTACCGTCTTTTTTTAGAGCTATACGCAGCCTGTAATCCTGTCCTTTATCCAGCTGAGCGCAGGTTTCTTCTAACACTTGCTTCAGTTTGTCTTGGTCAAAAGGATAGGCGAAGTATCTGGCTGCTTCTGTTAGTCTTTGCAGGTGTTGTTCTTGCAAGGTCAACTTTCCGTCTGTCACTTTTCCAGTCGAAATTAGGTCGAATCGCGGATTTTTCCGATAGAGGACGGCAGATTTCTGCTGAGTCTCGATGTATTCGGATTTCCACGTGCTGTCCCAAGTGATGCCGCCGCCAACGCCATAGATGGCTTTCCTTCCCTCCAGCTGAATGGTGCGGATGGCGACATTAAAAATCCGTCTCTGGTCTGGTAGGCAGATGCCGACTGTACCGCAGTAGACCCCGCGGGCCGCTTTTTCTGTCGCCTTGATGATAGTCATGGTCGAAATCTTAGGCGCGCCTGTGATGGATCCGCAAGGAAAGAGTGCTTTGAAAAGCTCTGCCAGCCCGACTCTCTCCTGCAGCTTGCTTTTGATGGTAGAGGTCATCTGCCAGACTGTAGAGTATTGCTCGACGCTACAGAGATGCTCAACCCGCTCGCTGCCTGTCTGAGAAATACGGTTCATGTCATTGCGGAGCAAATCGACAATCATCATATTTTCTGCTCGGTTTTTAGAATCCTGAGCCAACCATGCAGCCTGCTCTCTATCCTGCTCTAAGGTCAGTCCCCGATTGGTGGTTCCTTTCATAGGTCGAGTGGTCAGTTGGCCTCGGTGCTCCTCGAAAAAGAGCTCAGGGCTGATAGACAAGATGGCAGTCTCGTCATGCTCTACATAAGCATTGTAGGCTGCATTTTGCTCAACGACCAGCCTGTTGTAAGTAGCTAAGCTGTCCTCGGGATTGAGCTCTGCACACAGCTGTACCGTGTAGTTGACCTGATAGGTATCGCCCTGGCGGATATGATGATGAATAGTCTCGATAGATTTCTGGTACTCTTGCTCAGAAGTCAGCCCCTGCCAAGCCGCTGGCATTTCCACTTCCTCATAGGTCAAGGGAATGGCAGCCTCCTCAGCCTTATCGTGGATAGTAAAGTAGAGGAGGTATTCCTTCTGGAGCGGGGCCGCATGAACTTGGAACTTTTCCTCAAAGGCTGGCGCTGCTTCATAGCTGACATAGCCGACAGCATAGTATCCTTTCTCCTGCCAGCCCTCAATCTCTGTCAAAAGTTCCTCCACTTGGTCAAGACGGCGAGTCTTTAGCTCCTTGATGGGATTCGTAAAAATCAGGCGTTGGCCCAATTGCTTAAAATCAATAATCGTTTTCTTGTGCATAAAGTTATTTTATCATAAGATAATTTGAATGAAAACGGATTTATCGGATGTGACAATCATTCTTTTATAATGGTTGACAGATTAGAAAGTGGCTAGGTATACTATGTTTAAAAAAGAAAGAATGAGATTGCTATGAAGTCAAAGAAATTGTTATTGGTAAATGGGGTTGCGAGTATTATAGCGGGAATTCTTATCATGTATTTTTCTTTACAAAGATCGAGTTTTGAGTTTGTTGATTTGATTGGTAGCTTCATTGAAAATTACATATGGGCACTTCTGATTCTGCTAATTAATGTTTTCTTGTTGATACTTTCCTTAGCTGGTATGTCTCATTATAGTGGGGACTCTAGGGGCAATAAGATGAATCATCAGATGCTGCTTTTTGCATCTATCATGGGATTTATTCCTTTTCTAGCTATCTTTGCAGGCCTTTTGTCTATAGGAGCTGGGGTCCTCTATCTTCAAGATTTTCAAAAAATAAAAAGTGAAGACAAAGCTGACTAATCCATGCTTTCTCCTGCTCGAAAGCCCTCGAAAATTATGATAAAATAAGGAAATGATAAAACCTTAAAAGGAAGCCTTATGAAAAAAATAAATGAATCTTATAAACTAATCGTCTTTGCGGCGCTCGCTCTGGCTCTGGTTATCTATATCGGGAACATCTGGTCTGGTCTGCAGAGCCTGACTTCGGTTTTTTCACCCATTATATTGGGTGGAGTCCTAGCCTTTATCTTCAATGTTCCGATGAAAAAGCTGGAAGACCTCTTGGATAAATGCCGAGTCCCACAAAAGTTGCAGCGCGGTTTGGCCATAGTTTTAGAGGTGCTGATTTTAGTTCTCATTATGACAGGGATTGTTTCTATTGTCGTGCCGACCCTGACCACAGCGGTCAATCAGCTGAGTGCGACAATCGGCAAAGTAGCGCCTCAGGTAGCCAAGTGGCTGCAGCAGTCTGGCTTGCTTTCCTCTAGTCAGCTGAAAGATTTGACCAAGCAGCTGCAAAACAGTGACATTGTCAACCGAGCCATCTCTCTTCTGGGTAGTCTGACAGGCAATATCTCTGCCATCTTTGGCAATTTCTTCTCTGTTATCATGTCTATTTTTCTCATGTTTGCCTTCTTAAGCAGCAAGGAGCATTTGCAGACAATCACTAGCCGTCTCTTGCAAGTCCTGCTTCCTGGGAAGGCTGTCAAACGCCTATCCTATGTCGGTTCTGTCATTGTTGAGACCTATGATAAGTTCCTGATGGGGCAGATGATTGAGGCCGTCATTGTCGGTGTCTTGGTCTTTATCGCCTACTCTTTGACAGGTCTGCCTTATGCGGCCTTGACAGGGGTTTTGGCTGGAGTGCTCTCTTTCATTCCTTACATAGGGCCTTTCTCAGCTTGTGCTCTGGGTGCTATCTTTATCTTCACCGACAGCCCTTGGAAAGCCCTTCTTTCAATCGCAGTCTTTCAGGGAGTGCAGCTGATTGAGGGCAATGTCATCTATCCGCGCGTGGTAGGTCAGTCCGTTGGTCTCCCAACTCTCTTTACCCTAGCCGCCGCCCTGATTGGGGGCAACCTCTTTGGCTTGGTCGGCATGATTTTCTTCACGCCTATCTTTGCAGTTATCTATCGCTTGGTTAGAGAGTTTGTTGTGGAGAAGGAGGAGAAAAAAGCGTTAGTAAAAGAATGAAAAGAAACCAACGAGATTTTATTCTCGCTGGTTTTTCTTTTTCCAAGGTCATAATTTCTACCTATAGCAAACAATAATTTTAGTCAATGGTGTTGCTATAATGGGGATTTTGGATTGGTTGATGAGGTTGGTTATAGTTTTAGGCTATATCAAACTCTGGGAAATTCCAATTATACAGAGGGGGGATTTTCTGATAAGATAAAATCAAGAAAAATTTTGGAGGACGTTTATGTCAACGACTATCATTGGTTTCCCACGTTTGGGAGAATTCCGCGAATTGAAATTTACAACTGAAAAATACTTTAGACATGAAATCTCAGCAGAAGAGCTTCTGGCTGCGGCTAAAGAGCTGCGTGCTAAGCACTGGAATATTGTTAAGGAAAAAGGGATTTCAGAGATTCCGTCAAATGACTTTTCTCATTATGACAATGTACTGGATGCGGCCTTTCTCTTTAACGTGGTGCCGTCATCTGTGCAAGGCTTGGAGTTGACTGACTTGGAGCGTTATTTTGCCTTGGCTCGTGGCTATCAGGGTGAAAAAGGAGATGTCCGCGCCCTTCCGATGAAGAAATGGTTCAACACTAACTACCATTATATCGTTCCTAAATTTGAAAAAGAAACCCAAGTCAAGCTGGCTGGGCATAAGATTTTTGATGAATTTGCAGAAGCTAAAGAGTTGGGCTTGGTAACCCGTCCAGTTGTGGTTGGCCCATTCACTCTCCTGCAAGTATCTGACTTTGAAGACGGTGTGGCTCCGGCTGACTTTGTAGATGCCCTAGCTGCAGCTTATCAAGAAGTTTTTGCAAAATTAGCAGAGCTGGGCGCAGAGCGTATCCAGCTGGATGAGCCAAGTCTGGTCAAAGACCTGTCAGCAGAAGAAAAAGCTCTCTTCTTGGACCTTTATAAGAAGCTTTTGGCAGACAAGAAAGGCTTGGAAGTCTTGGTTCAAACCTACTTTGGTGACGTTCGTGACATCTATGCAGACCTTGTAGACTTGCCAGTAGATGCGATTGGTTTGGACTTTGTCGAAGGCAAGAAAACTCTTGACCTTGTCAAAGGTGGTTTCCCAGCTGACAAGACTCTTTATGCAGGGATTGTCAATGGTAAGAACATCTGGCGCAACAATTATGAAAAGAGCTTGGCAGTGCTTAAGCAAATCCCAGCTGAAAACATCGTCTTGACAAGCTCATGTTCACTGCTCCATGTGCCATTTACAACGGCTAATGAAGAATTTGAGCCAGCAATCTTGAACCACTTTGCCTTTGCGGTGGAAAAATTGGATGAAATTCGTGACTTGGATGCTATCCGCAATGGTGGTGGTGCAGAAGTGCTTGCTGCTAATAAAGAACTCTTTGCGACGGAGCGTGTGGGTGAAAATACAGAACTTCGTGCTCGCATCGCTGGCTTGACAGACGCTGACTACACTCGTTTGCCAGCCTTTGCAGAGCGTGAGGAAATCCAGCACAAGACACTCAATCTGCCACCATTACCAACTACGACAATTGGCTCCTTCCCTCAAACTAAGGAAGTCCGTGCTAAACGTTTGGCTTTCCGCAAGGGTGAATTGTCAGCAGAAGACTATGACAAGTTCTTGGCTGAGCAAATTGATGAATGGATCAAGTGGCAAGAAGAAGTTGGCTTTGACGTGCTGGTGCACGGTGAGTTCGAGCGTAATGACATGGTTGAGTACTTCGGTCAAAACCTTTCTGGCTACCTCTTCTCTAAAAATGGTTGGGTACAATCATACGGTATGCGTGGGGTGAAACCACCAATCATCTGGGGTGATGTCACTCGTCTCAACCCAATCACTGTGAAATGGTCTAGCTACGCACAAAGCCGTACTGACAAACCTGTTAAAGGTATGTTGACTGGACCTGTTACTATCCTTAACTGGTCATTCCCACGTGAAGACATCTCTATCAAGGATTCTACTCTTCAAATCGCTCTTGCAATCAAGGATGAAGTTCTTGACCTTGAAGCTGCAGGCGTGAAAATCATCCAAATCGACGAGGCTGCTCTTCGTGAGAAATTGCCACTCCGTC
>ERZ773196.578-NODE-578-length-22782-cov-2.841246_pt1 | contig 22782 bp, 23 predicted proteins | sample MGYA00581009_ERZ773196 | MGnify/ENA primary metagenome ERZ773196 (study PRJEB29015, sample SAMEA2738162) | human oral metagenome | biome: human oral; feature: human-associated habitat; material: saliva | place: China | collected 2243 ... | reverse complement strand
TACCTAATTGACTCTCTACCATCTCTTCAAACAAAAGAAGTGGAAGATAGTGATGAGTTAGGTACACAAACCTACAACATGCGTTTGGCGATTGCGTATAATACGTTCTATAAACGATTACGTCCAATCATCGCTAAAGCAAATATCATTGTTATGGCTATCAACCATATCAAGGATAAACCTGAGATGGCGTTCCAAAAGACACAAGCTCAGATTCAGTATATGAAAACGAATGAGAATATTCCTGGTGGTACAGGTCCAATTTACTATTCTCAAAACCTATTCCGTTTCATCTACAAAGGTAAATATACATTTGAAAAAGATGGCTTTGAAGGCTTCTTAGTTGAAGTGCAATTTATCAAATCCAAAACGAACCGTGGTGGTTCGTCTGTTCAATTAGTATATGACTATAACACAGGTTTCGACCCTTGGTTAACTATGCTCCATTATGCCAATATGGCGTGTGTAGTAAAAGGTCGTAATCCTTACTCTTACTTTGAATCTGCTCCAGATTTCAAATTCAATAGTAAGAAATTCCGTGATGTTATCGGTGATAAAGAACTTCGTGATGCTATGTTGAAAGACTGTGCTCCGAGTCTATATCAATTACTCTCTTCTAATCAATTCGATCCAGAGAAAGAGTTCAGTCCTCAGGAAATCATCAATCGATTCAATGAAGCTTATCAAGAAGAAGATGTTGATTTTGATACTGAGGTAGCTAGAGATGAGTAATATCGGTTTATTACCCCATTACAAGGGTGAATTGGTCTTTGGAGAGTTACCATACTCCAAAGACCAACTCCTTCTCAATGTGTTTTATCATAGGAAGGATAAAGAATCCGCTGATAGAAGCGATTATGCTTCTGTAGTATTTAAAGATGTGAATACGGGACGTAAGTGGATTCAAACGATTAAAGACCCATTGTACATGATGTACATTGTAAAACCTGAATTCCGAACCTATACTCACTACCCATCTTATATGCCACTAGAACAATGTGACCAGAAGATAGTGAAGTTCCAGTATATCTTGCAAGAGATTGCTAAGGTCGGAGGTAAGGAAACTAAAGATTATATGGATGCGTGTCGTAGTCGAGGACAATGGAATGCAGTGAAGAATCTTCATCACTACCCATATGTATTAGCAACCGACTATCCATATCCAAACTACTTCCGTTGTGAATGGATGTTACATTATCACAATTACGATATGCAATATTCCTTATCTAAGGTATTTGCCGATATCGAAGTTGACGGTATTGACGTACCAGGGTTTCCGACTCCGGATATATGCCCAGTCAATGCCGTTGCTATTGTAGATGAAGAAAGTCAAACTGTACACAGTTTCTTACTTCGTAATCCAGATAATCCATTAATTGCGGACTTTGAATCTGACTTAGATGGATTCATTCAAGAATGCCATGCAGCATTCGATGAATCATATGATGTATTGAATTATCAAATTCACATGTATGATACTGAAATCGATATGCTATATGATATCTTTAATTTAATCAATGCTCTAGCAAGAGACTTCGTTCTATTCTGGAACATGGGTTTCGATATTCCGTACATCATGAAACGAATTAAAGCACTAGGATACGACCCAGTCGATGTTATGTGTGACAAAGATTTCGTTCGTGATGAGTTATATTATCGGGAAGACCATCGTAACCATGACTTCAAAACAAAGAATGATGTGTTCACGATTACGTCTAAATCGGTATACCTAGACCAAATGTCACAGTATATCAAAATTCGTAAAGCTCGTGCAGAGTTAAAAACTGTTCGTTTGAATGCTATCGCTAAAGCTGAACTTAATGATGAAAAGTTGGATTATAGTGATGAAGCCAATATCAAAACCTTACCATACGAAAATTATCGTATGTTCGTTCTATATAACATCAAAGATACATTGTTGCAATATGGTATCGAACGTAAGACCCATGATATTGATAACGTATTCCAACGGTCATTAGTGAATGCCACACAATATGAGTCAGCATTCAGTCAAACGATTCTGTTGAAGAATCGTGCCTATCTATCCTATTATAAGCAAGGGTTTATCATAGGGAATAACCATAATATCGACTATGCGAGTCAATATACTAAACCTGATATAGATGATGATAGTGATGATGACGAAGAAGGATTTGAAGGAGCCTTAGTAGGTGACCCTGTATTAAATGAAAAGGTTGGCGTAAAGATATTAGGTCGACCATCTAAATACATATTCTCTCGGGTTATCGACTATGACTTCTCATCTATGTATCCGAATATTACTATCACTCATAACATCGGTACCGTTCCAATGATTGGTAAACTTAAGCTAGAAGGCTTTGGTCAATATAATCCAGACCCAACTAATGAATGGTACGATGAAGGTAAAATCTTTATAGAAGACTATTTATCTTGCGACTATTCATTCTTAGGAAATCGATATTTCAATTTACCGACTGGTGAAGAATTGATTAAGGAGTTTGCTAAATATGATAGATAATGATAGTGGTAAATGGGATGTCACTCCCAAACAACGAAATGCACTATATGACTTGAACCAAGTATTGAAGAATATGTATTCTTCGTATATATGCGATGAAGATATCATTATACCATCGATGGAAGAAGATATCAAACGTCACGTATATAAACATTGCTTGATTAAGAAGTCGTATGATTATGAATTCATGGTGAATAGTTTAGTCAATATCGATTCATTATCTAAAGCCATTAAAGGTATCTGTTTAGATATGACATTGGACAGTAATGATATCTATCATTTGAAGAACTATTCTAAGAAACTTGACTTTGCGATTGCTAAGAAATTACCAAAAGATAAAGTACAAGAACTTCGTAACAATAGTGATATCATTAATGATATGATAGCTACCGTTGGTACCTTAACCGATGGAACTTGGTATTCTATTGAACTAGATGAAGAGTCCATCGCAGCTCTACAAGACTATTCAGTTTTAGAAAAAGAGATTGCTCCAGATGTAGTTATGGTGCTTACTAAGGAACTATTTCCAGCTATTAAGAAGGCTCACACTATGCGAATTCATAGTAAACCAATGTGTGAAGAATACGGTATTCATGAAGTCGTCATTGAGTCATCTCATGATGATTGGACTGTATATACCAAACATCACATCGTTGTATACTAAACAAGAAGACTCTTCGGAGTCTTCTTTTTTTACCTATTTAACAACTCTGTAATGTGAAACATTGTATATTTTTTTTTAGAATAGAAGGTGAAGTATTTGGCAGATAATAATAACAACGCTCTTGAAATCAAAGATATGAAGAAGAGAGCTGAGCAAATAGCTAAAACTAACGGCACCATAAGCAGTCTATTCGATTTATTCAAATCAACACCGGTTATCGATGGAGCTAAACGACAAGATGAATTGAATGATTTATCTGATGAAGTCGATACGTTATTGAAAAAAGAAACCAACCGCTTTGTGACAGGTACACACAACGGTAGAGATATAGCTGCTTTTATGAATTCTATTTTCACTAAAAGACCTAAAAGCTATGCAACCAGTATGAATTCATTCATGCAAGGTCAATCCGTAGAAGAATTATTAGGTGATGAAAATAGTCAAATCAATATCATTCTAAGTGAACGATATAAAAACGTAAATAATATGTATGAAGACTTGCGTCTATTGACAGAGCAAGTATCCGAATTGGATGAAGTTATCTTAACGATGCGTGACGCTATCACGAATACAGATAACATCACATCCGAATCGTCCCGTATTATTCGATTCGAAGGTGAATCCGATGAAGATTCGAACGAATCGAAAATGCAAACCGTTGAAACGATGGAGGAGGTTACTGGTATCCTAGATAAGCTTAAAAAGATTATCATTCCAGGAACGCTAACCTATGGTAACTTCTTTGTATTCACTCAACCATATACCGACTTATTTGCTAAGTTTAAAGCGTTAGACGATAAGTTCAATGACCAACGCTTACCAAACATGTTTGAGCATACTATTGCTTTGGAGAACACTCTTCCTAATAATACTCCTAATGGTACAATGACTTCAGCCATGGAATCTATCTGCCCGTTATTGGAAAAATATGAAGAAGACTTCAAGATGGCTGATGCTAAATACAACCAAAAGGATATGGTTAGTACCATTAATACCATCATGGAAGGTATTAGTGTTATTAATGACCCAAGTGTCCCATTATTAGAAGACTCTTCCATTGCAGCATTAAGCGATGAAGGTATTCGTAATGAACTATTCAAAGCGATGAAGTCTAAGAAGAAGGATAAGACTTGGAATACCGTTGCTGATGCAACGAGTGATAAAGGTAAGTCAGTTAATCCATTTAGTGATGCTACCGTCGATGCTAAGACGGTAAATGATGTAACGGATGAATATAAGAAAGAATTCCAAGATACCGTTAAAGGGGTATACTTAAAACTATATGACCCAAGACGAGTTATCCCGATTCGTATCATGGACTATATCATTGGTTACTATGTACTATACGAAACAGTAGATGAAACTCGTTCTAATGTATTGAATGCGGTTCATACTCTCAGTCGTACAACGATGTTATTCCAAAACAGTAAACGTAGAGAATTTGAGGAAGAACTTGTATCTCTTCTCTCTGCTCGTATTTGTGAAAACATCGATAAGAAGTTCTTGCGTAAGAATGCAGATTTCAAAGAATTGATCGCGAATGCCATTTCCTATGAAAACTTCTATACGAAATCTTTCAAAGTTCAATTCGTTCCTGTTAACTATATGACTCATTTCAAAGTAAATGAAGATTATAATACACATATGGGTGTTTCAGTATTAAAGAAATCCCTATTCTATGGTATGCTATACCTATCTATCCTACTATTCAAAATCATTATGATTGTAACTCGTAGCTCCGACACTCGGATGTTTATGGTTAAAGGTAGTGGTGTAGATAAAGATATCAGTAACCGTATCAACCGCGTTATCGCTGACTATAAGATGAATCAAATCTCTTATAACGATTTCGGTTCTGTACGTGGTATCTTATCTAAAGTAGGTAAAGGTCGAGATGTAGCAATTCCAGTGGGTGCTAATGGTGAACGTTCCTTCGAAATCGAAGTTATGCAAGGTCAAGATATTCCATTGGATACTCCTCTCCTTGAGCTACTTCGTAAAGGTATGATTTCCAATACTGGTTGTCCTAGTGCTATGATTAACTATCTAGAAGAAGTTGACTTCGCTAAACAGATTCAAATGTTAAATAGTAAGTTCGTTTCTCGTATGGTTAGTATGCAAAGTGAACTAGAAATCCCATGTACTGAATTATATCGTAAACTCATCTCGTTTGGTGAATACGATATCGATGAAGTTGATATTGATAACATCTACTTCGAATGGACTAGACCTAAAGCATTAAATAGTCAAAACATCGTTGATATCATTGGTGTATCTGACTCTATTGCTGAATTCATCATTAAGATGTATAGTGGTGATAATGATCAAGATGACCCTCGTATCAAAGATAGAATCTACCAATACGTGGTTAAGAATGTCACTATGAATGGTGTTCTAGACTTTGATAATATTGAAGATGATATTAAACGTATTAAACTTGACTTCCGTCAAGAACTAAAAGAAAAGGAATTAACGAAACTAACCCCTGATGAGGGTGGAGATAGTTCCTACTAAATGATATAAAATATAATGGATACACTCGTTTGAGTGTATCCATTTTTTAGTGTAATTTCTATCCTATATGAGTGTATATTATTAACGTGAATAGAGATAGAAAACAGTAATGAATGAGAATAAGTCTATACATCTATTCGAAGAAACTTTATAAATTATCTATTCCATAAGGAGAATTAAAATGAAAACTTTAACATCTAAAGCAGTATTTGAAATTACCAACTTCGTAAATGAACGTTCTGTTGAAAAGACGGATATCATTCATAAACGTGATGAAAATGAAAATTTAGTTGTAACCCTTACTACAGAATTACAACCTGGAGTGATTACACCAAAAGGAAATCGACGTCAAGTACCTGCTAAAAAAATCACTAAAGCTGTATTCGACCCAATCACAGGTGAAGTATTAGGGTTTGACGGATACATTAACGTTGGTGTGGGTCCAGAAGACTTCACTAAGGGAAGTGTGTTCGATTTGATGCCAACATACCATGAACGTACAAACACTACATTCGTGCAAGCATGGTAAAGAATAAAAGAAGTCACTAATGTGACTTCTTTTTTTTATTTTTTTTTTAATCATAATCTGACTTATATATTATGAATATGAATACTAGTATTGACATATAGTAAATGTATGACTTATTAGTGTTTGCTTTTATTTGTAGTTTTTATGTGTGGTAAGAAAGGGGTTTAACTATGTTAAATTCAACAATTTTAAAAATTTCAAATTTTGTTCGTTCTTTAGAAGCTAATGATTTTGCATATCTACGTAAATTACCTGATGGTAAATATGTACTAGTAGTTCAATATGCTAAGAACCTATATGGTAAACCATATGAAGGTGAGATTGAAAACGTTGAACAAAACGTACATCTAGAGATGGAATTCGAAGAAGTTGATACTTCTATCAACATTACCGATGTTATAATCGATGCCGTTATCCCTAAAGGTGAATCCTCCAATTGGAAAGGATACAAACATCACAAATTCTATGCTGGTATTGGAGAAGTGTCCTTAGAACGAGTTCGTGAAGAGTTCAATCGTTTTGGACAAAAAGGTGAATTGTATAGAACAGAATCTATTCCAGCGATTGCGAAATGGGCATTGGATTCTGATAGAGAGACTATCACTATCGCTCATAGCTGGGAAATTGCCAGTGAACAAACGATTTATAATGATGGAGAGGAAGCGTAATGCTTCCTCTTTTTTATGACTATAAGGAGAATGAAAATGAATGTTGCTTTTGATACGAAGCTATGGATTAGTTCCATATCTATATTTCTAACATTATCATTACTGATGATGGCTCTTATAAAGATGAATAGAAATATCCCATCTACATTAGATATTGCTTGGCTAGTAAGTTTCTTTATATCGGTTATCACTTATTTTATAATGTAGAATGGTGATACGATGGGTATAAAAGATACTAAACTAACTAAATCGATAATGAATCTATTTGCTGGAAGACCTATTCGACTATTCCCTAGTGAGGGCATGTTTCTATATAATATGAAGGTATATAGTTATAATCAATATCGTCATTTGAGTATCATCCGATTAGACTATCGACCAGATGCTTATGAATGTGCTAGAGTTAACTTAGGGTTATGGAATGGTTGTTCTGAACCAGAACTGTTCTTCAGTGTAGAAGATGTTGTTGAATGGCTATCGAAGCAAAGTAGTTTCCTTGATGGAAATGAATAGAAAAGAGAGAACCATACGGTTCTCTCTTTTTTTGTAATTACCAAGATACGGTAATATCTGTAGTATCGTATTTAACAAGGTATAGTTTAGCACCAGATGTAATACCATTACTATAAATAACAGTATTTAGTTCATATGTACCTGTGCTATTATCAACATCGACTTCATAGGCCGCTGTATCGTAGGATTTAAGAAGTAGTCTAAACTTAGTTCCCGGAGTGAACTTAAATGTCACAGTATCTCTATTTGCATCAATGAATCGGAAGTTATCACTACCTTTAATTTGATAGAAGTCAGAGATAGGAATATCTGTTGTACTCATACGTGGAGGTAAAGCTACACCAGATGGAACTAATTCGCTATTGGTTATCGTTTTTAGAAGTTTGACAATGCTATTTTTAGGAGCATCTTCACGTTTAATGAGTTCCATTAACTCATCAAGTGGTTTAGCCGCTTCAACCGTTTTTAGTACAATATTAGCACTATCTGCTTTATTTTTGAAAACGATAGCCGTTCCATATGCACTAAATTTATCGGTTAGTGTTACAGTACCACTGTTTGGTTGAATCTTCTGTACTGTGTTGGATGTTGCGAGGAAATCAGTCTTTGTAACAATAGCAATTTCATCAGTTAAATTAGCTGTATCTATTACAAAGTCATAGTCGGAAGATGATGGTGTACCATTGAATGACAATACACGTTGATGACCATTGCATCCAGTTTCTATAGTTTGACCAGATGTAACGTTCAAATTCATCAAATCTAAAACCACAATATCATTAACTGTCCCCAATGAGTGTTGTATAACCCCAATCCCTGGTTTAAAGCTAGTATTCGATTCAGTTGTACATTCATCATATGTGAACAATTCACCACGATCAAGTGTTTTAACATCATTGATGCGAGAGCGAACGTCTGATAATAATTCATCCATACTATCAAATTCTTTCCAAGTAGATGGGACGAATTGAGATAATTCATTTTCACTATTGGAACGAATGACGTTACTTGCTTTAAAAATACCAGATTTTTTAACGATCTTCGCTAGATAGTTAGTTTGATCACTGCCCGTATTGGAAGAGAATATAGGGCTAGTTGTACCATACCCATCAGCTGAATTGTAGTGAATTGTTTCATTGGAACCATATATATCAAATGATAATTCCCCATCGCTTAATAGTTTTTCTGGGATGGTTGGTGTAATATTAGTATAATTTACACTGGCCGCCCCGTCATAGGAACCATGATGTGTAGCGGATTCTTCATATAAAGAGAGAATCGGTTCATTAAAACCGATAGCACCAAATGTTGCACTATCACCACTAATAACACAATAGAAGTGAATTAGATTCTTGAAGATATTTGTTTCTTTATTAAACGGTAAGTTATCCGCAGGTAATGGAATACGATAGTATTTCGCTGTTTTTTGGTTACCTGAAACATCACTTACATATAGTTGAATTTTCTTTTGGATTGCCATAAAAGGCCTCCTTTCTATAAAACAGCTATGTTTGATAATTATAACTATGTCAATCGATATCTGGTCGTATATTAGAATAGTCTTGTTTATAAGTGTATATTGGACATTGTGTAAGTATATAGGATAATATGGGGATAAAAAGAGTAGTATTATTCTTTTTTTTGACAGTACTATAATCAAGATTTTTCCAATTTAGTTGATTACATAGAAAGGATATAAATAGTTATGGCTATTGAAAAAAAAATAAAATTATATGTAAGCGAATCCACCGGAGCTCAAAAAACTTCTAAATACTATCGCATTCCATTACCTACAGATAGTCAACCAGTTGACCGACAAGGTAATCGTTTCAAAGGTTTGGTTCGTATGTATGCTAAAGTATCAGCTGATACATTCTATGCTGGTATGGTTCTTAAACCCGCTAAGGATGCAACTAAAATGAATGACGACCATATGGATGAGCTTAGTAGAAATCTATCACCTGTCATTCCTGAAAAATTATTGAATGATGGTGAAGGTCTTATTCAATTTGGTTCCATCTATGAACATGGTAGAGGGTTCGATAAAAATAATTTCTTAAATGATCTATCTGAATTTACAACAGATGAATCTAACGAGTCCCATCTATATGTATATAGTAATAAGAAGAAAAATAACGTTTTCACGGTATCCATTAAATCTGACTCTGAGAATGATTTAACGCAATTTATTCCATCCACTTGGCAAGAATTTGATACAATTGACCAAGTATTGGAAGATATCCGCACATGGGGTAACACACCAGCTGAGAGTCGTGGACCACTATTTTGGTCTGAACCTACAAAAGAAATAGCTTCCAATCTAGGTTCTGTTGGTTTACTGGATGTATGTTCTACTATTAATATAGAAAATGGTACATTCACTGACAATACAAATGTTATCCCAGATGTTATTCTTGTTGAACCATTTAAAGGTTCTGGTGAAATCACTATCATTGCACCAGACGCATCCCCATCCAGTTCAGTACGTGCTCTTCCTTATAAGAAGACATCCGATTACGAATTCGATAATTCAGTTCACCAAGAGTATACATTTGAAGATGGTGTTGCAAAAATTCCGTTTAATGGTACAAATGGATTTGGTTATGACCGATTGTTAATTACTGTATCCCATGATATACTTGGTAATTTTACAGTCAATCCCATTAGAAACTAATACTTTTTATTATATAATAGATAATACCTTCGGGTATTATCTATTATTTTATTATCAACTCATCTCTAAAATATATATTATCATTACGTAACATGATGGCTATGAACTTTATGTTTATACTGATTCATGTAGTTATATCCTTTGGGTGATAGTATCCAAAGGATTATTTTTTATACAAGGAGACTATAATATGACTATTAACAACACACATCAAGAAAATCCGTCTCTTGTGTGTCACTTAATCCATCTACGAGTGATTGACAATGAGAGATACTATACTCTTCGTGATGCTATCATGGAAGAGTATTCTAACGTATGTAAGACATGTTCCAGTAATGAAATCTTAGCGTACCTATCTTCATTATATGGTGTTGACGACCTAGCTCGACTAAACCGTACGACAGTAAAATGGGCTATTAAGATTCTTATGAGTGTAGCTGAAACATTCCAATTCTCATCTAATAGAGATGAAAATATCCATCTATTCGATATCCACGATACTACATTAAAAACAATGGCTAAGTATGATATCGGAACTATCATTAATTCATTTATTAAGTGTGACTCTTTGAATAATCGTGATTCAGTCAATTATCTAAAAGAGTATGACCAAGGAGAATAACTATGAGTAAACTATTCAATGGCACTGAAATACTAGCTAATATTATATATGATTTGATACACAGTGATCGTATTTATGCTGGTATACATACTAAAGAAGTAACTGTGGAAGATATTATTGAAGGTATCGAGCATTCTATCAACGAATTCAATGAATTCAAATTTACGTTTATATTCGGTGACCGTGATTTCTTGGGGGAAATCAAAATTATCAATGGATATAAGTTAGAAACACGAATTCTTTCATTACGAACATTGGATAATGTGATGAAGAACTTCAGTAGTCCCGATGCGATGAATCGATATGTGAATACTGTATTAGATAAAGTATTGAATGAAAAAGTAGTTGATATCAATAATCTTATCGGGTGCTAATATAATTTAATATGGAAAGTGATAGTATGAATGTAGTAGTTACTGAACGTGATGTGCGAAATTTAATTTGGGAGATGGCTAATAGCGATAATATAAGGATTCGACATCATGAACGAAATTATAGTATAAATCATCGAGTTACCATAACTTGTAATGATATATGCTTTGGGAAATTATTTACCATGCAATTAATGATTGAACCATTAGATTCTGGTTATAGAGTATTATATAGAGAGAAACTACGTACTGAGTTTACTGATGATATAGATATCACAGTGACCGCTGAACAGCTATACTATACATTACTCGATATTATGGAATTATTCAAATATGATTGCTATGGTATAACGGTAGATGACGGTGAGATCTATTCGCCAATCTATTATTTAATGGAAGAAGTATCGGAGCAAAACTATGAAAACGAAAAAAGTGAAGAGTAATGAATTAAAAGTATTTGAGTTAGATCAAAACTTAGCATTTGGTGTTCGAATTACGAGTAAACGATTAATGGAAGGGCTAGATGAAGGAACATCTAGACTCCTTCAATCTATTCTTGATTCCTATAAAGACGACTTTTCAAGAACGGCTAAATATATTGGTATCAAACCTAAATGTAAACTTGCTATCGAACTAGCTGTATATGAACCAGAAGAATCTCGCATTTGTATTCAGGGTACAGTATTAGAAGGTCATTGTAACTATAGTAATATCACTAAGACGATTGCTAGACTTATTGAATCTTTACCTCGTTACGACAAAAAAGATAAATATAAGGTCTCGTATTTCATGCTAATGCTACGTGAAAAAGACCTTGAATCTTAAGATGTAATACAAAAAAGAGGATTTCGGTCCTCTTTTTTTAGGTACTGAAGAAGGAGATTGTGGTATGTTTATTAACAAAGAAGATTGTATGAAGAATGTAAGTGACCGTCTTCGCTTTCATATATTTGAACAAGAGAAGAAAATATTAGGAATTGTACGGGACTATCCTGAAGAAGGCCAAGCTCGAAACATATTTTATGGGTATTTCCATGGTAAGGTGAATATCCCATTACATAATGCTAGGTTCTTATCGGATCATTTAGGTATACCTGTTGAAACACTCGCTTTACCGTTTACACAACCAGATAAGATGTATGATATTAAAATCACCATCTATATGACAGCACCATTTAGAGTCGATGATATTGTGAGAGTGTGTAATATCGTCCCTACACCATTATTCGATACTTTGTATGAAAGTGTGATTGGTACTCGTCGTAGAAACCCTAATAAGATTGATCTATCTACGTCATCTATTAAAGTCACAAGTGGTGAATCCGACATCGTTGAAGTTATGATTCGGACTATCGGGATTCCTAAGAAGCAAATGGATGTATTAGATTCATCTAGAGAAGTGATTAATTTCATATCTCGTTTATGTCAACCATATGCTCGTAAGATATCTTACAAGACATATTTATGACATTTGAACAAGTTAGTATAGGTTTACGTATAGCCTATACTAACTTATTTTTTTTTAAGCGTTTTTGCTTATTTAATCTATAAAGGAGTTAATCATATGACAAAAATTGATAGACTCAAAAAGCTCTTTGTGGTTCGTGAAAACGACCAAGGTCACAAAGAACTTGTAGAATTATTAGACTGCTCCAACATTGGTAAACCGAGTGGTGAATCTGGTGGCGGGGAAGAAGCAGTTGCTCAATATGCTCAAGCAAATGATATTATTAGATATAAAGTTTGGTTGAGTGATACTGTTAAAACTAAAGAACATTTTACACATCCATCATTAACAGATGGTTCTGTCGGTGTATTGGACGTAAACAGCTTTACTGGTTCTGCGATTCTACGATATATCGCTAGAACTGATGTGAACTGGTCTGATGAAAACATAGTTACAGATGGACAGGAACTTCTTCGTATCGACCTAGACCATCATGAAGGCCACGCTCCAGAAGGATATCGTTTACGGTTAGTTGCAGGCCCAGAAGGTATATTCTGGACTCCTCCTTCCATAAGCGCATACAATATCTTTCTTAACCTATATGAAACATCCAAAGGTGGATTATCCGTCCGTGTTGTTGCAAAAGATCAAGAATCTATAGATTCTCTAGCTAATGGATCTGTTTCCATTAATAGAGGTTCATTGCTTGACGCCGTTCCACCAATCGCATTGATGGTTTATTTTGAGAAGAAATAATATAGGAGGTCACTGAATGGCTGAAGTAAAATTTACGATAAAACGATATAATGGTACGACATTCGATATTGCACTTCCTAAAACGGTCGTTGAGCAAGTTATTGAAATCAACGAGCATTTAAAAGATGGTGACCGTCATATCTCTGCTGAAGACAGAGAAGCGTTAAAGACGGTTGCTGTATTAAGTGCGAAAGGATATGCTCCTATCCGTAACAGTGCAATGGCTACTGTAAAAGAGTACCCAACATATACCGCATTAAAAGAAGATTTACCTAACTTACCACAAGGTACAACAGCTATGGTACTTGATGCATCTGATGATGTATTAGTTGACTATGGTTATGCTATGTACCGTGTTATGTTAGATGATACTGATAATAAAACCCTTATCAAAGTTTCCGATACAATGAGTATGGATTTCACACTCAAATTGGATAATGTAAGAGGGTTCAATCAATCCGCTGGAGCGATTGATAAAATGGTTGAAGATGGCCATTTCCATGAAAACTTTGCGTTATTGAATACCTTAACACAAGGTATGTTTGAAGGTCTTAAAGATTACCAAAAAGCTAAAACTGCTTTTGAAAACACATTGGATAAAGTAGGTTTACGTTCTGGTGATATAGCTTTCGTTAAAGTAGGCAATGACCCAACAGTTACAACAGAAGACCCAGTTGTTCCACCACCAGTTCCACCACAACCAGAAGGAACTGAAGAACATCGTGGGGAAACTGTAACTCCTCAACCTGAAGCTCCAGTAAATACAGGTAACACTCATACTGAAACTGAGCCACCTAAACCAACTGAAGATAAACATGAAAATACAGGATCTCCAGTAATACCACCTGAAGGTGAAACACACACTGAACAACCTACATCACCTAATGAAACTCATACTGAAGAAAACCCAGTTGTAAATCCTGGAGGTGGTACTACCCATACACCTTCTCAAGGTCAAGGTGGTACGACACCTGTAGCTCCTGCTATTGGTACAACAGTTCCTGTTACACCTGGTGAAACTCATACTGGAGATAATACTGTAACTCCTGCTCCAGAAGCTCCTAAAGAAACAGAAGGAACTAATCATACAGTAGAATCTTCTGCTCCAGCTGAAAATACAGAATCTCCAGCGGTAACACCTGAAGAAAATAAACCTGTAACTCCTCAACCAGAAGGTAATACAGAAACAGGTACTACACCTGCTCCTGTTGAGCATACTGGTGAAACTACACATACTGAAGAACCAACTGGTCCAGCAGTTACTGAAGAACCTCATGAAAACGCAGGTTCCCCTGTAGTTACTCCTGAAGAAAATACTGTAACACCTGGTCCAGAAGCTCCAGTAGCTAATGAGACTCATACTGAACAACCAGTTCATAATGAGGAAAATCCAGCAGCTCCAGTGGTAACACCCCCTGCTGAGAATACTGTAACTCCTCAACCTGAAGCTCCAGTAAACACTGGTGACACTCATACTGAAACTGAGCCACCTAAACCAACTGAAGATAAACATGAAAATACAGAATCTCCAGTAGTAACTCCTGAAAGTGGTGCACCGGATAACACTGTAACACCTGGTCCAGAAGCTCCAGCGGTAACACCTGAAGAAAACGTTGCGACTCCTCAACCAGCGGCTCCAGTATCTGAAGAGACTCATACAGAAGAGCCACCTGCTAATACAGGCGAAACTCATTCTGAAGAATCTTCCAATACACCAGCTGTAGGAACTGAGGAACATGCTGAGGGTACCCCAGTGGTAGAAGATACTCATACCGAAGTACCTCCAACTCCAACTGTACCTGAGGAACATGCTCATTCTGAGGCTTCTGAAAACAACGAATCTCCAGTAGTAACAGAGCATGCTGCTGAAAACCCTGAAGGTACTCCTGTAGCTACTACAGAAGAATCTTCCGACAATAAACCAAAACCTGCTACTCCAGATGATGAACGATTCAATTCTCATCTAGCGGTACAACCAAAACCAGTTGAAGGTGATTTACCTGAAGGTGTATCCCCAACTTCTGGAAACAATTAATCAATGAATTGATACACTTCCCAATATAATCAATTGATTATATTGGGATTGTGTTTTTTTTTTGATATAGAAAGGATACATATGCTAGACTTATTTAAACAACTTAAGACGCATCTGTTTCCTCATCTTCATTTGATTACATTCAAATGGTTGAGAACTTGTGCTCTTGATTTACTCTTCAATGTGATTTGTTATATTACAAATCCGATTGTTATTCTATTTGCAGATGAAGAAGGTAACTTACCTAAGAAACTTCGTTGGTGGCAAACGTATGATAACTGCCTTGATGTTGAATGGATGGTTACTGAAGGCATTGTACCTAAGATATTCCAATACGACTTCAACAGACACTATCGATATACATATGAAGAAAAAGATAGCTTCGGTAACGTTATCCCAGGTTTCGTAGAAATCGTTGACCCTAACTTCACATGGAAAGAACGTATTCAACGTTACTTCTGTCGATTAGCTTGGTTGAACCGTAATGCTGCATACGGGTATTCCTATGAAGTTTCTGGAATCATGTATAAAGGTTCCGAGATGACTGTCCATATGGAGAAACCACATTATCGTGTAATAACATTACCAAATGGTGATTTTGATATCAAAATGGAAATCAAATGGTATTGCTCCTTCTTAAAGAAACACTTCGATTGCGATGTGTACTTAGGATGGAAACTGATTGCTAATAATACAAGCAATCGTCCAACCCGTGCTATGTTAGCAATGCGTATTTCTCCATTCCATAAATGGAAATGGAATGATTAGGGGTATCGTTTTTTTTTCATTGACAGATATATAACCATATATTCCTATATTTTAATTAGATAAAGGAGCTTAAACTAATGGCTATCCAAAAAAAAATCCAACTTTACGTTTCCGATTCTACTGGTGAACGTAAAACATCCAAATACTACCGTATCCCTTTAAAGGCTGATACATTACCATTCGATTCCACAACTAACTTATTCAAAGATTTGGTTCGTGCATACGCTAAAATCACAGGTGACCGTGTTTATATTAGCATGGTTACAAAATTCCATGAAGATCTTAAAGATTACCATGGTGATCAATTCAATAATCCACGAAGTTTTGAATCTGTTAAGAACTGTCGATTAAACTTACCTAAAGAATTTTTAAATGATGGTGAAGTTAACTTTGAGGGTAAATCCGTTATACCAGCTGGTGTTGGATTTAACGCTATTGATGACGTAGTATCTGTATATCCAGGTGCTAGACGTGATCCTATGATTAGTGATGCTAGATTTAAAGCTGAATTTTTCACTGTTGCAAGTTCTGTTGTAAGTGATACATATACCGACTTGACTCAACTAGTTCCATCTACATGGGAAAATAAAGAGTCCTTAGATGTTATCATTGCAGAAGTTAATCAATGGTTGAATGATCCTGATACTATCACAGATCGTGCACCTAAAGCAGTAGTAGATTTCACTAATGTTCCAGAAGGTGAAGGTCTTGTTGAAGTATATTCTCCACATGATCCATCAAATGGGACTGATATCAACCTTGAACAGAATTACAGTGGTTTAGAAAGTAGTAAATACCGTGTATTTAATCTAGATAAACCTAATTTATTTGAAAATAATGTAATGAAGATTAGATTCAAAATTAACAATGTGACTCCTGGCACTAAAGGTAAGTTAGGTCTTCTTAACACAACTAGCCAATGGGAAACTATAGATATTGTTGGTGCAGATGCTGACCCTGTAGTTCTTACAGTTCCTAATATGGATCAATACACTAAATTCGCATATGCTTTTGAAGCTAAACCTGGCGATGGTAGTGTAGTCGCATTCATCTCACATGAATCAATGGCTAAAAACTTATACAATCCAGAAGACTAATCTATATTCTAGATTGACATCTTATAATAGAGAATACAGTTTGATAACTGTATTCTCTATTTTTTATTTTTCTTAAGGAGAAGATATGTTATTTTACGAAGTGAAAACCAAAACCACGGTCAGTATGGCAAAGGACCCAGAAACGGGTAATTTCCTTAGCGAAGACCCAATTAACTTTTGGGAGTATATCAATAACGAAGCAAATAATTTGCAATATTCAGATATATCATCTCCTATTATATTAACACCATTCGCATTTAATACAATCAGTGTAGATAATACTGCCAATACATCTGAAATTGAGATGACGTTCATTGCTATTTATACAGGAACTCATCTACCCACAAGAATACCAGTGACATCATTAATCCATGATGAGGCTCGTAATAGACTTAAATTAGTAACACGAAGCCATGTATGTAAAGAGGAATTCCAATTCACTGTAACGAATATTAGTATCCAATCCGCTAATACTCTAATGGCAATTATCAATGATATACTAGAAGTCATTATTAAAGGTTCAGGTGATACTATCCCAGTACCATTAGTGTCATACACTCGGTATATCAAACGAATTGAAGATTGTCTAACAGTACGGTCAAAAGTAAGCAATGCAGTGATATATTCTATCGATACAGAAACGATAGTAGACGATAACCTCTATATGGATATGATTCTCCATAAAATGATGCAGGCCATTCGTCACTATCCATTAGATAGAAATAACCCACCGAAGACTAACTTATTTAACTTATATATGAGTGGTTTCCAACCAGTATCAGCTGAATCTGTATTTAGATACCATCTCAGTCAATTATATTTCCGGGGGATTATCGAATCACCAGACTATCTCATCATTAATACTGATACGATTCTAAAGAATCCATCCTTCTCATTTGTATTAGAGAAGTATCGGAATATGAATGTATTGCTTATCAATGATGGACGAATGATTGATATCGCTGATATATCTCCAATCATTAATATGGTAAGTTCACATGCCTCTGTAATGGTATATTCCATCTATGAAGATACGGATGCCTTATTCGTTAAGATGATACCACCACCATCACAACCTGGTATGTATATATCACCAGATGACATTGATGATACTGAACCAACTGGTCAAGTATTTGATGACGATTTTGACCCAGGTATAACGGAGATTTTACAATCCCCAACGAATAAACCATTCATTACACTAGGTCAATATATACCAAGTGAGTTAGCAAACGAATATATAGAAGCTACACTAAAAGACTCTGATCTAGCTGATTCTCTTGATGCTTTCACAGCTTGCTTATTTAGTAAGGGTACATTTACATCACTTACTGAAATTAGTAAGCGACTCATGGAGAATCGAGAATATATTATCATGGCTAATGAAGGAGAAGAATCCCCTGTAACTAAATTTATCAATGACCGATTATTAACGAATGATATCACCATCATCATGAAAGCTGATAAAGAAGTAGAAGAAGGACATGGTGTATTAGCTACTCTGAAATCCACATTAGGTTTAGGTAAGAAGAAAGATGTTGAACCTAAAACAGTTAAATTCACCAAACCTAAGAAAGAAAAAACTGTTGAGGAAATACCTGACCCATATATAAAGCTAGATGCTTTAATTGGTCTAACTGAGGTGAAGAAAACCCTTCATGATATCGTTTCAGTTGTACGAGCGAATAAGATCTATATCGAAAACGATATTACTCCATTGAATGAATATTTCCATATGGTATTCTATGGTAATCCAGGTACCGCTAAAACTACGATTGCTAGACTCTGTGCTGATATCTTCCATAAGGAAGGGTTATTGAAAACAAACAAGTTTACCGAATTTAGTCGTACCGAGTTAGTTGGTCAATACGTAGGTCATACCGCAGATAAAGTGAAACGAGCATTCGAAGCAGCTAGAGGTGGAGTCATCTTTATTGATGAAGCCTATTCCCTCACAGCAAGCCAGGCTACGAATGATTTCGGTCTAGAAGCTGTAAATACAATCGTACAACTTATCGAAGACTACCGTACAGATACCATCGTTATCTTTGCTGGGTATGGTAAAGAAATGGACCAGTTTATTAAATCGAACCCTGGTCTTAAATCTAGGATTACATATAATCTCCAATTCAAGAATTATACTATCGATGAATTGATGGAGATTCTAGATTCCTATGCAAACGAGTATAAATTTATCCTATCGGATAGCTACAAGACAACATGTAAGCAATTCTTCGATAGGTCATTAACTAAGACTGGATTTGGTAATGGTCGAACTGTTAGAGATATCTTTAAACGGTCGATTATTAAACATTCAGCTAGAATTACAGATGTGGAAAACCCTTCTGTAACTGATATCAAAACAATTAGTGAAGAAGACTTTCCAGATACAAAAGATATTGAATTTACTACAAAACAAGTAGGGTTTACCAAGTAAACCCTACTTTTTATAGTGTAACACAATACTGTAAAGGTGGTGGAAATGTATGGCAAAAAACATTGCTGAGTTAGACTTTAGTCTAGATGATTTCCATAACCAAAAAGTCTTGCGAGGTGCCGACGCCTATGGTCGGTTGATTCAGCGACTTTTATTTATGCGTAAAGGAACATACCCAACTATCCCTGATATGGGTGTCGATATCGCTTCCTATCGCTTTGCTGATTTAGATACATTAACAGCAGGTGAACTGAAGAATACTATACGACATCAATGCGACACCTACGTTGATGGGGTTCCAATACAAGATATAAATATCTCGGTGGTGAAAATACCATCAGGATACGTATTATTCATCGATATAATGGTAGTCGGTGAATTACGTAAAATTTCCATTTCTATCTTGCAAGATGGTTATGAGATTATTAATACCTCACTTAAGGTTGAAAAACCTAAACTGATTAATGTACCTAGAAATGGTGCATAACAATTATTCTGGAGGATAATCATGAGCGAAGAAAACAAAATTGATTTTGAAGAACTAAAGAAAGAAGCTACGCTTCTTACAGACCCTGAGATTCCTGCAAGTGTTATGAACGCTCCTATGAGTGATGGTAATACTTCTATCGATACCGATGGTCTGATCATTAGTGATGATGATTTTGATGATGATGAAGTATCCGATGATACAGAAGCAACCTACGATGGTCCAGGTATGGTCATCGACACACCGAAACCACAAGCTGATACTACCTATAAAGTTGGTCCTATGGCTAACAAAGAGCGTGTGGAAGGTGTAGAAAATACATTAGCTGATATGGATGAGCAAATCATTGAGGCCCATAAACAATTTATGGAAATTACCAAAGGTGGTAAAGCTATCCCAGCACCAGATGAAGAGAAGAAAGCATCTCCTGAAGAAGTGACTCTCATCATCGATAAATCTGGCATGGGTAGCGTTGTCTTTACTGAAGAAGAAAAGAAACGCATTGAACTTGCTAAGAAAATTAAATTAGTGGAAGTGTCTGAAAAGAAACTTAAAACACTAAAGATTAAAAAGAAACTCACTGATAAGGATAACTTTGAAGTAGTACAAAAAAGTTTCGATAAGTCCCTCTCTCCTGTTATCGCCTTAGCATCCGGTTATACTGGTCGCATGGGTAACATCTCAGCTATCGAAGCTATTAAATTAACTCAACGTCCCGGTGATGATACTGCTAATACAGTATTAGAGAAATGGTCTTTGATTTATGAAAAATTGAAAGATGTTTCTATCGGTAAATTTGAAACATTCGACGACTTCTTATCCAATACAGCGTTCTCTGACTATGATAGCTTCGTATATGGTTTATTATGCTCTAGCTATCCTGAAGAAGACTCCATCTCCTTCACATGTCAAACGCCCGAATGTGTTAAGAAGGGTGTAGCTGATTTTGAAATCAACTACCGTAATAAAGAACTTATCCGTACGGATATCATTACGGAAGAACAAAAAGAAGCCATTGCTGAAATCATTAATAGTGCTGCTATTGTAGATGAAGCTAAGAAAGTTCATGAAGAAGCACCAGTGAATCAAACATTCCGTTTTGCGTTTGATGACGACTCTGGTATCATCATTGACTTCGGTATTCTTTCTGTAAAAGATGTTATCGAACGATTGTATAACAAACTTAACGATGAATTGCTAGTGGAAGAAAACAGACCAGCTATCCTATTAGCACATAGCATTAAAGCAATCTATGTGCCTGATTATGATACAGAAGGTGACGAATACGAATACTATGAAATCACAGATTTGAATAATATTGTGCATACGGTTAATAACTTCAACGAGTATCAAAACAACTTGATTACTACGTTCCTTGACCGTCTAAACTCTCGTTACCAAATCCAATTCGGTTTTGCTTCTGTTGAATGCCCAAATTGTCACCATGATTATGGCGAATACAATATGGACTTGGATAGAATTGTTTTTCTGAGAGTCCAACGGAGACTGAACACTCAGATCGGATAAAAAAGTTCTATGAACTCATCGATGAAACAGCGGAGCTCTTTAAAGGTGAATATGGTGATATCCATGTTCTCCAGTCTATGACACTTAAAGAGCTACGACTTCGTCGAGATATTCGTGTCGACCGAAAACTGAAAGAACAGAAAGAGGAAGACAAACGTCAAAAAGAACTTGAGAAGAAACGTGAGCGTGAAGCTGCACGATTCCGATAATTCCAGCTGACATGTATATCCATTGGACGGTAATCTAATACAACCAAATCACATACGGAGGTATCAGTATAATTATGGTTAAAGACCGTATCGTGGTTTTTAATCGGTTAGTCGATAAAGAGATTGCCGATTGTTCTGTATTTGAAGAACTCCTGGAAAACCACTATCATAAGTTTGTATATTTTTACTCTATTATCGAAAGCGATGATTTAATCGAATATATTGAAGATGTATCTTGCATCCCTCAAGAAGGTCGATTAGATATATACATCACATTATGTAACGATGTTAATATTGACTTTGAAGAAGAACTCGAAGACAACTTTGGTTGCAGTTACTTATGTGAACAGTTTGATGCCTATGTTTCCACCGAAACGGACGGCACATTAATTATTTCTATTAAAGATTAAATGAGGTGATTCCTTGAAGATCGTATTAATGAACGTAGACAAGTTTGTTCAGGCTAATAACCTTCAACGTATCACGAATCCAATTCTATTGGAACGAGGATATGTTCCTTCTCCCGATGGGTTATTATCTACTGAAATTTTCGGTAGCAATACGAGCAAACGAAAAGTGACGTTCGCCTATATTGATTTGAACGGACACTTTCTACAACCATTGGCGTACAAGACCCTTAAACGAGTCTTTACAAAACTTGATAGCCTAATCGCTGGGATTACCTACTATAGTATTTCTAAAGAAGGATACTTAGAAGAAGACCCGAATGGCGAAACAGGTATCGAATTCTTATATAAGAATTGGAATAAAATCAAATTCAAAGAAAATGATTCCAAGATTCGTACTGAACGAATCGACCTATTTAAAAATTTTACTCGCGATGAAATTTTTATGACCAAACAGATTGTGTGTCCACCATTCTATCGTGACATCAATCTACAAAATACAGATTCTAAGAAACCATCAGTTCATGAAATCAATGGTCCGTATCAGAAACTTATTC
>ERZ773196.571-NODE-571-length-22903-cov-11.628545_pt1 | contig 22903 bp, 23 predicted proteins | sample MGYA00581009_ERZ773196 | MGnify/ENA primary metagenome ERZ773196 (study PRJEB29015, sample SAMEA2738162) | human oral metagenome | biome: human oral; feature: human-associated habitat; material: saliva | place: China | collected 2243 ... | reverse complement strand
TGGTACCTAGTCATTTCTGGAACAAAACATGGCTTATAGAAAATTGCATATAGGTTGGTGAGGTGGAGAGAGATCTCAACCTCCTTTTTTAAAGTGATAGGAATAATATGAAAAAATATTTTGAATTGATCGCAACAGCAGCTGCTGGTTTAGAAGCAGTAGTAGGACGGGAATTAAGAAATCTTGGTTACGATTGCCAGGTTGAAAATGGACGGGTACGGTTTCAAGGTGATTCTCGGACAATCATTGAGACGAATCTCTGGTTGCGTGCGGCTGATAGAGTAAAGATAGTTGTTGGTAGTTTTCCAGCTAAAACTTTTGAAGAACTCTTTCAAGGTGTCTTTGCTTTGGATTGGGAAAATTATTTGCCTTTGGGAGCACGTTTTCCTATTTCAAAGGCTAAATGTGTTAAATCAAAACTTCATAATGAACCTAGCGTTCAGGCAATCTCGAAAAAAGCAGTTGTTAAAAAGTTACAAAGACATTATGCCCGCCCAGAAGGTGTTCCTCTCATGGAAAATGGGGCAGAGTTCAAGATCGAAGTATCGATCCTTAAAGATCAAGCCACTGTCTTGATTGACACCACTGGTAGCAGCCTCTTCAAACGTGGTTATCGGACTGAAAAAGGGGGAGCCCCTATTAAGGAAAATATGGCAGCAGCAATTCTTCTGCTGTCAAACTGGTATCCAGATAAACCCTTGATTGACCCGACATGTGGTTCTGGAACGTTTTGTATTGAGGCGGCGATGATTGCGAGAAATATGGCGCCAGGTTTAAGACGTACCTTCTCTTTTGAGGAGTGGAATTGGGTTGACGATCGTCTGATACAAGAAGTTCGTACAGAAGCCAGTAAAAAAATCAATCGAGACCTGGTTTTGGATATTATGGGGACAGATATTGATGCGCGAATGATTGATATTGCTAAAGAGAACGCACGAAAAGCAGGTGTTAGCAGTGATATCACTTTTAAACAAATGCGTGTTCAGGATCTTCGTTCGGACAAGATCAATGGGGTCATTATTTCTAATCCTCCATACGGGGAGCGATTATCCGATGATGTAGGTGTGACTAAGTTGTATGCTGAAATGGGACAAGTATTTGCTCCTCTCAAAACCTGGAGTAAGTTTATCCTAACTAGTGATGAAAGTTTTGAATCTAAATACGGTAGTAAAGCAGATAAAAAAAGAAAACTTTATAATGGGACTCTGAAAGTTGATCTCTACCAATATTTTGGAGAACGTGTAAAACGGCAGATAAAGGCATAGAAAGGATTCTTATGACAGAGAAGGACAAGAAAGTATTAGAGCAAGAAACGGAATCGATTTTAGATTTTGAAGATGCCAAAGAGATGACGATCGGGCAGGCCAATCGAAAGGCAGAAGAAATCGAAGCAGGTGTGACAGAAGGTGATAATGTCTTAGATAAATACATCAAACAACACCGAGCGGAAATCGAAGCGGATAAATATGATACAAAGATGTTGGCCAAAGAAGAATTGGAGAAAGCTGAAGAGTTGGCAGCTTCAGAAACAGTTGCTGAAGTGGCTGAAGCAGTGGAGGCACCGGAAGTAACGGAAACGGTCTTGGAACAAAGACCTGAAATGGATGCTATCTCAACAGAGTTACCAGCTAAGATTAAATTTGGCCCTACATCAACCGAACCAATTGAAGAAGCAGAGGACCTTCCTGAGGAAATTCCAAGCAATGCGGGTAAACGAATCAAAACGGTTCTATACTCTGTATTAGGTCTTGCGATTGTCGGTTCGGCCATTTTTGTGACCTATAACTGGATGCATAGTCGTGGAACATCTGGTGGTACTACAGTTGTATCGTCTTCATCTAGCAAGTCATCTTCTACTTCTAAATCAAGTAGCAGTGAAACACAAGCTCAAAAACTAGAAGAGTTTACCAAAGCCTATGATGCCTTTTTTGTAGATAAATCAAAAAGTGGTCTTAAAAATGATAAATTCGGAGACTTGGAAAATCTGAAGAAACTGCTGGACAAATTAGAAGGAAGCAGTGATTATAATACGGCTAAAACAAAATATGAAGACCTTGTGAAGCAAGTTTCTGCCATTCAAAAAGTGAATTCTCAATTTAGTTCCCCTGTCATCAAAGATGGAGTTCTTGATGCAAATGCCAAAGCAAAAAGTGATGCGACCTTTGCAGAAACAAAGACAGGCAATGAAAAATTAGATAGCTTATTGAATGAGGCAGTAGCGCAGGGACGTTCACAACAGGTTGCGACACCAGCTCCAGTGACAGGAACAGGTGGTACAGAAGCTTCGAATGCAACTCCAGCTCCAGCTGTAAATGCTACTACAAGTGGTGCAGGAACTGCAAGTCCAGGTTATTCAGGCTATGGTCTTCCAAGCGATGGTGTTTCACTACAGCGAAACTTGAGTCGTGTGCCGTATAACCAAGCAGCTATCAATGATGTCAATAATCCGGCTTGGGTATTTGGTGATGGTATCCTTGAAAAAGTATTGAACATTGCTCGTAAACGTGGACATATCACTGGCAATCAATACATTTTAGAGCGTGTCAATATCATTAACGGTAATGGCTATTACAACCTCTTTAAACCAGATGGAACCTATCTCTTTAGTATCAATGCCAAGACTGGTTATTTCGTAGGAAACGGAAAAGGTCATTCAGATGCTCTGGATTATTAATGTATGAGTAGACATACCATTTTGGGGAAAGATTACAATAGAAAAGAGAGTGGGACAGAAATCGGTAATTCGTTAGAATTCGATTTCTGTCCCACCTCCGCACAGTTGAGTAGGGCTGTAAAAGCTGATGAAATCAGCGTAGTAGAGCCCACTCAACCACTGCGTCTTGCTCGACAATCCAAAAATAATTGAGAGGCTAGGACTTTTGTCCCAGCCTCTTTTCTGAGTATTAAACAAGATGGCGTTCAAATGGATCATCAGAGATTCCTTGATCTAGAATCAAGCGACACCATTCTTTAGCTGAGAAGAGACTGTGATCCTTGTAATTTCCACAAGACTCAATGGTTGTACCTGGAACGTTCTCCCAAGTACTGACAGATGCAATTTCTTCCAAAGAGTCTTTGATCACTTTAGCAATTTCAGTACTAGAATGTTTCCCCCACATGATCATATGAAAACCGGTGCGACAACCAAATGGTGAACAATCAATCATACCATCGATGCGTTTGCGAATAAGCATTGCAAGGAGGTGCTCGATCGTGTGGAGCCCTGCAGTTGGAATCGCATTTTCATTGGGTTGCACTAAGCGAATATCAAAGTTGGAGATGATGTCTCCTTTGGGTCCAGTTTCCTCACCAATCAAGCGTACATAGGGAGCCTTCACAGCTGTGTGGTCCAATTCAAAACTTTCAACAATTACTTCTTTTGTCATACTCTATTCCTTCTTTGTTTTTCTTGATTATAGCATAAAAAGCAATTTCAACAAAGTAGAAATAGATGAATTTTTCTGAGCAGTTTTTAAAGAATAAGAGGGTTGAAATTAGAAGAAAGAAACAAGAATTTAGCAAAAATATAATAGGTTAATCTTGTTTTTTTAGATTGTTAAATTTAGTAATTTATGGTAAAATGTAAAAGAATTTTTAATTCAACTAATTAAATAGATTTGGGGTAAAAGCATGAATTTTGTTATTACAGGTGTTTTTGCCGCGGTCATTGGTTTAGTCATTGGATATGTGGGAACTGCACTTAAAATGAAAGCTTCAAAAGAAGCTGCGGAACTCACCCTTTTGAATGCTGAACAAGAAGCAACGAATTTACGTGGACAGGCTGAACGTGAAGCCGATTTAATTTTAAAAGAGGCGAAGCATGAGTCAAGTTCACTTAAAAAAGAAGCACTTTTGGAGGCAAAGGAAGAAGCCAGAAAATATCGTGAAGAGGTCGATGCTGAGTTTAAGTCAGAACGACAAGAATTGAAGCAATTAGAAAGCCGTTTGGCAGAACGTGCTAGCAATCTTGATCGTAAAGACGACATTTTAACAAGCAAAGAACAGTCTCTTGAACACAAAGAGCAAAGTCTTACAGATAGAACTAAACACATTGATACGCGTGAACAACAGCTGGAAGAGCTTGAACACAAGAAAGTAGAGGAACTGGAACGTGTCGCTGCTCTAAGTCAAGGAGAAGCGCGTGACATTATTTTGAATCAGACGGAAGAGCAACTTTCAAAAGAAATTGCCTCACGGATTCGTGATGCTGAATTGGAAGTGAAAGAACGTTCTGATAAAATCGCAAAAGACATTCTTGTCCAAGCCATGCAGCGAATGGCGGGTGATTTTGTTGCTGAGCAAACAAATTCAACGGTTCATTTGCCAGACGATAGTATGAAGGGTCGGATTATCGGTCGTGAAGGGCGCAATATTCGTACATTTGAGAGCTTGACGGGTGTTGATGTGATTATCGATGATACGCCAGAGGTGGTGACCTTGTCAGGGTTTGATCCGATTCGTCGTGAAATTGCCCGTATGACAATGGAGAGCCTTCTCAAAGATGGTAGGATCCATCCAGCTCGTATTGAAGAGCTGGTTGAGAAGAATCGTCAGGAAATTGACAACCGGATTCGTGAATACGGTGAGGCGGCTGCCTATGAAATTGGTGCGCCAAACCTCCATCCCGATTTGATGAAAATCATGGGACGGTTGCAATTCCGGACTTCTTATGGTCAAAACGTTTTGCGTCACTCCATTGAAGTTGCCAAACTTTCTGGTATTATTGCTAGCGAGTTGGGTGAAAATGCTACCTTGGCACGACGTGCAGGTTTCTTACATGATATCGGTAAAGCGATTGACCGTGAAGTTGAAGGAAGTCACGTTGAGATTGGGACGGAATTGGCACGGAAGTACAAGGAACACCCAGTGGTTGTCAATACTATTGCCAGTCACCATGGTGATGTAGAACCCGAAAGTGTCATCGCAGTCATTGTCGCTGCAGCGGATGCCTTGAGTGCGGCTCGACCTGGGGCACGAAGTGAGTCACTTGAAAGCTACATCAAACGCTTGCAAGATCTTGAAGAAATTGCAAATAGTTTCGAAGGAGTTAAGACAAGTTTTGCCCTTCAAGCGGGTCGTGAAATCCGCATTATGGTTAGTCCTGAGGCAATTAAGGATGATAAAGTGACGATCTTAGCTCATGATATTCGTGAGAAGATCGAATCCAATCTTGAATATCCTGGAAACATTAAAGTTACGGTTATTCGAGAATTGCGCGCAGTTGATTATGCAAAATAATTAGAAAGCTTGAGATTGAGCATCTCGAGCTTTTTGTTTTAAAAAAATCAGTTGAAAATTAGGTCAATTTTTGTTACACTAGATAGAAAGACATTGAAGGAGATATCATGGCGGATCGTGGCTTATTAATCGTATTTTCTGGCCCTTCGGGGGTTGGAAAAGGAACGGTCAGACGAGAAATTTTTGAAAACTCAGATAATCAGTTTCAATACTCTGTATCGATGACAACGCGTGCGCAACGTCCAGGTGAAGTGGATGGTGTCGACTATTTTTTCCGTACACGTGAAGAATTTGAAGATTTAATCCGTCAAGGACAAATGTTAGAATATGCTGAGTACGTTGGAAATTACTATGGAACTCCTCTGACTTATGTGAATGAAACCTTGGACAAAGGAATTGATGTATTCCTTGAAATTGAAGTTCAAGGTGCGCTCCAAGTGAAGAAGAAAGTACCCGATGCAGTTTTTATCTTCTTAACGCCACCTGATTTGGATGAATTGCAAGATCGATTGGTGGGACGTGGAACAGATAGTGCAGAAGTGATTGCGCAACGGATTGAGAAAGCCAAAGAAGAAATCGCTATGATGCGTGAATATGACTACGCGATTGTTAATGATGAAGTCCCTCTTGCAGCTGAGCGTGTGAAGCGTGTGATCGAAGCTGAGCACTTCCGTGTAGATCGTGTTATTGGTCATTATCTGGATATGTTACCTAAAACACAGACAATTGTGATGAGATAAATAATTAGAAAATAGGTGTAGGAATATGATGTTAAAACCTTCTATTGATACGTTGCTTGACAAAGTACCATCCAAATATTCATTGGTCATTCTTGAGGCGAAACGGGCACATGAATTGGAAAGTGGTGCAGTTCCAACTCAAGAATTTAAATCAGTGAAATCAACATTACAAGCGCTTGAAGAAATCGAGTCGGGCAATGTGGTTGTTCACCCTGACCCAGAAGCAAAACGTGAAGCTCTTCGCCGACGTAGTGAAGCTGAGCGGATTCGTAAAGAAGAAGAGGAGCGCAAAATTAAGGAACAAATTGCCAAAGAAAAAGAAGATGGTGAAAAAATTTAAGGTTGGGAGCTTCTCAATCTTATTTTTTGCTATTTAAAGGGTTCCGTGATAAAGTAAAGCACATATAATAGAGGCTGGAGGTGAAAAAGTGATCGCAAAAGTAATCGTAGATGTCCCATTGATGCAGACGGATAAACCCTATTCTTACCAGATTCCATCAGAATTTGAGGATATGATAGAGGCGGGAATACGGGTCCATGTGCCCTTTGGTAAAGCCAATCGATTGATTCAGGGAATTGTGATCGAAGTATTAGAAGTTATCGATACTACAGAGGAATTGAAGGCGATTGTAGAAGTCTTAGACTACACACCTGTCTTAAACAAAGAACAGTTCTGGTTGGCAGATCAATTGCGAAAAAGTGTTTTTTCATATAAGATAACAATTTTAAAAACCATGCTTCCCTCTCTCCTCAATTCCAGTTACGACAAGATTTTGTATCCTCAGGCTTCATTGGATCTAGCAACCAAAGTGAAGCTTTTTGGTGAAAAAAATGAAGTCGCTTTTTCTTCTTTAGATGTAGCTGATCAAGCTCTGGTAATGCGCTTGGTTAGAAAAAGCGATTTGGTATTAGAATACAAGGCCAAGGATAAGAAACAAATTAAAACAGAAAAATGGTATCGCATTAACCAGGAACGATTAAAAGAACTTCAACCTTCAGCGAGAGCTAAAAAAAGGCTAGCATTGAAAGAGCACCTGTTACTAGAGCAAGGGGAGCAACCTTTAGCAGGACTGTATCAGGATTTTTCACGAGAAGTAGTGGCTTATTTTATTGATCAGGGTGTGTTAGAAATTACTGAGCGAGAAGTGAATCGGGCGGCTGCTTATTATGAAGGAAAAGAACAGTCCCAAGCCCTGCTTTTAAATACAGAGCAGTCAAAAGCTGTGGAAACAGTTGTTTCTCAGTTTGGAAAAACATCAAATCCTTTTTTATTAGAAGGAGTGACTGGAAGTGGGAAAACGGAAGTTTATCTGCAGATTATTCAGGAAGTTCTAAATAAGGGGAAAACGGCTATCATGTTGGTCCCTGAGATTTCCCTGACACCACAGATGACAGACCGTTTTATCTCGCGGTTTGGTCAGGAAGTAGCCATTCTACACTCGGGCTTATCAAACGGTGAGAAGTATGATCAATGGCGAAAAGTTGAACGTGGGGAGGCCAAGGTAGTCGTTGGAGCACGCTCAGCAATTTTTGCTCCTTTAAAAAATATAGGAGCCATCATCATTGATGAGGAGCATGAGGCATCCTACAAACAAGATAGTAACCCACGCTACCACGCAAGGGATGTCGCAGTCTTAAGGGCTCAGTACAATCAAGCAGTCTTGCTTCTTGGATCTGCTACACCAAGTTTAGAATCGCGAGCTCGTGCAACAAAAGGGGTTTATGAATTAATTCGTCTAACCCAGCGGGCCAATCCGGCAGCCAAAATTCCAGAAGTTAAAGTTGTTGATTTCCGTGATTATATTGGCCAAAATGAAGCTGGTAACTTCACTCCTGTTCTAGTGGAAGCTATTGCTGAACGCTTGCAGAAAAAAGAGCAGATTGTCTTGATGTTGAACCGCCGTGGTTATTCCAGCTTTGTTATGTGTCGCGAGTGTGGGACTGTGGATACTTGTCCTAATTGTGACATCTCTTTGACCCTCCATATGGATACCAAAACTATGAATTGCCATTATTGTGGTTATAGTAAGGCAATTCCTCGACACTGTCCAAATTGCCAAAGTCCTTCCATTCGTTATTACGGAACAGGAACGCAAAAAGCCTATGATGAATTACAAGAGATCTTTCCTGAGGCTAAAATTTTGCGCATGGATGTGGATACCACCCGAAAAAAAGGGAGCCACGCAGCAATATTAGATGCTTTCGGGAATGGAGAAGCGGATATTTTGTTAGGGACGCAAATGATTGCTAAGGGGCTGGATTTTCCAAATGTGACGTTAGTGGGTGTCTTGAATGCGGATACTTCTTTAAATTTACCGGATTATCGATCCTCAGAGCGAACCTTTCAGCTTTTGACTCAGGTGGCAGGAAGGGCCGGACGAGCAGAGAAAGAAGGAGAAGTCATCATTCAGAGCTACAACCCCAATCATTATGCAATCCGGTTTGCTAAAAACCAAGATTATGAAGGCTTTTTTGCCTATGAAATGCAGATTCGCCGGCAGTTGGGCTATACACCGTATTACTTCACAGTTGGGTTAACCCTGTCGCATAAGAGTGAGGAAATTGTGATGGAGAAGTCACATCAGGTTATGGAAATCCTCCGATCTGGCTTATCCGATCAGGTCCAAATCTTAGGACCAACTCCTAAACCAATTGCACGTACACATAATTTGTATCATTATCAAATTATTGTGAAGTATCGTTTCGAAGAAGGTATGACACAGGTATTGAATCAAATCTTAGAATTTACCCAAGAAAAAGGGAATAAAGATCTGCGTCTGAGTATTGATAATGAACCTCAAAGTTTCATGTAAGGAAGAAAAAATGACAAAATTAATTTTTATGGGAACACCTGATTTTTCAGCGACCGTTTTAAAGGGCTTGTTAGCAGATTCGCGTTATGAAATTCTAGCAGTTGTGACGCAACCAGACCGCAAAGTAGGTCGCAAAAAGGAGATTCGAATGACCCCAGTGAAGCAGGTAGCTTTGGAACATCAACTACCGGTTCTTCAGCCGGAGAAATTATCGGGTAGTCCAGAAATGGAAACTCTCTTATCACTAGATGCAGATGGAATTGTGACCGCTGCTTTTGGACAATTTTTACCGACAAAATTGTTGGAGAACTTCCAATTTGCGGTGAATGTCCACGCGTCTTTGTTGCCTAAATATAGAGGTGGAGCTCCCATTCACTATGCTCTTATCAATGGTGATGAAGAAGCTGGGGTTACAATTATGGAAATGGTCAAGGAAATGGACGCTGGAGACATGATTGCAGCTCGTTCTCTACCAATTTTAGATGAGGACAATGTAGGAACCTTGTTTGAAAAATTGGCTGTCCTTGGACGTGACTTACTCCTAGATACTTTGCCAGCTTACCTGGCAGGGGAGATCAAGCCAAGTCCACAAGATCCAAATTTGGTCACATTTTCACCGAATATTTTGCCGGAAGAAGAGGTTTTGGACTGGACCAAAACCAACCGCCAAGTCTTTAATCAGATTCGAGGGATGAATCCTTGGCCGGTGGCTCATACGTTATTAAATGGTCAACGCTTTAAAGTCTACGAAGCAGAGCTATGCGAAGGAAATGGAAATCCTGGAGAAGTGATTGGTTTGAGCAAAAAAGAGTTGCTGGTAGCTGCTGGAGAAGGTTCACTGTCCCTTAAAGTTGTGCAACCAGCAGGAAAACCTAAAATGTCCATCACAGACTTTTTGAATGGCGCGGGTCGTCAATTGAAATTAGGAGATCGCTTTGGAAGTTAAACAAATGAATGCGCGTGAACAGGTCGTTCGAGTCTTGGAAGAAGTCTTTGAACACGGGGCTTATTCCAATATTGCCTTGAAAAAAACGCTAGAACATTCCCAGCTTTCGGATAAGGATAGAAGCTTTGTTACGGAAGTTGTTTACGGTACAGTAGCACGGAAAATAACGCTCGAATGGTATCTCTCTCACGTGATCGAAGATCGGACAAAATTGGATCCATGGGTCTATTATCTCTTAATGATGAGTTTGTATCAACTCGTCTATTTAGACCGAATTCCCGATCATGCCATCGTCAATGAAGCCGTTCGGATAGCAAAAAGCCGTAAAGAAGGCAGTGAGAAGTTTGTCAATGCTATTCTTAGAAAGCTTCTCCGCGAGGGACTACCAGCTGTTGATACGATCAAGCGAAAGAACAAACGTTATTCGGTGCAGTATTCCCTACCTGTATGGTTGGTTAAAGAATTGATCGAAGAATATGGTGAAGAACGTGCTTGTGCTATTTTTAAAAGTCTTTATCAGCGTAATAAATCCAGTATTCGTGTCGTTGATCTGAGTGAAAAAGAAAAACTCGCTCAGGAGTTGGAAGCAAGTGCATCCCTCATTGCTTCTTCTGCCCTCGTGAAAGATCAGGGACATTTTGCGGCGCACTCCTTGTTTAAAGAGGGCCGGATCACCATTCAAGATGAATCTAGTCAATTGGTGGCACCGGCCTTGGATTTACAAGGCGATGAATGGGTTTTAGATGCCTGTGCGGCACCAGGTGGAAAGACGACTCACATCGCTTCTTTTCTTACAACTGGGAAAGTTACAGCCTTAGATCTGTATGATCATAAACTGAAATTAATTCAAGAAAATGCCAATCGGCTTCATGTTGCAGATAAAATTTTGACAAAGAAGTTAGATGCGACAAGAGTTTTTGAAACATTTGGACCAGATGCATTCGATAAAGTATTGGTGGATGCACCCTGTTCTGGGATTGGACTGATACGGAGAAAGCCGGATATCAAGTACAATAAAGAGAGTGTAGATTTTGTCTCTTTACAAGCCATTCAATTAGCAATTCTGGATAGTGTTTGTCAAAGTGTGCGTAAAGGTGGTATAATAGTGTACAGTACGTGTACAATTATAGGGAAAGAAAATTTTGAAGTGGTTGATCGTTTTTTAAAAAGTCACCCAAATTTTGAACAAGTCCCATTGGATCACAAAAGAAAAGATATTCTTGAAAATAACTGTATTCTGATTACACCTGAATTGTATGAAAGTGATGGCTTCTTTATCAGTTGTTTTAAGAGAATTTTATAACATCAGGAGGGAACTGACAGTATGGATATTTCTATCTTAACCGATGTAGGTCAAAGACGGACAAATAACCAAGACTATGCAAATCAATATAAAAATAAGGCTGGGAAATCTATGATTTTTCTCGCTGACGGTATGGGAGGACACCGTGCCGGTAATATTGCTAGTGAAATGGCAGTCACAGATCTGGGTGCTGCTTGGGTTTCTTCTGAAATTGAAACAGTGAATCAAGTACGTGAATGGTTTGCAAATCATTTAGAGGATGTGAATCGTCGGATTCATTTAGCAGGTCAAGATGACGAACACAAAGGTATGGGAACCACACTAGAGGCCTTGGCTTTCGTGGAAGGACAAGTGATTTATGCTCATGTTGGAGACTCTCGAATTGGCCTTATTCGCCACGGTGAATACCGGCAATTGACAAGTGATCATTCTCTTGTAAATGCTCTTTTACGTGCTGGTCAAATTACAGAGGAAGAGGCTGCTCATCATCCTCAGCGAAATATCATCACTCAGTCTATTGGTCAAAAGGATGAGCTTGAGCCAGATTATGGCTTGGTCACAGTTGAAGCAGATGATTATATTTTGATCAATAGTGATGGATTAACCAATATGCTTGGTCCAGATGAAATCAGAGATATTGTTTTGAGTGATGTTTCACTGGAAGAAAAGGCTAAAACCTTGATTCGTTTTGCCAATAATGCTGGAGGTTTGGATAATATTACTGTTGTATTGCTCCACTTTAATGAGGAGGACGCAGCATGATTCAAATCGGCAAAATTTTTGCCGGGCGATATAAAATCATCCAACAAATTGGGCGCGGCGGGATGGCAGATGTTTATCTTGCGCGTGATTTGATTTTAGATGGTGAAGAAGTTGCAGTCAAGGTACTGCGTACGAATTACCAGACGGATCCCATTGCAGTTGCTCGTTTTCAGCGGGAAGCAAAAGCAATGGCGGAACTGGACCATCCAAATATCGTTCGGATTACAGACATTGGCGAAGAAGAAGGGCAACAATACCTTGCGATGGAATATGTTGCAGGTTTAGACTTGAAACGCTATATCAAAGAAAATGCACCTTTATCAAATGAAGAAGCGGTTCGTTTGATGGGACAGATTCTCCTTGCTATGCGTCTAGCCCATACGCGTGGCATTATCCATAGAGATTTAAAACCACAGAATGTCCTCTTGACTCCGGATGGGACTGCAAAAGTTTCAGACTTTGGGATTGCAGTGGCCTTTGCAGAGACAAGCTTGACCCAGACCAACTCTATGTTAGGATCAGTCCATTATTTGTCACCTGAGCAGGCACGGGGATCGAAAGCTACGGTTCAAAGTGACATTTACGCTATGGGAATTATTTTCTATGAGATGTTGACTGGACACATTCCTTATGATGGGGATAGTGCGGTTACGATTGCACTGCAACATTTCCAAAAACCTCTTCCCTCTATTCGTGAAGAAAATAAGAATGTTCCGCAAGCTTTAGAAAATGTTGTGATCAAAGCGACGGCTAAGAAGCTGACGGACCGTTATAAGTCAGTAGCAGAGATGTATGTAGATCTTTCAAGCTGCCTGTCTTATGAGAGGAGAAATGAGAAAAAGCTGGTTTTTGAAGATCAAACAAAGGCTGATACAAAAACTCTTCCGAAAGTGAGTCCGACTCCAAAGACCGCTCCAGTTCCAATCTCTGAGGTGCGCAGTGAAATCAGTTCGGTGGATCCAAAACGGCCATTATCCAACCAGCAGGTCGTGGCACCAAATAAAAAGCCAAGAAGACGCTTACGTGCACGTTATAAAGTATTGTTTGTTGCAATCGCGCTAGTTCTTGCTGCCTTTACCTTCTTGTTGTATATGAGTCCAGCCAATAAAACAGTTCCGGATGTTTCTGGTAAGACTATTGCTGAGGCCAGAGCGATTATCGAAGGTCAAGATCTTCAAGTTGGTGAAGAAAAGGAAGAATATAGTGATACTGTTGCGGAAGGCTATGTCATTCGAACTAATCCAAATGCGGGGGCTCAAAAGAGGGAACAAAGTCGAATTGATTTGATTGTTTCAAAGGGACCAAATAGCTTTGAAATGCCAAATTATGTAGGAGAAACGAGGGCAAAAGCAGAGGATGATCTGAAAAATACTTATAAAGTGTCAAGTAAGATGATCAGTATAGAGGAAGTTGAAACTTTTGACTATGATGCGGGGACTGTTCTTGAACAAACGCCAGCACCAGGGGAACAATATTCTCTGAATTCAAAGACCAAGATTGTTTTGAAAGTGGCGAAAGAAACGACCTCTATTGAGATGCCAAACTATATTGGATCAACCTATGATTTCGCACGTAGCAATTTGATTGAAATATATGACATCAAGGAAGCCAATATTGAATTGAGAAAAACGGACCATCTTCCTGACGGGGTTGTTGTTTCTGCAGGGCAAATTGTGAGTCAAACTCCTGAGGCATCTAATACAGTGGATATTAATCGGACCAGAATTATATTGACAGTGTATGAGCCTAAAGTGACTTCATCTTCAAGTACGAAAGCTTCTTCAAGTTCAGAAACGTCTAGTTCGTCTTCATCAGATCGAAAGGATACCGATAGTTCAAGTAGTAGTGCAGTAGATGATAATTAGGAAATTGATTGCAAGAAAGAGTTAGGTAAAAACTCAATCTAAGAAAATAAGTCCGTAAATATTTCCATAATAAAACGCATAATATCAGTATATATAGAGGCTCTTAATCGAATGAGAGTTTTGTATCCTGCACATTCGAGGTAGGGAATTTTAGATTCTTTTTGAAAGTCATATTTAGCCATTTGTCCTTGACAGTTGTGACATTTAGGAGCGGCATAATCTAGCTTAGCGATAACTTTTTTATGTGTTCCAGCATCAAGGTAATCCAAGATTATGATGTTCTTGTCTTTAATTCCGAGTAAGTTTGTGATAAAATTTAATTGTTCCATAAGATTCTTTCTAATGATGGTTTGGTCACTTTTCATTATAGGTCTTATGGGACTTTTTTCTACAACAAAATAGGTTCCATAATTCCTATGGTGGTTTTACCCACTACAGAAATTATGGAGCTTTTTTCTCTCTCAGTATTATCCAACTCCAGACGGAAGTCAAATGATAAAAATTTTGATAAAATAAAAAAGATGAGGTAGACTATGTGGAAAATACAAATTTTTATTTTCGTTGAAGCCATTTTGTTAACATTAGCAGCGATCACCATTTTATCAATTGATTTTTACAGATTTGTTGTCTTGATGGTACTTTTCTTGTTACTTCTGTATTACTATTTTGGCAAACAAAAGGCGAATTTTCTTTTGATCGCACTGAGTGTGCTCCTGTTTTTTATCGTGATGCTGAATCCTTTTGTGATTGCAGCCATTTTATTTGCGGTAGTTTATGGTTTATTGATCGCCTACCCCTATATGTATAAGGAAAATGGAGCAGTTGTATTTGATGTTGAAGAGGATACGGAAATACGTCAAGAAAAAACTCGATGGATTGGTGATTTACAACATTTTTCAAGGCAAAGTCGAGGGTATCGAGATCTGAATGTGATCCGAGTCTTTGGGAATGACACCCTCCATTTAGAGGAGGTAGCCATTTGCAATTGGGACAATGTGGTGATCATCCGGAAAGGTTTTGGAAATACAAAAATTATCTTACCTATTGATTTGGAGTTGCATTTACAAATTAACACCCTTTATGGAGATCTAAAATTTTTGGATCTTCCTGTCCGTAAAATGAGGAATGAAACCATAGATATTGAAACGTCACATTATCGGAGATCGCACCGTTCTATAAAAATTGTGTTAGTTGGTATTGTTGGGGATGTTGAGGTAATTCGCGCATGAAGAAATTAGACTATCTCCTATTGTACTTTTATTCCCTAATGGTGATTGCGGTCATTTGTTATACCATTTTTCATTTTGTTGGTTTTCAGTGGGGCAAACTTCTTTCAGATCTTTCCTTGCTTCAATCATTCCTATTTTTGATTTTTAGTCTGACGCTTGCATTGACGGCTTTGGTGGTCTTAATTATCAAAATCACGCAATTTGTAACGGTTCATGCGGTACAACAAAAGGTGGAAGCGATCCTAACCGCTTCACAGAGAAAAGAAATTTCCCCTAAAGAATTGAATCAACAGTTGGATTTTTTGGACAGCAAATTACATCGACTAGAAGAAAATTTACAAAAAAGTGAAAATCGTGTGATGCGAAATGAGGAAGAAATTGTGGAAATCGAGCGTAAGAGAATTGCGCGCGATCTACATGACACGGTTAGTCAAGAATTGTTTGCAGCCAATATGATTTTGTCTGGCGTGGCAGTACAGGCCCTTGAGTTAGAGAAAAGTCAGATCCAGCAACAACTAAATGGTGTATCAGATATTCTAGGTACAGCCCAAAATGATTTACGTGTCTTACTTTTACATCTTCGTCCAACAGAATTGGAAGGAAAAAGTTTAGTAGAAGGTATGGAGATGATTTTTAGAGAATTGAAGGAAAAGAGTAACCTAACAGTTGTCTTTCATCATAATGACGTGAGCATTCCAAAAGATATGGAAGAACATCTGTTTCGGATTGTTCAAGAAATTGTTAGCAATACCTTGAAACACGCTAGAGCTCAACAAATGGATGTCTTTTTGCACCAGGAAGGAAAACAACTTCATTTACGGATGGTAGATGATGGAATCGGCTTTGAGCAGGAAAAATTAGAACGATTGAGTTATGGTTTGAAAAATATTCAAGAACGTGTAGAAGACATGGCGGGAACCATTAAAATAAGAACGAGTCCTCAAAAGGGAGTGGCTATAGATATTCGCGTTCCCCTCCTTGTAAAAGATAAAAATGAAAAGGAAACAGTATGAAAATATTATTAGTAGACGACCATGAAATGGTTCGATTGGGATTGAAAAGCTTTTTATCCATGCAAACCGATATTGAGCAAGTCTTAGAGGCACAAAATGGGCAAGAAGGGGTGGAGTTGGCGCTGAAAGAAAGACCAGACGTCATCATCATGGATATCGTGATGCCAGAGCTAAATGGAATCGACGCGACTCTAGCCATCCTAAAAGAGTGGCCGGAGGCTAAAATTGTCATTTTGACGTCTTATTTAGATAACGAAAAGATTTACCCTGTCTTAGATGCCGGTGCAAAAGGGTATATTTTAAAGACCTCGTCAGCAACTGAGATCTTACAAGCTATCAGGAAGGTTGCAAAGGGAGAGTTTGCGATTGAGACTGAAGTCAGTCAAAAAGTTGAGTTACGAAAGAACCATGCTGAATTGCATGATGATCTGACTGCTAGAGAACGAGATATTCTGGCTCTACTAACAAAAGGCTATGAAAATCAACGAATAGCAGATGAACTCTTCATTTCTTTAAAAACAGTGAAGACCCATGTCTCCAACATCTTATCGAAATTAGAAGTCAGTGATCGGACGCAAGCAGTCGTCTATGCTTTCCGTCATCATCTGGTGAATCAGGAAGATTTTTAAGTCAAAAAATGCTATAATAGAGCAAGTAAAAGAGGGGGAGATAAGTGGACGCAAAAATACGTTATAAAGCCAAAAAAGTAAAAATAGTCTTTTTTGATATTGATGATACATTACGTGCAAAAGAAACAGGCTTGATTCCTGAATCTGTAAAAGATGTTTTTCATCAGTTGAAAAAGAAGGAAATTTTAACAGGGATTGCAACCGGCAGAGGGATTTTTGGGGTTGTTCCTGAACTAATGGATTTGAAGCCGGATTTTTTAGTCACTTTAAATGGAGCTTATATTGAAGATGCCAAAGGAAATGTGATCTACCAATCACCAATTAATGAAGCAATCGTTTCTTCTTTTGTGGATTGGGCTAAAGAATCTGAGATTGATTATGGGTTGGTCGCTAGTCATCAAGCTACCCTGTCCAATCGGACACCTTTGATCAGTGATGCTATTGACATCATTTATCCGAATTTACCAGTAGATCCGGATCTGCATTTGAAAGAACCAATTTTCCAAATGTGGACCTTTGATGAAGATAATGATGGTTTAGAATTATCGCCTTCCTTACAAGAGGAGTTACGTCTAGTTCCATGGCACCCGCATTCATCTGATGTTGTTCGTTTTGATCGATCAAAGGCTTCGGGAGTCTCTCAAGTTGTCCATCATTTGGACTTGAAGCCAGAAAATGTTCTAGTATTCGGTGATGGTTTGAATGATTTAGAACTTTTTGATTATGCTGGAATTAGTATCGCAATGGGGAAGTCTGCTCCAGAGCTACGAGAAAAAGCTGATTATATCACCAAGAATTTAGAAGAAAATGGCATATTCTATGCCTTAGAGGAGTTAAATATGGTTGAAAAAGAATTGACGTTACCACAGTTAGAACTTGCTACGATTGAAGGTCCTATCGCTGTGATCAAAACTAATTATGGTGAGATGAAAATTAAATTGTTCCCGGATCAAGCACCAAAAACTGTTGCAAACTTTGTAGCTCTTGCCAAATCTGGCTATTACGATGGCATCATTTTTCACCGCATTATCAAAGATTTTATGATCCAAGGAGGAGATCCAACTGGTACAGGTATGGGGGGAGAATCCATCTATGGTGACAGCTTCGAAGACGAATTTTCAAAAGAATTGTACAATATTCGTGGAGCACTTTCAATGGCAAATGCTGGACCAAATACGAACGGAAGTCAATTCTTTATTGTACAAAATCAGCATCTTCCATATTCGAAAAAGGAATTGGTTCGCGGTGGCTGGCCTGAAAAAATTGCTGAAATCTATACGACAGAAGGGGGAACTCCTCACTTAGATCAACGTCATACAGTATTTGGTCAATTGATGGATGAATCTTCTTTTGCCGTATTGGATGAGATCGCGGCTGTTGAAACAGGTATGATGGATAAGCCGGTAGAAGATGTCGTGATTGAAACCGTCGAGATTGAGGATTGATATGAAAATTGGAGACAAGTTAGAAGGGACCATTACAGGCATTCAACCTTATGGAGCCTTTGTTGAATTAGAATCGGGTGTCACGAGCTTGATTCATATTTCAGAGATTCGAAGTGGCTATGTTAGTAATATTCATGACATTCTTTCGATTGGGGAGAAGGTCTTTGTACAAGTTATCGATGTTGATGAATATTCAAAGAAAGCCAGCCTTTCTTTGAGAACGCTAGAAGAGACACCACAGCGAACTGTTCGGCATCATCGTTTTTCAAATGACCGCCATAAGAGTGGTTTTGCTCCATTAGCTCAACAAATGCCAACCTGGGTCAAAGAAGGAAAAGTATTTTTTAGCAAGCAAGAGAAAAAATAAAAAACTTCGATAGGTTTATAAACCCTATCGAAGTTTTTTATATAAAGAATTATTCAAATTCGTAAAGAGTAGTTGAAAGATAACGTTCCCCATTATCTGGTGCAAGAGCAAGAACTTTTTTACCACTTCCTAATTCTTTGGCTACCTCAATCGCAGCATAGATAGCAGCAGCACTTGAAATGCCTACTAAGAACCCTTCGGCCCCACCAATAGCTCGTGCAAGTTCGAAAGCTTCTTCTGAAGATACGCGACGAACACCATCATATGCATTAGTGTCTAAAGTATTTGGGATAAAGCCCGCTGAAATCCCTTGGATTTTATGTGGTCCAGGTTTTTCGCCAGAAAGGACTGCAGATTCATTGGCCTCAACGGCATAGACTTTGACAGCAGGATTATTCTTTTTCAAAGTATGAGAAATACCAGAAACAGTACCACCAGTACCAACACCTGCGACGAAAGCATCTAAACCATCTTTTCCAAAGGCATCAACGATTTCTTGTCCTGTTGTTCTTTCATGTACCTCTGGGTTAGCAGGGTTTTCAAATTGAAGAGGAAGGAAGCCGTTTCTTTCTGCAGCGATTGCTTCAGCTTTAGCGATGGCACCTTTCATTCCTTCACTTCCAGGAGTCAAAACGAGTTCAGCTCCATAGGCTTGGATGATTTTACGACGTTCCACACTCATGGTTTCAGGCATGACAATCACAACTTTATAGCCTTTAGCTGCACCAACCCATGACAAGCCAATTCCTGTGTTCCCACTAGTTGCTTCGACAATTGTATCACCTGGTTTGATCAAACCAGCCGCTTCAGCTTTTTCAATCATGCTCAAAGCAATCCGGTCTTTAACAGATGATCCAGGATTGAAAGCTTCGAGTTTGACATAGACATCTGCAGCTCCTTCAGGAACAAGACGGTTCAATTTGACAATCGGAGTGTTCCCAATCAATTCTGTAATATTTTCATAAATAGCCATAATATACCTCAGTTCTAGATTTTCTTGATACTAACAAGTATAGTCCCTTGTGGGAAGAATGTAAAATATAGAAATTTTATGGATGTGATAAAAAAAAACTATCGTTGCCGATAGTTTTTTTGATTAATTTTCTACAGAAAGTAGTGGTACCTCAACCTCGCGAATTCCTTGATCTTCTATAAGGACTTTCCCATTATAAAATTCGACTAAAGCTGCTGTGATAGAACGGGTGTCTTCTTTGTCTACAAAAATAGTTGTCGCCACCTGATCTGTAAACATTGGATCTTGTTCCGTTAATTGATGGTCTTTTAAGAAATTAGCAAATTCTTGGTATTGGGAATAAGAAAGTGTGATCCCAAGAACCACTTGCTCTTTGATTTCTACCAGTCCAATCTCTCGAACTGCTTGAGCCACACTTCCAGCGTATGCACGAATTAGACCGCCAGCACCTAATTTAATGCCTCCAAAATAGCGGGTAACCACAACACAACTATTAGTGATGTGATGATTTTCCAGAACTCCTAACATCGGTACCCCAGCTGTTCCGCTAGGCTCACCATCGTCACTGGTCCGTTTGATGTCACTTTGTTCTCCAATGATGAAAGCAGAGCAGTTATGTGTAGCCTTATAGTGTTCCTTTTTGATGGCATTAATAAAATCTCTAGCTTCCTCTTCAGAAGAGACTCGCTTGACATGACAAATGAATTTTGATTTTTTGATTTCTTCTTGAACAGTACCGTTCTCTTTAAATGTAACATATTCCATATTCATATTTTACAAAAAAAGAATGAATTTCTCCAACTTTTGCGAATTAATAAGTATGAAGATAGAAGATTCTTATGGAAGGCTCTTAACAGAGAGTCAAATGACAAATGATCTAAAAGAAATTGCCCAAGAACTTCCTACTATAGAAAAACAAAATGGAAGGTACCAATGTTTTCGATGTGGCAGTATGATTGATCAAAAACTTTGGAAGTTGAGTGAAGAGGTACTGTATTGTAGAGCCTGTATCCAATTGGGAAGAATCCGGAGTGATCAAAAACTTTATGCTATTGCACAGCATGACTTTGAAGGTCAAGAGGTGCTAAACTGGAAAGGGACCTTGACTTCCTATCAACAAGAGGTATCTGAAGGACTTATCCAAGCAGTTAAAGCAGGAAAACATGCCTTGGTACATGCTGTGACAGGCGCTGGGAAAACGGAAATGATGTACCAGGTTATAGCAACAGCGATCAAGGCAGGAAAAGCAGTCTGTATTGCCACCCCAAGAATCGATGTCTGTATAGAATTGTACGGAAGGATGAGGGAAGATTTTTCCTGCACCATCTCTTTACTTCATGGAGAATCGGAGCCCTATTTTAGAACGCCTTTAGTGATCGCTACAACCCACCAATTGCTAAAGTTTTATCAGGCCTTTGATCTCCTTATTATAGATGAGGTAGATGCTTTTCCCTATGTGGACAATCCAATCTTATATAAAGCAGCTCAGAATGCGATAAAAAAAGGGGGGAATACGCTATATTTAACAGCAACCTCTACAGATGAGTTAGATAAAAAGGTCAAGAAAAAAGAAATCATTCGTTATAGCCTTCCAAGAAGGTTTCATGGGAACCCACTAGTGGTCCCTGAAATAAAATGGGTGACGAAAATTAGAGAAAAAATAGAAAAAGGAAGAATTCCTTACGAACTATTGCAACTGATCAAGAAACAAAGACAGACTCACTACCCATTGTTAATCTTTGTATCTGAAATAGAATTAGGACAACAATTTACTGAGAACTTAAAAAAATACTTTCCCAAAGAAACAGTAGGTTTTGTATCCTCACAGACAACAGACCGCCTACGAATGGTAGAGGAGTTTAGAAACAGAGCATTGACCATCCTAGTCTCGACAACAATTTTAGAAAGAGGAGTGACTTTTCCATTTGTAGATGTCTTTGTTTTAGAAAGTAATCACAAATTATTTACTAAAAGTGCACTCGTACAAATTTCAGGAAGGGTCGGTCGAAGTAAAGAAAGACCAACAGGTAAACTACTTTTTCTATCAGATGGTATAACACGAGAAATGAAGAAAGCGATTAAAGAAATAAAGGAAATGAATCAGGAGGCTGGATTTTGAAAGAATGTCTGCTTTGTACTAAAGAGTTGAAAACTGGTGAACATTTTACAGACCTTATTTTTATGAATCAACAAGAAGAATGGATTTGTAAAGAATGCAAAGAAGACTTCGAACAAATTGGCGAAATCCATTGTCCTAGATGTTATAAAGATAAGGAGGAAAAAGTATGTAAAGATTGCGAATACTGGATACAAAAGGGGAATATGGTAAATCATGAAGCATTATATAGATATAATGCAGCAATGAAGGACTATTTCAAGCGATATAAATTTGAAGGAGATCGTTTATTAGGAATGGTATTTGCATGTGACATCAAAAAAGCCTTGAAAAAGTATAAAAGCTATACGATAATACCGACTCCAATTAGCCATGAAAAAAAGCAGGAGAGAGGATTCAATCAAGTATCAACTATATTAGATTTTGCAGAAATAAAGTACAGCAGTCTATTCCAAAAAGAAGACAGCTTAGGCCAATCAAAAAAAACAAGAAAAGAAAGATTAATAACCTCTCAACACTTTCAATTAAAAGGAGAAGTTGCAAAAAAGCAAAAATATCTTATCTTCGATGATATCTACACAACTGGCAAAACAATCGAATTAATGAAGCGTCTACTAATTGAAAAAGGTGTGAAAGAAATAAAGACATTTTCAATCGCAAGGTAAAAAAAGATTTGCAAAAAGTTTATGAAAGCGTTATAATATACATATAAATAAAAACATAATGTTTAGAAAGTAGGTACTAATATGATTAAATATAGTATCCGTGGTGAAAACCTAGAAGTAACAGAAGCCATTCGCGACTATGTCGTTTCTAAACTCGAAAAGATTGAAAAATATTTTCAGGCAGATCAAGAGCTGGATGCTCGAGTAAACTTAAAAGTTTACCGTGAAAAGACCGCAAAAGTAGAAGTAACCATTCCGCTTGGATCTATCACGCTTCGTGCAGAAGATGTTTCTCAAGATATGTACGGTTCAATTGATCTTGTTGTAGATAAAATTGAACGTCAAATTCGTAAGAATAAAACAAAAATCGAAAAGAAAAATCGTGTTAAATCTGGTGCAGGTAAATTGTTTACCGATGCAGTTGTAGAAGAAGCAACCACCACAGAAAAAGTTGTTCGCTCAAAAACAATTGATCTAGAACCGATGGATATAGATGAAGCGATCCTTCAAATGGATCTATTGGCACACGACTTCTTCATTTATCGTGATGCAGAAGACAACACAACAAATGTCATCTACCGTAGAGAAGATGGAGACATCGGTCTATTGGAAGTAAAAGAATAGAGATCAAATAAGAGATTGAAAACATCAATTAAATATAGAGGAATCGGGGGCATCTTTGCTCCTGATTTTTTATGTAAACAAAAAAAGTAAAAAAACTTTCAAAAAAAATAAAATTTTTTTAAAAAAAGTGTTGACAGTAAGGAGAGGTCATGATATACTAATATAGTTGTCGCGA
>ERZ773196.568-NODE-568-length-22980-cov-21.056750_pt1 | contig 22980 bp, 25 predicted proteins | sample MGYA00581009_ERZ773196 | MGnify/ENA primary metagenome ERZ773196 (study PRJEB29015, sample SAMEA2738162) | human oral metagenome | biome: human oral; feature: human-associated habitat; material: saliva | place: China | collected 2243 ... | reverse complement strand
AATAAAGTATCTTATTTAACGAAACTTAGTTGTTCATATCTCCTTACCTCCGAATGTGATTAGCTTTATTCTATTCCTTTCATTCCTTCTTGTCAAGGAAATCCTTGCTTTCCCCTTTCTTTTCTGCTCTGGTTTTGGTGCGAAATGTGGTATAATAAAGGTTATGCAAGCTAAACCGTCCTCTGCCTATGTGCATATTCCATTTTGTACCCAGATTTGTTATTATTGTGACTTTTCTAAGGTTTTTATCAAGAATCAGCCGGTCGATGCCTATCTGGAACACTTGATCCAGGAGACTCGATCGTATGAGATTGGCAAACTTCGGACTCTCTACATCGGTGGAGGGACTCCGACAGCTCTGTCCGCCCAACAACTGGCCTATCTCTTGACAGAATTGCCCAAGGTTATGGACCTATCGGAAGTAGAAGAGTTTACCATCGAAGCCAATCCTGGAGATCTGGATCCGGATAAGATCGCAGTTCTCAAGGAGTCTCAGGTCAATCGGGTCTCTCTGGGTGTCCAAACCTTTGATAACAAGATGCTGAAAAAGATCGGTCGGAGTCACCAGGAGCAGGATATCTATGACAATATCCGCCACCTCAAGCAGGCAGGATTTGACAATATTTCGATTGATTTGATCTATGCTCTGCCGGGTCAGACCATGGACCAGGTCAAGGAAAATGTCGCCAAGGCGATCGACTTGGATATCCCCCACATGAGTCTCTATAGTTTGATTTTAGAAAACCACACGGTCTTTATGAACCGCATGCGACGGGGCAAGCTTCCTCTCCCCAAAGAAGAGTTGGAAGCGGAGATGTTTGAGTACATCATTGAGGAACTGGAAAAAGCAGGCTTTGAGCACTATGAGATTTCCAATTTCTCCAAGCCTGGCTTTGAAAGTCGCCACAATCTGGTCTATTGGGATAATGCAGAATACTATGGCCTAGGAGCTGGTGCTTCCGGCTATGTCGATGGGATTCGCTACAAGAATCATGGCCCAATCCGGCATTACCTGGAGGCTGTTGAGGCTGGTAAGGCACGGATTACAGAGGAGCAGCTGACACTGGAAGAGAAGATGGAAGAGGAGTTGTTCCTCGGTCTACGGAAAAAGACAGGTGTGTCTAAGGCACGTTTTGAAGAAAAATTTGGTATCTCCTTTGACCAACGCTATGGACAAGTGGTGGCCAGTCTAACGGAGCAGGGACTCTTGGTTCCAGATGACAAGCAAGTGCGGATGACTAAGAGAGGCTTGTTCCTTGGGGATACCGTAGCAGAGAAATTTATATTGGAGTAAACGATGGCTAAAATTTATCAGTATGACATGAAAGTTCCTTTTGATATGAGCGATGTGAATGGCTTTATCAAGATGCCACAGCTCATCCTCTTGTCTTTGCAAGTCTCAGGTATGCAGTCGATGGAGATTGGAATCAGTGACAGGGACCTGCTCGAACAGTACAATCTAGTCTGGATTATCACTGACTATGACATCACGGTCCATCGCCTACCAGTCTTTGATGAAAAAATCACTATCGAGACCAAGGCCCTGGCCCACAATCGTCTCTTTTGCTACCGTTCCTTTGTGGTCAGAGACCAGAATGGGGAAGCCATCGTCGAGATGGTGGCAACCTTTGTCTTGATGGATCGGGATAGTCGCAAGGTCCAATCCGTTCCGGAGGAGATCACCGAGCCATATGAGTCACCGTTTGAGAAGAAGATCCGCCGTGGTCCACGCTATCCAGAACTGAATGGGGCCATGGAGCAGGACTACCATGTGCGTTTCTATGATCTAGACATGAACGGTCATGTGAACAACAGCAAGTACCTAGACTGGGTCTTCGAAGTGATGGGAGCAGAATTCCTAACCCAGCATATCCCCAAACGGGTCCACCTCAAGTATGTTAAGGAGGTCCTGCCTGGGGGCATGATTACCTCTAGCGTTGAGCGAGAAGGGATGATCAGCAATCATGTCATCTCATCAGAAGGCCAAGTACACGCCCAAGCCCTCATCACTTGGGAAGAAATAGATAAGGAAACATTATGGAAAAAAGAAGATTAAAACAGAAAAAAGAAGACTTGATGGAGGTTCAACGACGGGTTGTTGCCTATGCTCGTCGTAAGAAAAATCCTCTCTATGTATTGGGAGATGGTTTCTTAACCTTAGTCGCAGCCTTTTATATCTTTATTGAGGAAGCGATTAGTTTTGTACGCTACCGATTGAGTTTTGAAGACTTTCTTCGTTTTCTCAAGGAAGATGTACGCTGGTATCGTGTTTGGATTCATTTGATTTTGGCCTTTATCCTGCCTGTCGTCGTCTTTTCTTTGAGTATCACTAGCCAATCAGGTAGCTTTTGGAGTAACTTCTTTAATAAGCTCTCTCAAGGTGTTCTCTTCAGTACGACTGTCAGCCTCGCAGCGACTTTAATGACAGATTTCATTGAGACCATGAAGCCTATTCAGGCTGGCAAAGAGACTAATGAAGAAAAAGAAACTGGCGTCTATACCATTACCATTGATCAGGCTAAGATTGGTGGCTTAATGGTGACCATCGTCATCTTGATGATTTCATCCTTCCTCTTTACTCAGGCTGGAAAAGCAAGTATCAATTTCTTCGGTCTGGTCCTTCAATTTGCCTTATACGGGGCTTGCTTGCTTCTGTATGGAGCAGGTGGCCAGTTTCAATTTCAGGAGAAAGAAGCAGAGGAAGTAAGTGAAAAAGGAGACCAAGAATCTCATGACTTATAAGGGTTATTTAATTGACTTAGACGGAACCATCTACAAAGGGAAAGAGCGGATCCCAGCCGGGGAAGCCTTTGTCCACGAATTGCAAGAGCGTCAGATCCCATACCTCTTTGTGACCAACAATACCACCCGGACGCCAGAAATGGTCCAAGAGATGCTGGCAGGCCAGTTCAACATCGAAACGCCGCTAGATACCATCTATACAGCGACGCTAGCGACCATTGATTATATGGTGGATATGAATCTTGGAAAAACCGCCTATGTCATTGGAGATGTTGGCTTGAAACAAGCCATTACTGAGGTGGGCTTCGTCGAAGATACCGTCAATCCAGCCTATGTCGTGGTGGGTCTTGACTGGGAAGTGGACTATGAGAAATTCTCTATCGCTACCTTGGCCATTCAAAAGGGAGCGCATTTTATCGGGACCAATCCTGACCTCAATATCCCGACAGAGCGGGGAATGATGCCAGGGGCGGGTGCTCTAAATGCTCTTATCGAAGCGGCAACGCGCGTGAAGCCAACCTTTATCGGTAAGCCCAATGCCATCATTATGGACAAGGCCATCGCTCACCTGGGACTAGAGCGCGAAGAAGTGGTCATGGTGGGAGACAATTACCTGACCGACATCCGAGCAGGAATTGACAATGGCATTCCTACTTTGCTGGTGACAACTGGCTTTACCAAGCCAGAAGAAGTGCCAGATCTGCCCTTGCCACCAACGCATGTCCTATCTAGTTTAGCGGAGTGGGATTTCGATGCGTGATCGGTTAAAGGTAACGGGCTTTGTCCTCTGGCTCTTAGCAACGGTGATTTTAGGGACCATCCTTGTAGCCTGGTTGATCTATCCTATGGAGATTGGCTGGTTACGGATTCAGAATCGGACCGGTTTGACTCCTGCAGTCATCCAGAAGAACTTTCAAATTCTCATGCAGTATTTGACCAGTCCTTTTACTTGGAAGCTGGAGATGCCAGATTTTCCTTCCTCTGCAGATGGCCTCCATCATTTTCAAGCAGTCAAGTACCTCTTTCACCTGACCCAGGCCTTCTTCCTGGTTTTGTTGCCAGTGGCTATACGATTTATTCGAACGGTCATGTGGAAAGGATACGCAGGTCTCTATCGCTCTTTATTTGGTGGGATGGTTCTCTTGCCTATCGTCATAGGAGGAGTGACCCTCTTTATTGGCTTTGATCAATTCTTTACCCTCTTTCACCAAATCCTCTTTGTCGGAGATGCTACTTGGCTCTTTGATCCCTACAAGGATCCCATCATATTAGCTCTTCCGGAGGACTATTTCCTACATGCCTTTCTGATTTTCTTTCTTCTCTATGAGGGGGCTTTTGGATGGTGCTACGGATGGAGCCGGAAAACAAAAACAGTAGATTAGCGGAGTGAATGGATGAAACAGTTTAATCGATTTTTAGATCCCAAAAAGGATTTGGGAGCCTTTTCTGCCATGATCGTCCTTTACCTCGCGATCATGACGGGGGTTTCCTTCCTTTGGTCCTTTGTTATCAGTAGCTTTATCGTAGGACGTTATAAAGGGGATCCTCTGGAGATGCAGCAACAGCTTACAGAAAGTATTTCTAAGGATGGGATGTCCTATATCATTGCGGTCCTCATAGGGGTAATCCTCTTTTCCTTGTATCGAAAAGGAGCCCTCTTTAAAGGAGATGTGAGACAAAAGGGACGCAAGATGACTTGGAAGACTTTCTTGGTATTCATTGTCTTTCTTGGATTTGCACAGTTGGTCTCTGCCACCATCGGGCAAATCTTGAATCAGATGCTTGAGACCTTGGGCTTCTACAATCCTCAAGAAGACATGTCAGAGCAACTCAGTCAGTCGTGGAGTCTTTTACTTTATGCGACCCTTCTTGGACCCATTACAGAAGAGCTAGTTTTTCGAGGAGCAGGATTAAGGGCTTTGGAAAAGTTTGGCAAGGTTTTTGCCATTCTGATGACAGCTATCATCTTTGGACTCTTCCATGCTAACTTGGATCAGTTGTTCTTCGCGATCATCATTGGTTTAGGATTTGGTTATTTGACCTTTGAGTATTCTTTCTGGTGGGCAATTTTCTTTCATATTTTTAACAACCTAGTCTTGTCGCAAGGGCTCCATTACCTAGGAACCCATGTAAACGAAAACTTATCTGACTTCATACAGGTTCTAGTCTTTGTAGGAGGAACCATTGCCTTTACAGTCGTTTTGATAGTGAAACGAAAAGAGATTTTGCACTACATTCAAGAAAATCGACCAGCACCAGGCGTCTTCCAAAGAAGCATGTATTCTTTCTGGTTCTGGGTAGTGGTCCTTGGAACAACTCTTATGTCCTTACTTCCTTACCTAAGAGGCTATTAATATCAAAGAGGGATCGTTTTAGATCCTTCTTTTTTTGCTATAATAGAGAAAGTAGAATACAAGGAGAGAAACTGTTTGATAGCTGACGGGGCGTACAATGCTCTTCGCCAATTTAGGACATGTAAGAGACTAATTAAAACCTCATAGCTAGTGGAAAAAATATAAATCTGAAAGATATGTTATTTGATAGAAAAGGAAATTAATGGAAACAGAAAATACAGTGTCAATTTGGATTGGAAATTTCACTGATCAATCTCAATTAGATCATTATTTACAGATAATTTATGATGAGGATGGAGAGGCAGTTCCGTCTCAATTCTTGATGGAGAATGGCATTGACTTGGATGATATTGATGACGATTGGCTAGAAGGTCAGGTCTATGATATGAACCACACAAATCTCGAGCAGATGTTGAAAGGTGCGTCCTATGAACAGACGATTCTTGGAAATTTAAAAGGGGAGGGAATAAATACGGTTATTCCTCCAAGCAACACCATCATTTTGCTTTACAATTATGATGATAGTGGCAATAAAAAAGTAACGAAGAATACAAGATTTATCGGAACTGTAAGCTATAAAGAGACATAGTTTGGTAATTGCAAGGTAGTTAAAACAGTAGAATGTGAAAAGCGAACGTGAGACATCCAATCTATATCCTTATTGATGGGATCTCTTTATAAAAAAGCATACTTTAGAAGTAAAAAATGACATTTGAAGACGAATTTTCAGCTAAACAGACAGACATGATTCAGTTAGCATTAGAATATGCGGATAGGGTAGATCAAAAGGTTGATACTGTGTATATATGTGTATATATATGATTCTAATGAGAAGAATTCATACAGTTTTAACATATTTTATATTTCTGAGAATAAAATTTTTACCATGCGTACATTGCCAAGGAAGAACTTTGATGATTTAAATAATCTAATTTTTCATGTCTTAAAAATAGGAACCGATGACGTTAAAGAGTTAAAGAAAATTTGTGAGAAGTATAACCAGCCAATGCCTACGCAGATAAAATTGATTTATGATAATAAACAGAATAAAGTAAAGGGAAAGTATTCCTATGATTTATTTTATTCCAACTCAGACACATTAACAGCAGATGATATTTTTGAACAATGGTACAATGAAGTAAAAGAAGAGATAGAGGGGAATCATGGTGTTTGAAGATAAATTTATGGAAGTCCAGGCTAGCATGATTTCGTTAGCACTAGAATATGTCCAAAATCAAGCAGAAAAAGTATATATTTATGCGATAGCGGACAGTTTGTATAGTTTTAATCTATTTTACAAGATTAAAGGAAATATTGTACACAAACACTTAGTAAATGATTTTTTACCTAAAGACTCTCATGTTGATATTAGTTTACAAACTGCCTTGTTGAAGGAAGGTGTCAAGGATGTAAAATCATTGATTGATATTTGCCAAGAATATGACCGCGAACATCCAACTGAAATGTGGTTGATTTATGATGCACAGAAAAACAGGCTTGATAGTCGCTATAGCTATGAAGGGCGTTATGACAAGGATGAAGAGTTGCTTCCACGATTAGAATTTGAAAAATGGTTTGAGGAAGTGAAAGTCAAACAACTGTAGGAGAATAAGATATGACCCAACAAGATCAATCAATTATCTATCCCTTGCCAACTGATTAATGAAGTTATAAATATTGATACTATCTTTAATATAAATACCGCTATTAAAAGTGTTGATATAGAGCAGTGGACGAAAAAATATCGCAATGATATTTTTGAACTTTCCATTACGTTTTATGCTATAATGAAAGCAAAAATAGTTCGTTTAGGTTAGAAAGGAGAAGCATAAATGCGTGGCCTTAAAATTAAACTATTATTATTTTGTCTCTCTCTTCTAATCCTGACCTCAATAGCTTATTTTAGCAATAAATTAACATGTCCCCTTTTTTTAAAGCTTATATTTTACTCAATAATCATTGCCTATTGTTTCAATATAGCTTTGAGTTTTTATAGTAAGAGGTAGAGCTAATTATCCACCTTGACTTTATTTTGACAATATTAAAGTGAATGTAATATAATAAGATTTTATAAGGAAAATGAAGAAAACAATTTCTATTTGGATTGGTCATTTTTCAGATGTTATTTTCGTTAAATAATTAATCAATTTAATAGATTATAGAGAGGTTGGCCAAGTGCTAGGTCCCTCTTTTTTGCTATAATAGAGAGTATGAATAACTTGATTAAATCCAAGCTCGAGCTCTTGCCGACGAGTCCGGGCTGTTACATTCACAAAGATAAGAACGGTACCATCATCTATGTGGGGAAGGCCAAGAATCTTCGCAATCGGGTGCGGTCCTATTTCAGAGGAAGCCACGATACCAAGACGGAAGCGTTGGTTTCTGAGATTGTGGATTTTGAGTTTATCGTCACCGAGTCCAATATTGAGGCCTTGCTTCTCGAAATCAACCTTATCAAGGAGAACAAGCCCAAGTACAATATCATGCTCAAGGACGATAAGTCCTATCCCTTCATCAAGATTACCAATGAGCGCTATCCGCGTCTCATCATCACGCGCCAGGTCAAAAAGGATGGTGGCCTCTATTTCGGTCCCTATCCGGATGTGGGAGCAGCCAATGAGATCAAGCGGCTTTTGGATCGGATTTTCCCTTTTCGCAAGTGTACCAATCCCCCTTCAAAGGTCTGCTTTTACTACCATTTAGGGCAGTGTATGGCCCATACGGTCTGCCACAAGGATGAGGCCTACTTCAAGGGCATGGCCCAAGAAGTTTCTGATTTCCTCAAGGGGCAGGATGACAAGATTATCGATGAGCTCAAGCTCAAGATGACTACCGCTGCGCAAAACATGGAATTTGAGCGGGCGGCCGAGTACCGGGATCTGATCCAGGCCATCGGGACCCTGCGGACTAAACAGCGAGTCATGGCCAAGGATTTGCAGAACAGGGACGTCTTTGGCTATTACGTGGACAAGGGCTGGATGTGTGTGCAGGTCTTCTTTGTCCGTCAGGGTAAGCTGATCGAGCGGGATGTCAATCTTTTCCCTTACTACAATGATCCGGACGAGGATTTCTTGACCTATGTGGGCCAGTTTTACCAGGAGAAGTCACACCTGATCCCTAATGAAATCCTGATCCCTCAAGATATCGATGAGGAAGCGGTCAAGGCCCTAGTGGATACCAAGGTCCTCAAGCCCCAGCGTGGAGAGAAGAAGCAACTGGTCAATCTGGCTATTAAGAATGCGCGTGTCAGTCTAGAGCAGAAGTTTAATCTCCTTGAAAAATCCATGGAAAAGACCCAAGGTGCTATTGAAAATCTTGGAAAACTTCTGCAAATCCCAACTCCTGTGCGCATTGAATCTTTTGACAACTCCAACATCATGGGGACCAGTCCGGTTTCAGCCATGGTTGTCTTTGTCAATGGGAAGCCAAGTAAAAAAGACTACCGCAAGTACAAGATCAAGACTGTTGTCGGTCCAGACGACTATGCCAGCATGCGGGAGGTCATTCGCAGACGCTACAGCCGGGTCATGAGGGATGGTCTGACGCCACCAGACCTGATTGTCATCGATGGGGGTCAGGGGCAAGTTAATATCGCTAAGCAGGTTATCCAAGAAGAGTTGGGACTGGACATTCCCATCGCAGGTCTGCAGAAGAATGACAAGCACCAGACCCACGAATTGCTCTTTGGCGATCCTCTTCAAGTTATCGAACTCTCTCGGACCTCGCAGGAATTTTTCCTTCTCCAGCGGATCCAGGATGAAGTCCACCGCTTTGCCATCACCTTCCACCGCCAGCTACGGTCCAAGAATTCCTTCTCCTCCCAGTTGGACGGCATCGAAGGCTTGGGTCCAAAACGCAAGCAGTTGCTGATGAAGCACTTCAAGTCACTGACCAAGATCAAAGAAGCCACTGTAGATGAGATTGTTGAAGTCGGCATCCCACGAGCAGTGGCGGAAACAGTGCAAGCCAAGCTCCATCAAGGAAAGCAGGAAGAAGCAAGTCCGTTGATGGAAGTGGCGGAGCCCTCCCAAGGATTTGAGTAATTGCACCATCCATTTTCATGGATGGTTTTTACGTTTTACTTCTAATTATGTTATACTTAATGCACACAGATTTTTGATCGATAAAGGAGTAGTTATGAACCATCGAATCGCTATTTTATCTGATATCCACGGGGATACAAGAGCCCTGGAGGCAGTGATTGCGGATGCGCGTGCTCAAGGCGCGACGGAATACTGGCTTTTAGGGGACATTTTGTTACCGGGTCCAGGGAGAGAGGACCTTTTTGACTTGCTGGATGTGATTCCTATTACAGCGGCTGTTCGTGGAAATTGGGACGATTGTGTCCTAGAGGCCTTGGATGGCGAGTACGGTCTTGAGGATCCGCAGGAGATTCAGCTTCTTCGTCTCACTCAGTACCTCATGGAAGAACTGGATCCTAAGCGGATCGATTGGCTTCGCTCGCTTCCTCTAATGGAGAAGAAGGAGGTCAATGGAATTCGCTTTTCCCTGACCCACAACTTGCCAGAAAAGAATTATGGTGGGGACTTGCGTCCAGCTAATGCGACGGAGAACTTTGACCAATTGCTCGATGACCAGACCGATGTGGCCATCTACGGTCATGTCCACAAGCAGTTGCTTCGCTATGCTAGTCAGGGTCAGCAAATCATCAATCCCGGCACCATTGGTATGCCTTATTTTGACTGGATGCCCCTACAAAACCATCGGGCCCAGTATGCGCTGATCGATGTTGAAGAAGATGGGGTGACCAACCTGCAATTCCGCAAGGTAGCTTACGACTATGAAGCAGAGCTCCAAGATGCCAAAGATAAGGGACTTCCCTTTATTGAGATGTACGAAGAATTGAGACGAGAGGATAATTATCGGGGCCATAACAAAGAACTCCTCGCAAGTCTTAATAAGAAGTATGGTTATGACCAAGATGTCAAGAACTTCTATGACTTTCTCTCCTAAAAGATCAATGAAAAAACTCTGCAAGCTCTTTCATTTTGTGTTAAAATAGAGGTAATAGAATTAGAAAAGGAAGTTGATTATGAAATTCCTAGAACTCAACAAAAAACGTCATACGATCAAGCATTTCACAGACCAGCCGGTCGATCCAAAGGATGTGCGGACAGCTATTGAAATTGCGACCTTGGCTCCAAGTGCGCACAATAGCCAACCATGGAAATTCGTGGTCGTTCGCCAGAAAAATGCGGAATTGGCAAAAGTAGCTTATGGTGGGAACTATGATCAAATCATGGAAGCACCTGTGACCATCGCTCTCTTCACGGATACTGATTTGGAACGTCGGGCTCGGAAGATTGCGCGTGTCGGTGGGGTCAAGAACTTCACAGAGGAGCAGTTGCAATACTTCATGCAAAACCTTCCTGCAGAATTTGCTCGCTACAATGAACAACAGATCAGCGATTACTTGGCATTAAATGCTGGATTGGTCGCGATGAACTTGGTATTGGCCTTGACTGACCAAGGGATCGGCTCTAACATCATCCTGGGCTTTGACAAATCAAAAGTCAATGAAGTCTTGGAAATCGAAGAGCGTTTCCGTCCTGAACTCTTGATTACAGTCGGTTACGCAGCGGAGAAGGTAGAACCTAGCTACCGCTTGCCAGTAGACGAAATCATTGAAAAACGCTAATAGAAACTGAAAGAACCGGATGGTCCTCGTCTCGTACGATACAAGTCCGGTTTTCTAGAATCCTTTGGCAGGCTAGTAGATAGTCGCTGATGGGATTCTGGAGGATTCAATTTAAATCGAAATAACGGAGGAATGCATGACAACAATTGACTTTAAAGCAGAAGTAGAAAAACGTCGCGAAGAAATGATGGCTGACCTTTTCAGCCTCTTGGAAATCAACTCAGAACGAGATGACAGCCAAGCAGATGCGACTCACCCTTATGGACCTGGACCAGTCAAAGCTCTTGAGAAATTCTTGGAAATTGCTGAGCGTGATGGCTATGAAACAACCAATGTGGACAACTATGCTGGACACTTCACCTTTGGACAAGGGGAAGAAGAGCTCGGTATCTTTGCCCATATGGACGTGGTGCCTGCAGGTAGTGGCTGGAACACAGACCCTTATAAACCTGAGATTATCGATGGTAAGCTCTATGCGCGTGGTTCATCAGATGATAAGGGACCAACAGTAGCTTGTTACTATGGTTTGAAGATTATCAAGGATCTGGGATTGCCTGTATCTAAGCGCGTGCGTTTTGTCGTCGGTACAGATGAAGAATCTGGTTGGGGCGATATGGACTACTATTTCAAACACGTCGGACTTCCTGATCCAGACTTTGGTTTCTCTCCGGATGCTGAATTCCCAATCATCAACGGAGAAAAAGGAAACATTACCGAGTACCTCCACTTCGGTGGTCAAAACACAGGTCAAGCGCATCTTCATAGCTTCACCGGTGGCCTTCGTGAAAACATGGTACCTGAGTCAGCGACAGCAATCGTTTCTGGTCAATTACCAGATATAGCTAGCCTCTTGGAGGCCTTTGCCAATGAACACCAACTTCGTTATGAAGTAGCAACAGAGGATGATGGCAAATTCAAAATCACCATTATCGGGAAATCTGCCCACGGCTCTACTCCAGAAGCTGGGATCAATGGAGCGACCTACTTGGCTCTCTTCTTGAACCAATTTGACTTCGGTGGAGATGCAAAAGCATACTTGCAGGTGTCAGCTGATCTTCTTCATGAAGACTTTGCTGGTGAGAAGCTTGGCATTGCCCACACGGATGAAAAGATGGGGGCTCTCAGCATGAATGCGGGTGTCTTCAACTTTGATGAAAATAGCTCAGATAACACCATCGCCTTGAACATTCGTTACCCTAAAGGAACAGATCCAGAAACCATCAAAGCTGGACTTGAAAAAGTAGAAGGAGTGGCATCTGTCAGCTTGTCTGCCCACGGCCACACACCTCACTATGTTCCAATGGAAGATGAATTGGTCTCAACGCTGTTGCGTGTCTATGAAAAACAAACCGGACTGAAAGGTCATGAGCAAGTAATCGGTGGTGGAACCTTTGGTCGTCTATTAAAACGTGGGGTTGCCTTCGGTGCCATGTTCCCAGACTATGTGAACACTATGCACCAAGCCAATGAATTTACGGATGTAGAAGATCTCTACCGTGCAGCTGCAATTTACGCAGAAGCTATCTACGAACTCATCAAATAAGACGCTACTCAGTCGGCACTTGCTGGCTGAGTTTTTGCTTAGAGGAGGAGAAATGAAGCAACTAGAGCAGATCAAAAAAGCCATCATGGCTGATCCACAAAACAAAGACTATACGGATAAAGGGATCGAGCCCCTGTTTGCGGCACCAAAGACAGCTCGAATCAATATTATCGGACAGGCTCCTGGCCTCAAGACTCAAGAAGCGGGCCTCTATTGGAAAGACAAGAGCGGGGACCGCTTAAGGGAATGGTTAGGAGTCGATGAAGAGACCTTCTACCATTCGGGTCTATTTGCGGTCATTCCTATGGACTTTTATTTCCCAGGGCATGGAAAATCAGGTGACCTGCCACCTCGCAAGGGCTTTGCGGAAAAGTGGCATCCTCAACTCCTCAAAGAATGTCCAGATATTGAGTTGACCCTCTTGATTGGCCAGTACGCCCAAGCCTACTATCTTCATGAGAAGGTCAGTGGCAAGGTGACAGAGCGGGTGAGACGGTACAAGGACTACCTGCCCGACTATTTCCCTCTGGTCCACCCTTCGCCTCGCAATCAGATCTGGATGGCCAAGAACCCCTGGTTTGAGGCAGAAGTGGTGCCAGCTCTCCGGTCTCGAGTCCAGCAGATTATAGCCGAGCATACAAAATAATAGTTAGTGATAATTGCAAAAGGAGGTATTCCCATGGATCCATATCAAAAAGTCAAAGCCAAATTGGACGAGCTCGGGATTGAATTTGATGTGGTGGAGCATCTACCAGCATTGACTACCGAGCAGGCCGATTCCTATATTGAAGGTCTCGAAGGGGTCCGGACAAAGTCCATGTTTTTGACCAACAAAAAGAAAACCCAGTACTATCTGCTCATCATGGATGACCAGAAACTCTTAGACATGGATGACTTCAAAGAGCAAGTAGGAGCCAATCGGATACGTATGGCTTCAGCTGAATCTCTAGCAGAAAAAATGCAATTACCAGCTGGGACGGTATCCCCATTTGGCTTGTTAAACAATGCAGAAAAGGATATTCTCGTCTATTTTGATCAGGACATTGTGTCAGAGGAGATCATGACCTTCCATCCTAACACCAATGAAAAGACAATCTTTATAAAAACCCAAGACCTATTCCGTTTTTTAGAGTCCATTGATTTTAAATACGAAATACTAACCTTGCCATAGTGGCATCAAAAAGGAGAAATCATGAAAGAAATTCCATTTAATGACTTTTTAGCAAAGTACCAAGCTGGAGAGATCCAAGTCGTCGATGTCCGTGAGCAGGAGGAATACGATGCCCTTCATCTGGACGGAGTGACCTTGCTTCCCTTATCCGTGTTGGCAGAACGGTATTCAGAACTAGACAAGGAGCAAGCCTATTATGTCATCTGCAAGTCTGGCCGGCGCTCAGCCCGTGCCTGCCAATTTTTGGAAGAAGAGGGCTATGATGTGACCAACGTCCAAGGTGGCATGGATGCATTTGAATAGTTGGGATGCTCTAGACAGTTGATTCCTGTAGAATATTGAATTATAGCTAAAATTTTTATATAATATATCTGTATTTTATTTTATAAGGAGATTATTTTATGATCAAACAGGATTGGCTTGATTACTTTGAAGCTGTGAACGGTCGTTCAGCAACTGAAGCAGAGATCGCACAAGCATTGGCTGCAGGTGAGTTCCAAGAAGAACAGGCAGCTCAAGAAGCTTCACAATTTGTAGGTGCTCCAGTAGCTCCAGACCAAGCAAGCGCTGGATTCGTCGCTGCTCCAGTAGCACCAGAAGAAGCGGCTTCACAATTTGCTACTGCTCCAGAAGCACCAGCTCAAGAAGCGTCACAATTTGCTGCTGCGCCAGAAGCACCAGTACAAGAAGCGCCACAATTCACAGCTGCTCCAGAAGCGCCAGCACAAGAAACGCCACAATTTGCTGCTGCGCCAGAGGTGCCAGTCCAAGAAGCACCTCAATTTGCTGCTGCACCAGAAGCGCCAGTCCAAGAAGCGCCACAATTTGCTGCTGCTCCAGAAGCACCAGTTCAGGAAGCACCACAGTTCGCTACTGCTCCAGAAGCACCAGTACAAGAAGCGCCACAATACACTGCTGCGCCAGAAGGACCAGCATTTGGTGCTCAACCAAATAGCTTCCAGCAAGCACCTCAACAACAGCCACAACCAGGATTTGGTCAACCGGCTCCGGGTCAAGCTCCAGGTCAAGGCTTCCAGCAAGCACCTTATCCAGGACAACCTCAACCAGGTCAAGCCTATTATGCACAACCTGCTCAACCAAATGCCTTTGGTCAAGCAATGAAAGGATTCTGGTCATGGTTCGTTTCTGCTTTGGTTCGTCCAACAGTAGAAAATCAACCAAGAGTATTGAATGGTATCCTTCATTATGTCTTAACTGCATTTATCCTTAGCCTCTCACTTTTCTTCGTGGCGAGTGCCTTCCCTTACGCTGAAGTAGGATTTACGGCTTACCTATTGATTGTCATTGTAACTTTCTTTACAATTTATGCTACTCAATTAACTGGTTTCTTGGTTCGTAACCTTGTCTTGCAAGATAAAGAATACACCTATAAACGTTCATTCGATGAGTTTGCTCGCTTGTCTATCTATGCCTTGCCAGCATCCCTCATTGTCTTGATTTTTTCTCTAGTCAAGTACTTTGAAGGATTTATCTTCCTTCGATCGTTAATCTTCGTTCTCTATTTCTTAGGCTTGCTCTATACTGTTTACCAAGGTTTGAACAGAACAAAATTCAAGGCTGACAAATTCTTGTTGCTCCTTGCTTCTTCAGCAGTCATTCTAGTCATCTTCACAATTGTTGGCATCATTGACAGACGTATTTTAGAACAAGTATCTATCTATATCGCTTCCTTCTTCTAATTAGATAGGAACCTGATTATAAAATTCTTGTTCATATTCATATCGGGATAAAAAATATTTTAGGTTTTAGGAGAACATACCGATGAACAAAAAATGGGTAGAATTATTTGAAAAAGTAATCGGTCGCAAACCTACTCCTGAAGAATTCATTGCCGGAAGAGATTCCGGCTTTGATTTTAAGGCAATCAAATCGATTGCTGGAGTAGCTATTGATCAAGTGGCTTCAGAAGCGCCAGGACTAGGAGTGCAGGAGTCAGTAGAAGCGGTTGTAAATCCTCTTCAACTTGCTTGGGAAGAGCATTTTATCGCCCTCTATGGACGTTCACCGCTTCCAGAAGAGATTGAATCTGCTCGAAGCCAGAATTTTGAAATCGTAGAAGCACCTGCTCCGACGATTAACTTGGAAGAGACCAATCAGACAACGCAGGTCTTCGCACCAGTGGAGAATCCATCAGAGACCCCAGAAAACTTGTCCCAGCCAGTTGAAGCTCTAGCGCCAGCAGAGGCTCCAGAGCAAGAAGAAGCTGTCAAGAAAGGCAAGGAAAAGAAAGAAAAGAAAGTCAAAAAAGAGAAAAAAGGCAAGAAAAAGAAAGTCTTCTTCAGTATTTTGGCTTTGTTGGTCTTGGCCTTGTCTGGTCTAGGCTATTACTTCTCATCAACTACAGGCCCACAGGTGACAGTGGATAAATTGGTCACAGCCATTGAACAAAAGGATTACCGAGAAGTGGCGAGCATTCTTTCTACTGACAAGGATAAGTGGACCAAGGAAGAAGCTCAAGGCTTGCTAGACTATATGACCTCTCAGAAGATCGATGTCATCTACGAATTAGATCATATCGCTCAGTCTTCAAAAACAGGTAGCATCAAGGACAAAAATCAGAATCTACTGATCGGAATTGAGAAGGCGGATAAGAAATTCGGTATCTTCCAAGAATACCGCATCGCGACCTATCCACTTGAAGTCACAGCGGTTACGAATCTGGATGATGCCAAGCTTAAGACCAGCGAAAAAGAGTCGACAGTGCTCAAAAAGAACCAAACAACCAAACTTGGAAAGGTTCACTTTGCGCCACGAGACATGCAACTAGATGGTAAGACAGAAGTTGGAAAAATCTCTAGTGAGGTCAAACTAGATCCAGCTCAGGCTTCTAAGAACAAGCTGAACTTGACCTTCAATTCTGAAAAACGTCTTCTTGAAATTGAATTCCCAGAGGAAGTAAGCAATCCAACTGATATCAAGGTAGCAGTGAATGGCAAGGAAGTCGGCACAAGTACCTTATTTGAAGTCGATGTCGTAGCCCATCAAGAAATCGAAGTTCATGCAGTCTTTAATGTCAATGGTGAGAGCTATACAACTGATAAGGCTAAAGTCACAATCGGTGAAACTCCTGATGATGATGAAGTCATCACTTTGAAACTTTCTAAGGATGTGGCCAAACGATTGAAAGATGCAGAAACAGCTCGTAAAGCCAAGGAAGAAGAAGCCAAGAAGGCTGAAGAGAAGAAAACCTCTGTAACCTCCTTCCTCAAAGACTACCGGACAGAAGTCTTCTCATCTGTCTCAAGTAGATCCAACACCTACTCTAAGTACTATGACACGTCAAGTGACGCCTACAAGGAAATGGTGGAGTGGACAACAGGTGGCGGAGTCAAGAAGGCTGAAATCGACTGCTATAAACCAGGTGTTTTCAACGTTCTTAGCGTTACCGAAGAGAACGGAATGGTGATCGTGAAAACCCACGAAGAATATACTGTACATTATGTGACCAGCCGAAAAGATAGCCAGAGTAGCAAGGACAAGACCTATACCCTAAAACCAGTAGGGGATACTTACGTGATTACGGCTATTGCGGTCACAGCTGGTAATTAGGAGGATTATGATGAAATTAAGCATGACAAAATGGACACTTGCTGGCCTTGTTCTTTTGAGCCTAGGCGCTTGTGGCCAACAGAAGGAATCAAAGAGCTCAACGCAAAAAGAGCCTACTTCCAGTAAGCAAGTCGCACAGTCATCAGCTAGTAAAGAAACCAGTGCTTCTGAAGCAACTTCGTCTGACGATAGCGAAAAGTCAACGAAGAAGGCAGGCAAAGTAACGGTGGACCAAGGTGTTTCCTTTAATGGTTCTTATTACAGTGTCCAAGGAAAGTCTGGAGATATCGTCATCGCCAACAAGCACTACCCCTTAGCTGCAGACTACAATCCAGGTGAGGATCCAACAGCTGTTGCGGCCTTGCACGAGTTGATCGCGGCCATGCAGGCTGAAGGCTATGCTATCAGCGATCAGTACAGTGGTTTTCGCAGTTATGAGACCCAAGTAGATCTCTACCAAAGCTATGTCAATCAAGATGGTGTCGCTGCAGCAGATCGCTACTCAGCTCGTCCTGGCTATAGCGAGCACCAGACAGGTCTAGCATTTGACCTCATCGATACCAGTGGCAATCTCGTTCAAGAAGCAGGCGCAAGCAAATGGTTGCTCAAGAACGCTGCCAAGTATGGTTTTATCGTTCGTTATCAAGAAGGAAAAGAAGCGAGCACGGGTTACATGCCGGAAAGCTGGCACCTTCGCTATATCGGAGAAGATGCAAAAGATGTCGCAGCCTCAGGAAAAAGCTTAGAAGAATACTTCAACTTTACCGGTGGCGACTACGAATAATAAGAAAACCGCTCTTTCAGGAATCCTGAAGGAGCGGTATTTTTTGTGCTGGGCAGGACAAGAAAAAACCACTGCCAAGTGGAAGTGGTTTTGATTGGTTTCTTATTTGAGACCGTATTTTTTGTTGAAACGATCCACACGTCCATCTGCTTGAGTGAACTTTTGACGTCCAGTGTAGAATGGGTGTGAGTCTGATGAAATTTCAACACGGATCAATGGGTAAGTTTCACCTTCGAATTCAACAGTCTCGTTAGAGTACTTAGTTGAACCACTAAGGAACTTATAACCAGTAGTAGTGTCCATGAAGACAACAGGGCGATATTCTGGATGGATATCTTTTTTCATTTTGCAATAATTCCTTTCTGCCATGGTCTCTTTCCGAGCCATAGATTGTTACTAAGTTAGTTTATCAAAAACAAAAGAGTTTGGCAAGGATTTTTACCAAATTTTTCGCATTTTTATTAAGAAAAAAGTGGGAGAAGCTCATCCTATCAGACAAGCTTTTCCCACTCTGCCTAACAGTCCCAGTAAAGAAATGTTGGACATGTAAGATCAATAGAAATATTTTTATTCTTGACCAGGTTCAGTAGTTGGCTGTTCTGGTTGTTGAGATTGCTGTTGCTCTTGAGGTTGCCAAGGTTGTTGAGGCGCTTGTTGGAACCCTTGCTGAGGTTGTTGAGGTGCTTGTTGGAAGCTTTGTTGAGGTGCTTGTTGGAAGCCTTGTTGAGGTGCTTGTTGGAACCCTTGCTGGGGTTGTTGGAACCCTTGTTGAGGCGCTTGTTGGAATCCTTGTTGAGGTGCTTGTTGGAACCCTTGTCCTGGGGCAGGTTGACCAAACCCTTGTTGAGGTGCTTGTTGGAACCCTTGTCCTGGGGCAGGCTGACCAAACCCTTGTTGTGGTTGTTGCCATTGTTGTTGTCCAGGTTGACCAAACCCTTGTTGAGGCGCTTGTTGGAACCCTTGTCCTGGAGCAGGTTGACCAAACCCTTGTTGAGGCGCTTGTTGGAATCCTTGTCCTGGGGCAGGCTGACCAAACCCTTGTTGCGGTTGTTGCCATTGTTGTTGACCAGGTTGACCTGGTTGTTGTGGTGATTGGACAGATGATGCAACAGACTGTGCGAATCCTCTACTTGTTGATGCAAGTTCTTGGAATGTCCCTTTAGTGATTTTACCACCAGACATCGCAAGAAGTCCTGTGACAACAAGAGCAATACTTGCAATGACTGCAATAATCAAACCAAAACCAATAGAAAAGCCATCACCGAATTCAGATGAAGCACCCAAAACTCTAAACATAGTGATGATCGTAATTAAGCTTTCAAGAATACCGATAGCAATGACACCAATGGAAAAATTCTTGTTCATTGGTGGAGCAATGTTTGGAAGGCAAGCTAGAACGATGGCACCAATAGCTAGGACAACGATGACCCATCCAAATTCACCTCGAATTCCACTGAAAGAATAACTTCCGAAGGATCCACCATTAAGTGTACTCCACGGCAAAAAGGTAGAAATGGCAGTAAGAGCTGCTGCGACAATGATAAAAATACGATGTTTATGCATAAAAACGTCTCCTCTTTTTTGTGATTATTATAGCATAAATAAGCTCAAACTGGAATGGAAATCTAAGAAATCGTTCACATTTTTCTAAATCTTATTAAAATTTATTCGTTTTTGTTTAAAATGAATAAAGGCCAATCAACTCCACTAGAAATGACTGACCTGCTTGCTTGATTCTTCATGAACATCTATTTTGTCTTGGCAACTTCCTGTAGTTCTCGATAGATTTGCTCGTTTTCTTCTAAAGAATAAGAATTGGCTCCACTGGCGAGTGGGTGGCCTCCACCATCGTGGCGTTTTGCAATCTCATTGATCACCAGAGCCTTACTTCTCATACGGACGCGGTAGTGGCCATCAGCTTGCTCGACAAAGATAGCCCAGACGCTGACGTCTTCGATCCGACCAGGTGCTGAGACGATCGCAGCAGTCTCGGCATCTGTGATTTGGTAGTGTTTGAGAAGATCTTGAGTCAGGGTCACGCGACTAGCTCCATTTTCATCGATTTCGAGATGGTCATAGACATAGCCTTGAAGCTTGGCGATCTTAGAACTCATGCTGTCCATCTGACGAGAAAGACCTGCAAAGTCAAAGTCAAAACTACGAAGGTGGGCAACCATCTCGAAAGTCCGGCTGGTCGTCGAAGGATAGAGGAAGCGTCCAGTGTCTCCGACAATACCAGCATAGAGGAGACGGGCTGCTTCTGGACTGATCTCAAGCTCTTGTTCAAGAGCGAAGAGGGTGATAAGCTCGCTCGTAGAGCTTGAATCTGTATCTACCCAGAGGAGATCTCCGTAGGCATCGTCGTTTGGATGATGGTCGATCTTGATCAGAAAATCGCCACTTGTGTAGCGTTTGTCATCGATGCGAGGGGTGTTGGCAGTATCGCAGACAATGACCAGGGCACCTGCATAGTCCTCATCAGTTACAGTATCCATGCTAGCCATCCAAGCAAGAGTCGGTTCGTCATAGCCGGTAGCTAGGACTCTTTTATCTGGGAAGTTGGTCTGGATGATTTCTTTCAAACCGACCTGGCTTCCGATCGCGTCTGGATCCGGATTCATATGACGGTGAAGGATAATGGTATCGTAGTGGTTGATTTTCTCTAAAATGTCCTGTGTGATCTGCATATAGTACCTCATTTAGTTCTCATTTAATTTTAGCATAAGGCGGGCGTTTGGAAAAGAAAAAGATCATCTAGCCCTCTGGTGAAGAATTTCCGAACAATGCCAGGCTCCCAGTGCTTCCCTATGCAAAATGCGCACGAAAGTGGTATAATGTCATAAGATTATTATTTGGAGGGAATTATGACATTAGCAAAGATTGTTTTTGCAAGTATGACAGGAAATACAGAAGAGATTGCTGATATCGTAGCCGATAAGTTTCGTGATCTTGGTGTCGAAGTAGAAGTCGACGAATGTACAACAGTAGACGCAGAGGACTTTCTTGAAGCTGACATTGCAGTCGTAGCAACCTATACTTACGGTGATGGTGAGCTTCCTGATGAAATCGTAGACTTTTATGAAGACTTAGCTGGTCTTGATTTGAATGGTAAGATTTACGGTGTTGTTGGTTCAGGTGATACCTTCTACGATGAGTTCTGTAAGGCAGTGGATGACTTTGATCGTGTCTTTGCAGCAACTGGTGCGGTTAAAGGTTCTGAGTGCGTCAAAGTGGATCTGTCAGCTGAAGACGAAGATATTGAAAAATTAGAAGCTTTTGCAGAAGAACTTGTAGCAAAAGTAGGCTAATCCATAGTTAAGAAAGGTGTTTGCATGTGGCAGGCACTTTTTTTGTTGATGAAAGTGTTCAATAGCTGGATAGGGCTAGTAAGATAGCTCGATTTTTGATAAAATGGGTAGCAAAAAGTGAGGAGACCAGTATGGAATTAGAGAAGATTCGCCAAGAGATTGATAGTATTGATAAAGAATTGGTCCATTTATTGGAACGCCGGATGCACTGTGTAGAAGATATCATTCGGTACAAAGAAACTCATCAAAATCCTATCTTGGATCGGGCTAGAGAAGATGAGGTCTTAGCCAATGTCGCTGGCTTGGTGCAGGACAAGCGCTATGAAGAGACCATCCTTGCGACTTATCGTGATTTGATGAAGCGCTCCAGAGGCTACCAGGCCGATCAATTAGATGGGGACGAAGGTGCTTGAGATGACGATAAGTAAAAGAACCTTAGTATATACCTTAGACGCCATTATGATCGGTGCGATCGTTGGGGTGATTGATACTCTCTTCGGGCGTGTCTTAATCGGGATTGGAGAAGTTCGTACGGATTACCTTCTCTATCTTTTACCCTTTCTGCCTCTAGCCGGTATCTTGATCACCTATCTCAATCGCACCTATGGAGGTAAGAGTCAAAAAGGGATGGAGCTCCTCTTTGAAGTAGGAGAGGGAAGGGAGAAAGCCATTCCCAAGCGCTTGATTCCCTTGACCATCCTTTCTACCTGGTTGACCCATCTCTTTGGTGGATCTGCTGGTCGAGAAGGAGTAGCGGTCCAGCTTGGGGGAACGGTGGCCCATGCTCTTCGAAGAGACTGGCTTGGCCCTCACGCTTCACGTATCTATTTGGTCACTGGGATGGCCGCTGGCTTCGGCGGGCTCTTTCAGACCCCTCTAGCTGCTATCTTCTTTGCTATGGAGGTCCTAGTGGTTGGGAGACTGGAGTGGCGGGCTCTTTATCCTGCGGCCATTGCAGCCTTTGTTGCTAGTTGGACTTCTCACACCTTGGGACTAGAAAAGTTTACTCAAGTCATTTCTGCCAAACTCTCCCTATCCCCACAAGTCTTCTTGCAGTTGCTTCTCTTGGGGGTCATCTTTGGTCTGATTGGCAAGCTCTTTGCCTATCTCTTAGGCACCTTTAAACAAAGCTTTACCAGGACCTTTGCCAATCCCTATGTGCGGATTGGAGTGGTTGGCCTCGGTCTGAGTATTCTCTTGTATCTGATTGGAGCAGGTCGCTACACGGGACTGGGGACCAATCTGATCTCCCAAAGTTTTGAAGGAGCTGATGGGAAGGGCTTGATCACTGGGGCAGACTGGATCCTCAAGCTCCTCTTCACGGTGTCGACCATTGCGGCAGGCTATAAGGGAGGAGAAGTGACTCCACTCTTTTCTATCGGGGCCAGTCTGGGTGTTTGGCTAGCTCCTTTCTTTGGACTTCCGGTTTATCTGGTAGCTGCCTTGGGCTATGCGGCAGTCTTTGCCGGAGCAACCTCGACCACGATTGGACCAATCTTGATCGGGTGTGAGGTCTTTGGTTTCCAACATTGGCCAGCCTTTCTCTTGGTCTGTCTGGTCGCAACTCGCCTCTTTCCAGCCCTGTCTATCTATGGTGGACAAAAAGTTGCGAAAAAGTTGCAATAATCCTTTACAAAAGGACATTCTTTTGGTATTATAAATTTTGTGCGTAATGGAAGCACAAAAATACAGTTTATCCGCTGAGGGAGTAGCCCTCAAGATTGACGAAGATAGGAGAATAAAATGAATCCATTAATTCAAAGCTTGACTGAAGGTCAACTTCGTACTGATATCCCTGCATTCCGTCCTGGTGACACTGTTCGTGTACACGCGAAAGTTGTCGAAGGAA
>ERZ773196.562-NODE-562-length-23203-cov-4.674054_pt1 | contig 23203 bp, 24 predicted proteins | sample MGYA00581009_ERZ773196 | MGnify/ENA primary metagenome ERZ773196 (study PRJEB29015, sample SAMEA2738162) | human oral metagenome | biome: human oral; feature: human-associated habitat; material: saliva | place: China | collected 2243 ... | reverse complement strand
GCGTGGATGCTCAAAATGGACTTCGAAGAAACCCGCAGGCTGGCGGCATACTTCTCTTCGACGGCTGAGGATATGAGGAAAAACGGACAAAAGGTTGCTGTTTTCTCAAACGGCAAAACGATGTCCGTAGGAGAGATGGAACAAAACTCTCTTAACTACGCAAAAGCACATCAAATTCAAGCCGCCCGTCAAGAAGCCGCCCGAAAGAAAGCCGAGGAACAACGCAAACAAGCAGCCAAAGACGCAAAGGCCGAAGCCAAGCGACGAGCGAAAGCTGCCGCCGATGCCCGAAAGAAAGCCGAAGATGAGCGCAAGCGCATTGCACTCGAAAAGCACGACCTCGAAAAGGACATCGAGAAGTACAAGGATTCGATCATCGAGAAGGAATACGAAAGCAGTCTCGAAATCCGCCAAAACAAAATCAACCTCCTCGAAGACGGGTACGAGAAAGAGCGCCAACAGATCGAACTCAACTACGAACGCCTGCTCTTCGAGAACAAGAAGCGTTCGGACGCAATGGTCGAAGCCATCAAGGAGAACAAAATGCGCGAATGGAAAATCGCGAACCCGAAGGCGACGAAAGAGAAAGAGAACGCATATCGCGACAAGCTCAACGTGACGGAGAAAGACTTCGATCCGTCACAAAGAGCGATGCTAGCGCAATACGAGAGCGTAGCCGAAGAAACGCGCGTCAAAGCATCGGGCGATCTCTACAAGCGCGCCATTGCCGAGTTTCAGGACTACGACACACGACGCACCGAAATCGCGAAAGAGGGCGAACAGAAGCGCGCCTCAATCGAAGACTATTTCTCACAATACGCACGAGAACTGCAAGAAGAGATCGCCAAGGCGGGCAAGGACAAGAACGACGCCCTCGCGAAATTCGACTCCGAAGCACACACCGCGGCCGAGAAGCGCGAAAAGGAAGCGAGTCAAAAGCTCGCAGACATCGCCGGCACGAAGGAACGCGCCCTCGAAGAATCGAAGCGCAAGCAGGAGAAGGACATCAAGGCCGTGAACGACGAGGAAATCGAGAGCACAAAGAAGACATCCGCACTCTTCGTGAACCTCTTCGGCGACGCTGCCGAGAAGAGCCGCAAGGAACTGCACAAAGTGATCACCGAAACCGAATCACTCCTGGCCTATCTCCGCGAAACGTCCGATGAGAAGATCGTCCCGAGTTTCGGCTTTTCGGCGCAAGAACTCCGCAACCTCAAACAAGCCCCCGAGAAGGTAAAGGAGATCACCGATCAACTCAAGCGATTGAAGGACGCGGTGAAGACCGAAAACCCGTTTGCCGCACTGGGCGAAGCCATCAACGACTTGTTCCGAGAGCCCGAACAGGGAGAGGATCTCCCACCCCTCGAGGTGCGTCTGAAGAAGTTAGCGGCGGCAGCAGCTGCAACGGCCGACGTGATTGCCCCCATTTCGGCGAAGCTCTCCGCAATGTTCGAAGCCGCGGGAAGTCAAAACCTGAGCGAGCAGGCCGACGCGCTGACCGAAACCATGACCACCGTGTCGAACATCGGGAAGGGCTTTGCACAGGGCGGCATTGTGGGCGGCATCGCGGCTGCGGCGGGCGAGGCCATCGGCTATGTCACGAAAGCCTTCCAGGCGGCCGCTGCACACAAGAAGGCGTTGCTCGAAATTCAGAAGCAAATCAACGATCAGCAACTGCAATACAACGAACTCCTGCGGCAGGAACGCCTCGAAGCCCGCGACCTCGAAACGATCTTCGGGACGGACAAATACGCGAAGGCACGCCGTGCGCTCCTCGTCGCAAAGGATTGGGACGAAGACATCAAGAAGCGCATCAAGGGCGACCTCAAAACGCTGGCCGACTATCGCTTTTCTCTCGAAAAGAAAGAGCAATGGGCGGGCGGCCGCATTCTCTTCGACCCGAAGGCTGAGGGCGATAACTACGGGCTGGGGATGATCAGCGTGAAGACCGGCCACGCCAAATCGGGGTTCTTCGGTTTGGGAAAGGGGCGCGACTTGTATAGCGGATTGACACAGATTGCCGAATACAAAGACCTCGTCAAAGCCAACGGCCACCTCAATCTCGAACTCGCCAAGAGCATCGCGGCGACCCGAGAGTTTGAGGGAGACGGCAAAAAGGCGTTCGAATCGCTGATCAAGGCGGAGGAGAACTACGAAGCCGCGCTCAAACAGATGGAGGACTATCTCGGTGGTATCTTCGGCAACTATGCGTCGGACATTATGGACGCGGTGATCGACGCTTTCGAACGCGGTACAGACGCGGCAGAAGCTTTCGGCGACGTGACAAAGAAGGTGATGCGCAACGTGGTAAAAGACATGATGCAAACGGCCATTCTCCAACCCGTCATTCAGAAGCAAACCGAGTTGGTGAAAAAAGCCTATGAAACGGGCGACGACAACGCGATTCTCCAGGCCGTAATTCAAGCAACAGAAAAGGTCAAAGGGGAACAGGAGCGAATGACGGGCTTTATCACAAAGGCCAATGAGGAATTGAAAAAGAAAGGCATCGATCTCACCGCCGACAGCGCCGCAAGCCGCGAAGCCTCGCAAAAGGGCATCGCCACCGCGTCGCAGGACTCCGTCGACGAACTCAACGGACGAATGACCGCCGTGCAAGGACACACCTACAACATCGCCGAGAATACCCGAATGCTCCTCGGGACGGCCAACGAGATACTCAAGGGCGTGGTCGGCATCGAACGCAATACGGGCAACGTCCACGCGCGTCTTACGGTCGTCGAGCAGCACTTGAAATCCGTAAAAGACACCGTCGGCGACATCGCCCTCAAAGGAATTAAGATCAAGCAATGAACGCATTAGACTATTCAGGACGGCTTTTCTTCGGCGAAACGGACGTTCGGGAATACACCTACGCCAGCACGGCTTTCGGGGGCTTTGACGAACTGATTGCCTTTCCGCCGTTGAAGACTCCGCCCGCGAATGATTGGTACGAAGAGCTCGGTTTCGACCCCGATCTCTCCGACCCCGTGCTCGACACGCGCGAGGTGACACTGAGACTCTCCTCCACCTATCAAGAGGACTACGATAGAGTCATCGGAACGCTCGGAGTGTCTCCCGTTATTGACGTGCGCGCCCCGAGCATCGGACGTTCCTGGTCGCTGCGTTTCATCGCGCCCACCGGCGGCGCCCACGCATCGACCTTCGGGCTCAAATTTGCCGAAGACACCCCGATGAAAGGCTACACCTATCAACCGCCCGCGGCTGAAAAGGAGTGCGCGCGAATCCTCAGCACCTCGCGCCGCGACAAATTCGTGATCACCGAAAGCCCGAAACGCTCCTTTGCCGACTACGGCGCCCGCGTTCTCGGGGACGTAGTCGACGAGATGGAGCAGCGCAACGAGGTGAAGACGGGATTACTCCGCAAGTTTTCGACAAAAGCGGGGGCATTTTACGACAAAGCAGCCATGTTTCGAGAGAAAGGCGGCGACCGTCAAGTGCAACTCCTGATGCGCGCCGACACCCTCGCCGAACTTTGGCGAAACTACGACGCGTTGCTCTTCGATCTCATCCGCCCCGGTACGCGACGCTACAACGACGCGCCGTTCTACTACAGTTCGTGCCGCGTCGACCACTTCATTCCCGACGAGCCGCGGCCGTGGCTGCAATTCACCCTCACCCTTACTTTCTTCGAAGGTAGTTCCTATTCTTCATACGAAATATGATCATCTATTCCCCCACGGGCGAAACACTCCTCGACGTGATGCCCGACGACAACTCCTATCGCCACCGCGCGATTATGGGCGACAACTCTCTCACGCTCTATTTTTCCCTTCCTCAGCACGTGGAAATCCCCGTCGGTGCCTATTGCGAGCACGACGGCGAGCGCTACACGCTGATGCACCCCGAGTCGCTCAAAATGCACCACACGCGGCATTTCGAATACACCGTCGAACTCGTGGCCGAGCAGGGGAAAATGTCGATCTGGAAGTTCCGCAACACCGTCGACGGGCGGTTGCGCTTCTCACTCACGGCCAAGCCCCACGAACACCTGCAAATGCTTGTCGACAACCTCAATCGCCGCGATTCGGGTTGGACACTCGGCGCCTGCATCGACAGCCCCGAGCGCGTAGTCAACTACGATCACGCCTTTTGCCGCGATGCCCTGGCGATGATCGCCAAGGAGTTCGGCACGGAGTATGAGATTGTGGGAAAACGCATCTCGCTCGGCGCCGTGGAACACGACCGCGCAAACGCCCTGCCACTTTCCTACGGCAAGGGCAACGGCTTTGTGTCTGGGGTGGCGCGAACGAACGGCGAAGACAGCGTACCGACGGAGATTCTCTACGTGCAAGGGGGCGAACGCAACATCGACCGCTCGAAGTACGGCGCGAGCACGCTGCATTTGCCCGTCGATGCCGCCATATCCTACGACGGCGCGCACTTCGAAGGGGAGACGGGCTACGACGCCACCCACGCCCGCCGCTACCGCACGGACGAAAAAGGCTTTTCCTTGCAACGCGCCGACCGTCCTCTTTCGTCGATGGCGGAGGACAGCGTGGATTTGACGGACATCTATCCGAGTCGTGTCGGCACCGTGGGCGAGGTGATCACGGCGAACGAGAAAAACCACTTCTACGACTTCACTGACCCGACGATCCCCGAGACGCTCGACTTCGAACAATGCTTGATCGCGGGCGAAAAGATGACCGTGATCTTTCAAAGTGGCATGCTTTCGGGGCGCGAGTTTGAAGTTAAATACGCCCACACGGCATCGGGCAAGAAACCGCGGCGCTTTGAAATCGTGCCGCAGGAGATCGACGGCATGACAATGCCCGGGGGCGTGTTCGTTCCCCGCGTGGGCGACAAGTACGCCGTCTTTCATTGCATGCTTCCCCAGGCCTACATCAACGACACCGCCACGCGTTCGGGGGCGGAATGGGACTTGCTGCGCAAAGCGGTGAAACATCTGTACAGCCACGAAGACCCGAAGTTTTCATTCACCGGCACACTCGACGGCATTTGGGCAAAGCGCAACTGGGCGAACGTCGGCGGACGCTTGAAGATCGGGGCGTTCATTCTCTTCTCCGACAAGCAGTTTCAACCCGAGGGCGTGGCCGTGCGCATTGTCGGCATCAAGGACTACATCAACACGCCGCATTCGCCCGAAATCGAACTCTCGAACGCACCCGTGTCGTCTTCGTTCGGCACGACGTTGAAGGCGCTGGAGAGTGCGGCCGTGGCCGTCGATGAGAAACACCGCGAAGCGTTGCAATACAGCAAGCGCCGATTCCGCGACGCGCAGGAGACGGCCGAAATGATCGGGGCGGCGCTCTCCGATCGGTTCACTAATGCCATCAGCCCCGCGGCGGTGCAAACCATGTCGCTCCTCGTCGGCGACGAAAGTCTGCAATTCCGATTTGTGGGCAGCCGTACGAACCCGACGCCCGTTCCCCACACCGTGACCTACAACGCGAAGACAAAGACGGTGAACGCGGCGAGCGGCATCTTGCAACACCTCACTCTCGGCATTCGCACCGTGAGTGCCAAGCACAACCCCTCGGAATATCGCTTTTGGGACGTGGCGGCATTCACGAGCGGACGACTTGACGACGCGGCGAAGAAGTACTATCTCTATGTTCGCGCCCCTCGAAACGGCAACCGCGCGGAGTTTGTGCTGAAGGAAACGCCCGTGGGTTTCGAGAGCGATGCGACGAACTATCATCTTTTGGTCGGGGTGCTCAACAGCGAGTACGACGGCGACCGCAGTTTCGCGCCTTTGTACGGATTTTCAGAGGTGCTCCCGGGACGTATCACCACGGATCGTGTGGCCACTTCCGACGGCCGCTCGTTCTTTGACCTCGCCGCGGGTGAAATGCGGCTCGGCGATTCGTTGGTTTATCAGAACGGCCGTTTGTCACTTCGCGGCACGTTGGTACAGAACGAGGGCGGCGTCACTTCGCCGTTGGCTTGTTATCGCGGTGAGTGGAACGCAACGACGACGTACTACAACGGCGACGAGGTGCGCCACACGGACGCGGAGGGTGTGGTTTCGACCTATCGCTACATCGGCGAACGTTCCTCCTCGGGTGCTCCGCTGACGGATAAAACGAAGTGGACGATCTCGGCATCGGGGGTGAAAGGCAAGGACGGCGACGCGGGTAAGAGCGCACCGCCGACGGGGGCAAACCTTATCGACGGCACGAGCTTTCGGAATATGGAAGACGTGCGAAATTGGAAAGACTTCGAGCGCTTTGTTTTCAATCAATCGCAAGAAGACAAGGTACACCCTTTGGCACAAGCAGTAGGCGCACATAAAAACGAAACGTGGATACAAGGTATCTTGTATATCGCAAGTTTGTTGCGCCCCAACACAACCTACACGCTTTCGGTCTATTCAAAAGGCGCACCGGGAGTATTGGTGCTTTGGTGGCTTTCTGCTTCCACAAATCGAGATACACTTTGCACGAATGCCGATCCGAATAAGTGGACGCGGTACGCTTATACGTTCACGACCCCGGACACCATACCCGGAGGGGTGAGAATTACGCTGCGTTGTATGGATAACAACGCTAAAACCTACTTTTCCGCATTGAAGTTAGAGGAAGGCGAAACGGCGACCCCGTGGTGCTTGTCGGAGATGGACAAGAAAGGCGCCCCCGGCAAGAGCAGCTACACGCACGTGGCGTATTCCAACAGTCCAAACGGCAATCCGTGTACACTCGATCCAAAGGGCGAAAAATTCGCCTACCTCGGAACCTATACGGACGAGAACAAGGATGCATCGAGAGACCCCACGCGCTACGTTTGGGCAAAGGTGCAGGGAGACAAAGGGGACAACGGGCGCGGTGTGAGCCGCATGCGCGCTTTCTATATGCTGACCACCGAGAGGGACGCGCCGCAGCCCGACACGTCCGGGTGGACGGAGGACGCGCCGCAGCCCACGAAGGAGTGCCCGTGGCTTTGGAGCTACGAACGCTCGGAGTATACCGATGGCGGTACAGACAAAACCGTGGTGCGACTGATTGGACACTACGGAAAGGACGGCACGAACGGCACGAGCATTCGGGCGCAATACAGCGCCGACGCGCAAACGTGGCACGACGATTTCGCCGCGGGCGATGTGTGGATGCGTACGGGCAACGGCACGACGTGGGGCGGTGCGCTGCGCGTGGTGGGCGAATCGGGAGCGGACGGCAAAAGCCCCGTTTATGATTTCGCCGCGTCTTCACAACTTGCCACCGCATCGAGTACGACCGCCCCAACTATTCGGGGAACGTGGCAAGACGCGCCCCCGACCCTCCGCGAGGGCGAGGTGCTTTGGTATCGGCTTACCGCGGCGAACGGCAAAATTACCTACGGCCGTTTGAGCGGAGAGAAGGGAAAAGCGGGCGACGATGGGGGCACGAGCTACATACACATGGCTTATGCCAACAGCCCAGACGGCGAGAAAGACTTCACCTTGGAAAAAGACCTCGGGCGAAACGCTGTAGAGGATTTCCGCTACTTCGGTATCTACTCCGATTTCGACGAGATCGCAAGCCATACCTACAGTGATTATACGTGGACGCAGCTGCGAGGAGGGGATGGACTTGCACCGAATCCGAATCTTCTCGACGGCACAAACTTTGAAAGCCGCGTGCCGTGGGTGACGTTCAACGTATCAGAAAGTGCTTACTCGTTCAACGGAAAATCTACCCAGTTCGGGTACAGCCAACTTGTAGAGGGGCAATTCAAAGACCTACTCGTGCAAGAGATTACCTCCGTCTTGAAAGTGGGACAAACCTATACCTTCTCCGCGTGGATGCAAGCCCGTGGAACATTGACGTGGATATTCTCGGGTATAGAGTTCGCCGAAGCCCCCAAAGTGAACGGCGTGCAAACGGGTAATGCGAGCGGTGCGGGTAACATTCCCGAAAACAAGAAGTCGTGGGAGTACGAGAAAGTGACAGTTTCGTTCAAAGTGAAGACGATCACCTCCCCGAGACAGTACTTCTATATCCGTGCTTGGGGCGAATCATCGTTGAACGTTGTAGACCCGAAGTTAGAAGTTGGAGCGATAGACACCTCGTGGTGTCCCTCCGAGCGTGATCTTCGCGCCGATTATCGCGAACTTCGCTTTGCCGTGAACGGATCGCCCACGCAACCGCCTGCAATCTCTTCCGATAGACGAACGCCCGACGGATGGAACATCGCGCAGCCCGTTGTCGGAGTCGGGCAATACCTGTGGATGACCTCTGCCATGGTAAGCCGCTACGAAACAGCGCTACTCGACCGCTGGAGCACGCCGACGCGCATAACTCCCGAGGACGGCCGCGACGGCGAAGCCCCGGCCATGGTGTATCGTGGCGTATGGGACGCGTCAAAAGAGTATTACGGCACGAAGCACCGCCGCGACGCAGTATTTCACAACGGGGCGTACTACATTGCGAGAACCGATGCAGGTACGTTCCGCGGTGTCGCTCCCACGGACAAATCGATGTGGAACGACTTCGGCGCAAGTTTCGAGAGCGTAGCCACGCAGTTGTTACTCGCCGAGCACGCGAATGTGGGACGCTGGATCTTGAGCAACGGCAATTTGGTTTCGGACTTAGACAACACGCGGACGCACATCAGATTGGACGCGCGGGATAATGAACTGTGGTTACATTCGGCTTATATTGAAGACAAGCCGAAAGGGGCTGAAAGTTCATTGTCGGACATCGTTCTCAAAGCGTCGTCGGGCGGTTTAGGAACGTCTGCAAGCTTTGTTTCATCGGGCCAAACGTACAATGCCGATACAACGCTAAGCTGGAAGGGGGTATCGTCAGTTGTTGAATACGTTCCCGACCCACGCGCCCCTCGTGATGAAAGGCGCGAAGCGATTTCGGGACGAATGACACGCGCAGACAACGGAATTGCGGTCGGAGTCGCAGGGTATGCGATAAATCAAGGGGACGGCGAAGCGTTCGGCGGGTATTTCGTCAATCTTAAAGCCCTCGGTCTTGTCGTAGGTTTGAAGCGTGTAGGCGAACAAAACAATAACGCCGTGTCGCTCAACTTGTCGGATACACGCGTCGTCGGGCTGCACGACAACTTCGTCGACATCGACGTGCGTTTGCCAGCGAAGGCATCCGAAGGCCAAACAATCGTCTTCACACAAGTAGGGCGCGGCACGATGAATATTCTCCCTCCCGTTGGAGAGTCGAACCACCGATTCGGTAACTACTCCGAGCGCATTCTTTCTGAGTATAGCGTCAATCGAAGTAAAACTGTTCGCCTTACGCTCCTCCGAAACGTCAATATCGGGAACGAGCGTGGTATCAACCTTTGGATCGTAGAAGAATAACCCTCACAGAACACAAAAATAACAACAAGACAATGCAAGAGACACTCATTCATTTCGCCGAACAGCATTTGTATCTCCACATCGTGCTCATCATTTTCTGCACCGCGGCAATACTGATCGCCATGGCGCTCGACCTCTTCTTCGGCATTCGCAAAGCTCACGAACGCGGGCAACCCACGACATCGCGGGGGCTGAAGATGACAAGCCGAAAGGCGGTGAAATACCTTGTCCCGTTTCTCGTGCTTTCGCTTATCGACATCATCGGCTCCCCGCTCTGCGCCGCGCCTTACTTCTCGATGGGCTGGGCGGCCTGGTGCGTGCTGTGCGAGTTTTGGAGCATTCGGGAGAAGGCCTGGGAGAAGGCCGAAATCGAAAAGCTCCACGACATCGTGCAAGCCACCATTTCGGAGCACGACCTTTCGAAGATGGCGCAGAAGTTTGCCGCCGCCGTCTTCAATGAGGCCCAAAACCGCGACATCGTCCCCGCGGAGAAAACACCGGCGGACGAGAATCAAGAACCCGAAAACGCAAAACAATGACCATGAGCGACGTATCACACACCCAAAAGCCCGAAAACGTGGACACGAGAGAACAAAAAACAACAGATCGGGAGCCGTCGGTTGCCAAATCCGCAAGCACGGCCGTCGACCACCCCGCACACTACAACCACGGCGGCGCGGAATGCATCGACGTGGCGCGCCGAATGCCCTTTTGCCTGGGCAACGCGCTGAAATACGTTTGGCGCTGCGGACACAAGCACGACGGAACACTTGAAGGAGCGCGCCGCAAAGCCGCCGAAGATGCCGAGAAGGCCATCTGGTATCTCCGCGAGTGCATCAAAGACGTGCAAAGCGGCGACATGGACGCATACCTCGAAGTATAAACCAACCAAAACAACAGACAAATGCAAATCCTTATTCAACGCCACGCCCTGAAGGCGGGCTACACCATCGGACGAATGGAAATCAACGGCCGATATTTTTGCGACACGCTCGAAGACACCGACCGCGGTTTGTCGGACGAGATGTCAGAAGACGAAATCGCCGCGCTCAAAGTGAAAGTCGCAACGGCGATTCCCACCGGCACGTATCGCATCGACATGCAAACACGTTCGCCGCGTTTCGGGCGTGTCCTCCCGCGTCTTGTCAGCGTGAAGGGATACGCGGGCGTACTGATCCACAGCGGCAACACGGCCGCCGACACCGAGGGGTGCATCTTGGTGGGCGAAAACCGCGAACGGGGCAAAGTGCTCAACAGCCGCGCCACGTTGGAACATCTGCTCGTCTTTCTCCGCGCGGCGCAGGCCGAGGGCGAAGAAATTGAGCTTACGATCACACGTTCCGCGACCAACTGACGAGCTTTCCTCGGTAGTTCGCTCCCGCGCGCCGATTCTTTCCGTTTCGTGGGGAGAAGTCCGCCGACCTTTCCGAGGGAGTCCTCGAAATGGTCGCCCCGATTCTTCACAAAATCGGATAAGCAGAAAGAAATCCTCTTATTTTCCCGGAGAACGTGGCGCCCCGATTCTTTCCAAAAAACGGGAGATTGGAAAGAAATCATCTGATTTCGGGCGAAAAGGGCGCGTAAAGCGTTCAAAATCGCACCAATCCTTTCCAACCGTTTCCAAATTGGAAAGAATTGAACGCGGTGCTTACATTGTTCACCTCTTCAAATTCCACCTTTCCGATGAATTGCAATCACCGAAAACCACCTCCCGACCCCTGGGCGCTGTACGTCCTGGCGGCCGTCGGCGCGCTGTGCTTTGCCGTCGTGCTGAGTATGCTCACGGGCTGCACGACGACGCGCACCGTTGAACGCGTAACCGTGCACCGCGACACGCTCCACGTTGTGCACCGCGACACACTCCGCGAGCTGCGCACCGTGCGCGATAGCGTTTTTCTCCACGACAGCGTCTATTTTGAGGGCGCTACGCTCGTGAAAGAGCGCACCCGCGTCCGCTGGCACGTTCGCCGCGACACGGTCTGGCGTTCGCGCGTGGACACTGTTCGCGCGGCTTCGCACCACTCCGACACGCGCAACGAGAAGAAGACGTCGCACAGCGGTTTCCTCTGGCCGCCGTTGTCGCTTATTGTCTTCCTTGCCGTGTTCGCCCTGATCGGCTATGCGCTGAAACGGCGAACATAGACGGAAACGCCCCGCTGCTCAATACACGAGCAGCGGGGCTTACCTTTTTCGTGAGCGCGCGAAAATGGTACTCGAATACGTCCAAAACGCGTCCAAGATGTGCCGAAAAAAGACCCGTCACAAGGGTCTTTTGAGCGTTTTTTTGAAGGCAAATCATTGAAGATAAGCTCGTTGCGAATCCGTCCAAAATGCGTCCAAAATCACCTCTTGTCGAATAGCGCCATCGCCTCCGCCTTTGCCGAGTTTGCGATGTCGATATACGGCTTCATTGCGCTGTAATCGCTGTGCCCCGTCCATTTCATCACGATGTTAGCGGGAATTCCCATCATAAGGGCGTTGCAAATAAAGGTTCGTCGACCGGTGTGCGTCCCAACAAAGGCGTATTTTGGCCGCGTGTCCTCGATACGCTCTCCTCCTTTGTAGTACGTCTTTGTTATCGGGGTGTTGATTTCGCAAAGCTCACATAAAGCGTGGATCAGTTCGTTACCTTTTGAGTTAGTTATCCTTGGGAAGACGTACTCGTTGTCCATCCCTCGATATCGGTCGATGATTTCGAGAGAGTATTTGTTCAGTTCTATAGTGATCGTCGATGAGGTTTTTATTGTGGTAATTGTAATGGTGTTTTCTGACACGCTCGACCACTTTAGATTTTGCATATCAGAGAAGCGCAAAGATGTAAAGCAGCAGAAGCAAAAGAAATCCCGAACGAACTGCATACGCGTTGACTTCCCGATTTGCTTTTCATACGTTTGGCCGTTGTGGTCTTTCAGCAGAACTCTCGTACCTTTAGGAGGGAACTCGTAGTTGTAAATCTTCATCAGCTCCTCCCATTCGAGGAACACAATCGGATTCTGCGGTGTCTTCGTCTTTAATGAGAACTTTTGATAATCCAAATTTGTGTTGTAGCCTTTCTTCGTAGCCCAACGGAGAACCCAGAAGAGAGTCCCCACGACGAGTTTAACGCTCGAATCTTTCATGTTCTTTTGCTCTCTCAGAAATGCCACGAAGTCGTTTAATCGCTTTTCGGAGAGGCGATGAAATGTCAAATCCTTGTCGAACTCATCTACGAGGTTTACCATATTTCGAAACACACTACATGTATTTACGCTCCATTGATTTTGCTTTGGCACTTCAGAGTAGTAGAGTTCGAAATAATCGAAGATGAGCGCTTGCTTTCCTCCCGTCGTCTTTTTCCTCGCGAAGTGCTCTGCAAGCTCTTTCTTTATTTCGGCGCTTGTGGGCTTTATCTTGTCCAGCATACATTGATGCTCGTATGCGCTGAAGTGCTCCGATAGTTTAGCCAGCGCAGCATTGATCGTTGAGTACGTGACCCCCGCTCCGGCCGTCGATCCCTTTTTAACCTGCTGTTTGCTTTGATCCCATTTCGCAGGTGCGACCTTATAGCCGGTTGAAGAGATAAACCGTGCCCCAAAAATAGAGATGCTCACTCGTATGGGGCAATCTCCATGTTTGTCTGCTCGCTTGTCAAGATAAAAGTTTACTGCCATATTGTCTTTCAAGTGTGTGCGCAAAGTTACGCACGGTTTTTGATTGAATGCATTTGTGCATAGTCAAACCTAATTAAACACTAGCCAAAGAGAAAGGGCAGAATCAGTGGATTTCTCAAACGCATTGTTGCTTATTTCAATGCTCGGTGACTTTCGGAAGAAATAAATACGATACTGATTTTCAGGTGGTTGCGTAAATATCGAGCGGTTTTACGCACACTTTCTCGTTTGTCGGCGTGCTTATCGATGAATTATGTAGGAAGTGAATGCTTAGCTGGTGGGCTATGTTTAAGTGTTCTCAGTTTTGCTCACCTTATATATGAGGTGAGCAAACCGCGCAAGCCAAGGTTGCAAGTTAGGCGGAAAGGTTGCAAGCTAATGATGCAAGCCCTGACGAAAGGTTCAAGTTCAAAGGTAAGGGGCGGGGCAATAATGCTCCGCCCCTTTCTTATAGTTGTGCTTTAATTCCGCGTGATGCCATGTATCGATCGCGGAGGGGGATGGCTAAGACTTCGCAGACAATGGCGATTGATAAGCTTATTTTCCCGTTTTCGCTGTCGATGTCGGCACGATTGAAGATATAGTCTTTCAAGCGGTCGAAGACGGGCAAGCTCGAAAGACTGCGGCAGGCCGAAAATGCGTACATTTCCACGTCGAGGGCGACGCGTGGCTTCATATCGTCGATGTATTGGAAGAGACGCGCTTCGTTTTCGTTGAGGAAGGTGTCCCCGTCGATCTCTTTGTAGATCATTTCGCCGATGGGCGATAGTTTGCGAGGACTTGCTTTCATTGTTACGTCGTTGAACATGATTTCGGGGAATGCTTTTTCGAGGATTGCGACGAGGCGGTTGAATTTTTCTCGGAGTTGTAGCGTTTGCCGTCCTCTTTCTTCTCCCTTTTCGGCGAGACGTGCCAATTCGGTGCGGAGGGTGGCGTCTGCTCTTTCTGCGGCTTTCTCGACGCGCTGGATTTCGTTTTTAATGTCGGTTAGTTTGGCATCGACGCGCTGCTCGAGCTTGTCTAATTTCTGATCAAACTTTTCTTCTTGCTTCTCGAATCGTTTGTCGACCGCATCGAATCGTTTGTCGACCGCATCGAATTTCTTGTCCATACGTGCGACAAACCACGAAATCGTTCCGAACAAGGAGGCCAGCGTGGCGACGAACGTACCGATTACCGTTGCGATTGTAGCGATGTTTTCTATTGACATTGTTTCGGTGTTAAAGTGGTGCTCGCTCTATTCATCGAGCACGGAGTGTAGGAATGCGTCAAAGGACGAAGTATCGACGCGCCCAGCGCTGATTCCGTTTCGTGCGTCTTCGCACGCTTGGGCGGTGACTTCGTTGTAAGGGACGGAGGGAGGGGAGTGTCGTGATGTTCATACTGTACTCTATACGGACGCGTAAATACACTTTTGCCCCCGTGACCAATTTGCAAATTCCGCGTTTTCCATTCTCCACGATGTGTGCTTGTTCGGCCGCGGGTATGGCGCAGATAGATTCGTGTCGTCGTGCTTCGGAAGATCGCCGTCGTAATAATCGCCCTCTTCCGGCAAACGATCTTCGGTTAACTCTTTTGCAGCAAGAGGCGACAATACCAAACTCTCTTCTCCGTCGGGAGTTACGCGAAAGTACTCGCCCGGAATTTCGGGATTGGTGAATATGGCTCTTAAATCAACACGTTTCGAGAGGTATTCAGTTAGTCTGCCGTGGCTAATTCTTATAGCCGTGCAGTCGTACTCATCGGGAATAGAACTCAACAAACACAAGTAGAGACTTTCCACTGCGTCTGTTGCGGTGAAAAGAATAGGCTCATCGTAAAAGACGAGTACCTGTTTTGGATTGATTGTTCTCATTATCATATAGTATTGTGGCCTCCGCTATGTCGTAGGCCGTTGTTCGCCACCACGAGTAATGTTTCTTATTATGTCCAGTCTGTGCCACAACCCCGTCTTTGGGGCGTATTGTCACACGGGCTATGACGGTATTTTTGTTCTTGAATGGCGGCTTTTTACGTAGTTCTTCAGCTTCTTCCTTAGCGGAAAAGACAGAGACGGCTCTCGCTTGGCATTCGTCAACCTTAAATGCCCTTGTGGGATATAGCTTGCGGTGGGAGAAGAAATCAGACTCTCGCGCCGGATCACCTGTGACGAGTCTATAAAAGTTTTCTCCGTCGCATTGATAGGCTTCCTCGGGTGGGCAGCTTTCAGGGAGATCTTCGCTCCATTCGTAGTTGTGGTTCATTGTTCGTTTCTAACGGCTAGTGCTATCAATTCGTAGTTCATATCGTCGGGATGTTTATTTTTCTGTTCGCTTCCTCCACCACTTGATTACTTGCACAGCTGAAAGATCCTTCTCAAAATAGAGATCAACGGGGAAACCACGCTCATCCTTATCGATCTTCGCTTTATAGCCTACAAATCGAGGCCTTTCGTCTTTCTCTAAGTTCATTTTACACAGCTCCTTATACATAGCCAGGAATAATGTCGCATCGTTTCCCAAGTCAGAAACTTCTCTCTCCTCTTCCTTTGTGTATTTTCGATCTTTCACGGTGTAGTTAATACTATCTATCTTTGAAAGATTCTCATATAGCATGATAGAAACTCCGTGCGCGTCGAGGAAGTCTTTGACGCTGTCGAGTTTCTCAATGTGCGGCAACCCTTTTTTGTCGAGCAGAGCATTTGCTTTGTCCAGATTCTTCTGTTCTTCTGATTTGCTACAACCCGCAACAATGAAAGATGCGAGAAGGAGTACGAGGTATGTAAAGATAAATCTTTTCATGGTTCAAGAGATAGGTGAGTTCTTATTTGCGTCGTTTGCGACCGGTCGTGTAGGGACTACTGTGTGTCATTTTTCGGCTTCTCTTTTTTGCGTTACGAGATAGATGCTCGCACACACCCCAAGCCGAACGCACCACTTTATCGATTTCGTTGTTTTGTTTCCTTTTGGGCGTCCTTTTGCTTGATGAGTATTGGCGTTTGAGTTCTGCCGTTCGTCTTAGTCGTTCCCGTTCTTCTGGGGGAGTCGTAAGATAGAAGTATGCGACTAGGATAATGAAAAGCCCTGCTAAGATAAGGATTATAATTTGTGCTGTATTCATTGTTATGCCATTCTTTTGATTGATACGAACCCTGCAACGCGGAAGATTTTGTGGATGAGGTCTGCTTGTATCTTCATATCGGCGTAGCGTGTTTTGTCGGGGTTGTCGGAGATGCAAGTAATAATCGCGTCTTCGGAATATCCGCTTGTGACGAGTCGTTTTACCATTCGCTGAGAGTCTCGGGTGACAACAAGATATATCTCCCCGTTGATGATCGTCTGCACCTCTCTAGGGCGGACAACCACGATGTCACCGCTCTGTGCAGTGTTGAGCATCGAATCTCCGGTGAGGTTGAGTCCGAAACATCCTTCAAATCCCGGCACGTTGATGTATTTGTATGGAGCGTTTATCTCGTTGTTTTCGAAGAAACCATCACCGGCTGACGCGTCAAGTTCGTAGTACCATTTCACGGCGTTCTTTTCGTTGAGCTCCGTTTGGGTCGGTAGGTCGACGTTGGCGGGCATTGTCTGCGAAGAGCTATCACTGAGCATTTGGCCTTTGCCGGTTAAGAGCCAATACAAACTTATACCTGTTTCGTTTGTACTAAGTCTTTGTGCAAGCCCCTCAGTCAAATATCGATTATCACCATTCTTCGCTTGACTTAGATTCGTGGGATCAAATGATATCTTATTCGCCAGTTCTTTTTGAGTTTTGGCGAACCCGCTATCAATCAGGTATTTAATCGCGGCCTCCGCGCGTTCCTTCGTAATCATAGTGGTTCTCGAGTGTTAAAATACAAACCGAATACAAACTTTTATCGCCAGAGATTTGTATGCAATACAAACTCTTTGTATCTTTGCACTGTAATCAAACGTAAGCTACAAGCGCAAGCGGCGCAACTTGTTGAAAACAACGACGAAACGCCGCAAAAGAATACGCAAATATCCGTATTTCCCGCGATTCAGCAAAGCGAAAGCCGCGGAAAAACAAGCATTCAAAAAGAAAGAAACAATGACAACCGCACTCGACTTCATCATCAAGCAAGTGATCCGCCGCAAGTCTGAAGCCATGGCGGCTCTCGTTGACAACGTCGATAGGGACGAGCTTTCCGGAGGAGAGCTGCTCCATCTCTGGCAAAAACTGACCGTAGCCTCAGAAGCCGGTATCCGCATCTGGAAGAAGTTAGATGACAAGGCTGCAGTTCTCGAAGCGCTCGAATGCTTTGAAGATTATACCGCCTACGCAAACAAGATGATCGCCTTGCACGGTAAAGGCGAAGCGGCGGAAAAGGCGAAACGATACTTCGAATATAGCGAAGGCTGGATCTAATCAACGACCACGCGAACGCAAAACAAACATTCAACAAAGCAAGACAATGGAAGCACTGATTTTAGAAAGACTGGAAGAAGGTATCGACGCATTCTTCGTGGAAGCAATGGATGAATTTCAGAAGGTGAGAGACAAGATCCACCTCGACGAGGAGAAAGCAGAGCAGCTCGAAATCAAAGAGTCCGACTGCACAGAGGCGATTCGCGCACTGAAAGATCTTCATTACTCGGGAAGATGGGGGGAAGAACAACACAGAGTGGTCTTCTACAACGGGAAAATCAACGAATACAGCTGGTTTATCAAAAATCTGCTCGTGTCGAACACACCGCGATCGTTGAAAGACGGCGAGATCCGACACTGCGCAGCAACCCAGGCCAAACGAACGAATGCTTTGTTTAAGAAGATCAGAGTTATCGATAGTTTTAGAGAGGTGAATCTCCGAATCTTTCTTCAATCGGCATTCAACCGACGCGTAGTTATCCCCGTGTCGCTTCATCTCCGCAGCGCTATCAAAATGAAGAATTACGATGCCGCAGAGCGCTATCTCCATCTCATAGCTCCCGGTTTGGTATTCTTCGAACACCTTTTCGCCGACGAAGAAACGGAAAGAACCGCGAAGAAGTGATCACGTCGCAAGACACACCTCAGCACAAACCCACACACAAGCATGAAAAGTTCGTTTTACACCCCCGCCCGCTGGGCTTTCGCTCTGCTCGTGGCGATTTCGATATTCGGAGACGGTTTTCTCCTCTTCTGCTACGTGCCCGGCAGCTTTTGGGCGTCGGTTCTCCTCAAACTCACGGGCGTTTTTGGCCTTTATCTGGGGATTTTCCTCGGAAAAGGCGGAGTAAAATACGGAATGTTCCCCGCCGGGGTGCTTCGCCTCTTGGCTTTCTTGAAGCGCAACGTGAACACCGACGACGAATAAGACACCAGACACACACGGCGCGCCGCCCATCATTTCATTGTTGGGTAATGGGTAGTTCCACCGGGCGGCGCGCCCCTTTTTCTAATCTCAAAACAAATTCAAGTGATGAGTACAATCTACTTAGAATTGCCGGTTGACACCGACGAAGTCCTCGAAGGCGTGGACCGCCTCGACGAAGAGGACTTCCTCCTCGATGCTCTCGAAAACTTTGAAAGCGATAACGTAACCGATGCTTTACGCGAATACTTCAGATCACAAAAGGTACGGGGCGCGGCGCTCCCCGATTTCGTAGACGCTGACAAGTTATGAAAACAATTTCCCTAACCACGGATGTGAAAATTGATGACGTCCTCAACAGCGTGGAACGCGAGAAAGAACAGGACTTTCTCATTGAGGTTTTCAGTCGTTTTCGCAGAAAGAACATAGACGCCGCCATTCGCCTGTTCTACCGAGATATAATAGCATACGCCGCCATAGCCCAGGACTTCAAATTAAATGATCGCTACAGGTGGATGCACAAACCTATATACGGGGAGGAACTTCCCGATTTTGTGAACGCTAATAAGTTATGAGTGCAGACAGCACCCACCCCTACACCTAAAACAATAAGAAGACATGAATACAATACAACTGAACGCCACGCTCGAGATTAAGGACATCGTCGACAGCGTGGAAGAGAACAAAGAAATCGACTTCCTCGGGGAGCTGCTCGGCGCTTTTGACGACGCGAACGTGGAGGAAGCCTTTCGGACCTACATCGACAAACAGATAGAGAGAGGGAAGGACATCCCCGCATTTGTGAATCCCTCGAAGCTATAACCCACAGCGCGCCGCCGATGCTTCACGTTGTGAAGGGTTGAGGAGAGATCATTCGGCGGTGCGCACACACAGACAACATCCATTGTCTTATTTCGTTTCTCACCCCGCGCCACGTCGCGACGACGTTGCAAGGGGACACGGCGAGCCAAGGAAGAGGGCATCATCAATTTAGTGCAAGGACGTTCCTTCGCCGCGGGGTTCGACTCCTCGCCTCGCCACAACAACTGTTCATTAGATTATAATTGATTTCCCGCGCCACGTTGTGACAACGCACGCGGACACGGCACGAAAGGTTCTTGACGAGGTTTTTTATCCTGAATTTTTCCCTCGTCGCGGGGTTCGATTCCCCGACGTGCCACAGGTTTTATTATCCATTATACCTCCGGCTGTTGCCCGCTCGTGAGAGTAGACACAGCCACACGGCCACGGAGAGTGCAAAGCGTTGCATTTTCACACGGAAAGGGAGAGCGGCACATCTTGTAAATAGGTAGGCAACTCGTTCAATTCTCACTCTCCCTCGGCGGTTCGACTCCGCCCGTGGTCACAATAATTTCAACGTATGAAAGGAAAAGAAGAAAGAGCCCGCATCACGGCGTATCTCCGTGAACCGACCGATCTGCGACGCGTGGAAAAGGTCAGCCGCCAGATGATACGCGACATCAAGACGGGCGAAAAAGTGAGATTCATTCTCCCCGACATTCGCGCAGTGGAAAGCACTCGCGCCGCGATTACATTTATGACTCGCTACCAAGACGAGCGCCTCGTTTACCAAACAGACGGCGTTAACCGCTGGGTGACTATCGCCCGCCCCGACGAGTCGTTCGACAAACAAGCCCCCTAACACACAACAATGGAACAAGCGATCATCATCTCAGCCGCTGACCTGCAAGCGATCGTCAAGAACGCCGTGAATGAAGCCCTCGAACAGCACGAACAGCGCAAGGCCGCCGAATCCTCGGAGAAGGTCTTCGGGCTACAAGGTATCGCAGATTTGTTCGGGTGCTCCATCGTAACGGCTCTCAAATATAAAAAAACATTTCTCGCCCCCGCCGTTCGGCAGATCGGCCGAAAGATTGTCACCGATACTGCCAAGGCGCAGCAGCTTTTTGCCCAACACGCCGAGAAGGAAACCCGAGAACTCAGAAGCATTGTATGATCTACCCACTAATCGACACCAAGGGGAGATGCCTCACCCACGCTCTGATCGTGAAACCGGCACCGCGTTTCGAGGAGCGAAAAGAATTCATCTTCAAATTCTCCCGCAACCCGCACGTCTGGTTCATCCGTTCTCACATTCGGAAAGCCAACGGAACGGCACAACTCTACTTCCGAGTTGAGAAGTCCCCCGAGGGCACAGAGATGCTCCGCAAGATACTCCGAGAAGCACGCGCCGCGTTCGCCCGCACCCACGTCGAGCTGTTGCCCATCGCCCCGGGCGCTCTTCACGAATACGAACTCTAATTCCCCCGCACCGCTATGTATTTCGAATATGAAAACGATTTCCTCGTAAAGAGTCGCATCCACGACGGCACCTCCGACGAACTGGCCGACATCATCGAGATGCTCGAAGACGACATGTTCGACGTGCTGCACACAAGTCCCGAGGAACTCGACGACGAGCGATTCCGGCTCCTGGGCGAAACGGACGACGAATACGAGCCCATCGAAAAAGGGACGCTCCTTGCCGGCGAAGAGGAAGCGCGCACACTGTATCTCCTTTTGGTCGATCTGCACAAACGCGCCAAACAAGCGCTGGTCGAGCGCGAAGCCTCGGAGGAATACGACCGACAGATTCGCGCCGATCAGGTGAACGACTATTCCGATCGCTGTTGCCCACAACCCATATACTACATATAAATGACAAACGGCGAATTTTCCGCCCTGCTTGCCCACCGCGCAGACTTCAACGCCCTATTATTCCGCATCGCGCTCCGCGAACGCAGAAGCCCCGAAGAGGTGATGCGAGAGTTTGAAGCCCTGCGACACCGAGAACTAAAAACCATCACACACCCAAAATAAAAACGCTATGTCACTCATCAAAAATCCCTCCGAAATCACCGCCCCCGCCACCTGCAAACTCTTGCTTTACGGCAAGGCCGGCACGGGCAAAACCACCCTCGCGCTCTCCGCTCCCGCTCCTCTGCTGCTCGACTTCGACGGCGGCGTGCAACGCGTCAACAGCGCACACCAAACGGACACGGTGCAAGTCTCCGATTGGAACGACGTGAAAACGCTGCTCCAATCGCCCGCCGAACTCGCCCCCTATCGTTCCATCGTCGTGGACACCGTCGGGAAAATGATGGACTTCATCATTCGCCACGTCTGCGGAACGCAGCAGCCCCGCATTCAACAATGGGGACGAATCAACGGGGAATTCAAATGGTTCACGGCGGCACTTGCCGGTCTGGGCAAGCATTTGGTTTTCGTCGCCCACCAAGACACCCGAAAGGAAGGCGAAGACACGATCTACATCCCCGCCCTGCGCGAAAAGAACTACAACGACATCGTAACCGACCTCGACCTTATGGGCTTTGTCGAGATGCGCAGTGAGCGCGGCGTCCCGGTTCGCACCGTAACGTTCGACCCCACGTCGCGCAATGACGGGAAGAACACGTGCAATCTCCCCTCGAAGCTGGATCTCCCCGTCGTGCTCAACGCCGCGGGCGAAGTGATTGCCGAAAACGACTTCGCCGAACGTGACATCATCGGCGCGTTTCTCGCCCGTCGCAAGGCCGACGTGGAGAAAGCAAAGGAATACACCGAAGCCCTCGCCGCGCTGAAAGAAGACGTGACACTGCTCACCGACGCCGCTTCGGCCAACGATTTTGTAGGCCGCATCGACAACTACAAGAAGCACGGCGGGTCGCTGTTTTTCAAAGCCAAGGAATTGTTCCGTGCGAAAGTGCGAGAATTGAAACTCAACTACGACAAGGAGAGCAAGACCTACACCGACGCAACCGCATAAGCAGACATTGCGTTTTTGATGGGAGGGGGCGGCTGATCGTCCGACGAAAGGCCGCCCCCGTTTCCCCAAAATCAGCCCACTATGATCAAGTACAAAATATATCCCACGCTCCTCGATGCGTTCCGCCGCTACCGAAACGCCTACGAACTCTGGGAGACCTACTATGGATTTAGCGAAGACCCGAAGCACACGGCCGAGGAGTTCGAGCAGAAATGCCTCGAAGAATTGCTCGACAAGATCAATCGCAAGCCGCTCGAAGACACCACTGCCGCCGATCGCGGCACGTGTTTCAATGAGATCATCGACAGCATCGTGACCGGCCGCCCCTCTGAACGCGTCAACGTCGAGCGTGTAGAGGTGGAAACCTCCGCCGGCACCGTTCTCTTCCTCGATGCCCGAATGAAGGAAACCTCGGGAATCACCTATCGCTTTCCCGCAGATTTTTGCCGTCGCATCGCCGCTCCCTATCGTTCGACCGAGAGCACACCGCAGCAGTTTCTCGAAGGGGTGGCATCTCTCCCCGAGGGCGACGTTCTTCTCTATGGCTTCGCCGACTACATCACCCCAACAGGTATCTCAGATTTGAAGGTAACAGGGAAATTCACCGTCGGGAAGTTTCGGCACAACTGGCAGCACATCGTTTACCCTTATCTCGCGGCAAAAATGGGCGTACCGCTCACCCGATTCACTTACGACGTGATTCTTGCCGTGCCCGCTAAACGCAACGACGAGCACGCCCCCGAATGCTACTCCACGCTCGAACGCTACACCGACGTGTACAATTTCGACCCGATCGAAGACGCGCGCCGCCTCGAGCTTGTACTTTCGGAGTTCATCGCCTTTCTCGAAGCACACCACGCACAGATCACCGACAAAAAGATTTTTGCAGAAGACTAACAGCAATACAAGATGGATCTATTGGGAATACTCTACGAAATCGACCCGGTCGAGACCCGCAATTTCAACGGCGCCGACGGACAACCCCGCGAGTATCGATTTTGCGAAGTGGTGATCGATTGTTCGGAATACAACAAGATGACCGGCGAACGCTACGAAAACCTCGTTCCCATCTTGTTTACTGGAAAGGCACTCGACACGTTGCGCAACATTGCCATCGGATCTCACGTCAATGTTGAGATGCACCCGAAGGGCGGAAGTTTCACACCGCCAGAAGGCGGAAGCCCACG
>ERZ773196.560-NODE-560-length-23239-cov-6.007462_pt1 | contig 23239 bp, 19 predicted proteins | sample MGYA00581009_ERZ773196 | MGnify/ENA primary metagenome ERZ773196 (study PRJEB29015, sample SAMEA2738162) | human oral metagenome | biome: human oral; feature: human-associated habitat; material: saliva | place: China | collected 2243 ... | reverse complement strand
CGGACATTGTCAATAATTGCTTGAGGAATTTGAGCCAGCGTCTGAGCATTCCCCTGAGTTACTACTTGAGCTATAACCCAAAAGTTTAAGAGACTGACAATACCAACAAACAAAGCCTCAATACCACCATGCCCCAAGCCATAGGCTATACCATCCCTAAAGGTCAGTGGGCGCTTCTTCTGCAGCCAGTAAAAGATGACCCAGCGGGCTGTTTCTTCAAAAATAGCTGCCGCAGCAATACCATAAAGGACATATAGCCAAGGATTTTCCGTCCGCAAAGCGATAGTCCCATCAGCCTGAGGTTGTAAGACGATACGGTGCAAGATATTTTCCAGAACCTGACTAGACAGATAAAAGCCAACTCCCCCTAAAAGGAAGACTAATAGAGAAATGTGCTTGGTCTTTTTAAAATAAACCAAAGGAACAAGGACTGCTCCTAAAATAAGCAGCATAGCAATCAAGATATGAATGGAAATCATCGTTTTTCTCCTGAACTGTTTAGATTTTTTTCTAAATAGATTATACATCTTTCCTTTCTTTCTGTCAAATCTATTTTGGTTTTTTTCTAAATAGCTATCAAAAAATCTAGCCTGTCTAGACTAGATTGCTCTTAGTTCATATTAACCCGATGCCATTCATTGATGACGTAGGCTAACTGACCAACTTGCTCAATTCCGACACCACTGATCTCATCACTGGCCTCGGTGCTACCACCTAAATAAGCCGTATAGAGAGCTATAATATAGGGCTTCTCTTCCATAACTAATGCATCCACATTGAGCGCCTCACGAACATATCCAGGCTTTTGATAGATGGTAATGTCACGCAGATAGCGCTTATAGTATTCACCTGGGAAGGATTCGCCTATATAATAAAGGATATCCTTGTACTTTTCCTGATTTTTAGACAAATACTCAAGGACCTGAATATAGTAGTCCGTCGTGGTCTTATTATTCTCACGGCTGATCGTCTTAATATCAGCCTTGGACTGACCGTAGCGACTAAACATATCATAGGCCTTTTCCATGCCGCCTAGACGCTCTGCTAAAGCGTAGGCTGGAGTATTTTCAGAATAAACCAAGGAATATTCCTGCATGTCTGATATGCTCATAGCACCGTTGAAAGCACCAACATAGTTATCATGCTCGCCCCTATATTCATAGTTTGTATTGGTAATATCAAACCGCTCGTCCATAGAAAGTTTGCCGGCAGCAACCTCGTCTACTACCAGCATATTGAGAGGAAGCTTGTAAGTCGATCCTGCAGTCATAGGCTGGGTGTCATTCATGGCAAAGGTCTTGCCAGTCGTCAAATCCTTATATGAAAATGCAACCTGGGAGGGTTCAATTCCCATTTCAGTCATATAAGCCTGAATGACCTGAGTCAAATCCAAATTTGCATAGTCAAATCGCAGCCCCAAAGCATCCATAGTCGGGCCGTCCGCCTCCATGACCTTCTGCTTCTCCTCTGGACTTTTCTCAACAGGCTTCGGCTTTTCTTCAACTAGTTTGGAATCAGGCTTGACTTTCTCTTCTTCCTGTTCTTGCTCGCCAGACTTTGCAAGTTGGGCAGCCTCTTGTGCTTTCTTTTCAATAGCCTTATTTCGTTGGGTTATAAAAAGGAAGATGAAGCCCAGCAGACAAAGACAAGAAAGGACAGCTACGATAATCGTTACAATTTTTTTACTCAAAACATTTCTCCTAGCATTTGTATTATAAAAAATTATGAGGAAAATAACAAGTGAAACCCAGAAAAAAGGCATTTTAAGCATCAAAAAAGGCAAATCATTAATCGATTCGCCTTTTTATCTATTGAAACTGCCTGTTTATTTAGCAGCAGCGTAAAGTTCGTCAACCTTTTTCCAGTTAATAACTGAGAAGAAAGCTTGGATGTAGTTCGGACGAAGATTGCGGTATTTCACATAGTAAGCATGTTCCCAAACATCCAGTCCCAAGATTGGAGTTTTACCTTCTGAAATAGGAGTATCCTGATTTGCTGTTGAAGTTACTTCCAACTTGCCTTCTTTGTTGACAACCAACCAAGCCCAGCCAGAACCAAAACGAGTTGTAGCCGCTGCAGTGAAAGCTGCTTTAAAGTCTTCAAATGATCCAAAAGTAGCTTCGATATCCGCTGCCAACTCTGCAGATGGTGATGTTTCTGCTGGTGTCATCAATTCCCAGAAAAGAGCGTGGTTAAGATGACCACCACCGTTGTTAATGACTGCTTGACGGATATCAGCTGGGATAGACCCCACATCAGCCAATAATTTTTCCAAGTCTTCACCAATTTCAGGATGTTTTTCAAGCGCAGCATTAACATTCGTTACATAGGTATTGTGGTGCTTGTCATGATGCAAGTGCATTGTTTCTTCATCAATGTAAGGCTCCAAAGCATCGTAAGCGTAAGGAAGATCAGGTAAGATAATTGCCATTTGATAGACCTCTTTTTCTATATGATTATAAAAATGATAACGCAATCATTAGAATTTTTCAACTATTTTGCTTGTAACTCACCCGTCGCAATCTTGAGCAGAGCCAAATCAAACAGGTAATCTTTATCATACAGCCCCGATTTAATTTGGTAATCTGTTTCAATCAGACAGGCCATGGTCTTTTTAAGAAAGGCTAAACTCAGCGAGTGAGCATCTTTTAAAGCAAACTTGACTTGATAAGGATTGACCTTGCGGCCTAGATAGTCGGACAAATCAGATACAATCTGACTCTCAGCTCTGCCATTTTCCGCTAAAATCTTGACTTGCGTAAAGATACGAAACTGCCCCAGCATAATGGCAATAAGCTTGATTTCATCCTCGCCTTGAAGAGTCAAATCTCGCACCAAGCTTCTGGCCTCATCAATCTTCTGCTGCAAAATCAGCTGGGTCAGGTTAAAAATATTATCCTGAAGAGTCTTGGGAATGGCCTCAACAATGTCTTCTAAACCAATCTGACCAGACTCTTTATAACCTTTCAGAAAGGCTAAATTTTTACTGACTTCACTGAACTGAAAACCTGATTTCAGCAACAACTGATCGAAAGCTGTCGGAGCAAATTGTAATCCTTCTGCCTGTGCCTCTTTGCTGAAATAAGCCCGTAGATCTGCTTCCTTGAGTTCTGTAGCCTCAAATATTTTTCCGTCCCGTTTCAGCAGTTTGACCAGACGGCGCTTGCTATCCAATTTGCCTTCTGCAAAGATAACCAGACGAGTTGTATCCGCTGGATTTTCCAGATAATTTTCAAAAGATTTTAGTTCTTCATCAGTCAGATACCGCTTCTTGGCTGTTGTCAAATCAGCAAAATGATCCAAAATTACGATTTTTTCATCCGCAAAAAAAGGCAGACTGACCAAGTCCAACTCCACATCCTGATAGTTTGCTTCTTTCATATCAAAAATAGCCGTGTTCAAATCACCCGGTTGAAACTGAATCTGGCGGAGAAACTGCTCCTTCAACAACTCAAACTGTCCCAAGTCATCCCCAGCCAAAATGGTCAAAGCAGGAAGATTGCTTGGCGTGATTTTTTTAATTTCCTCAATAGCTAACACCGAAAGTCTCCCCTGCTTTATATTTCTTGTCAATTTTATTCATGTATTGATTGTAACAAAAAAGAGTCGGAAAGTCTGCTTTTTTCTTTGCAAACGAAATCTAATTTTTGAATAGATCTGCTATATAAATAGAAACTGTTATTTGCTTCATTTTTCTTTGTTATGAAAAGCAATCAATGCCTCGTTCTGTTAAAACTTTTCTGCGAACGACAGAGCAAAAAGAGCTGGAAATATTCCAACTCTTTCTTTGTTTATTCATGATTTTCAGTTGTATCCTCTACACTGTTTTCAGCTGGAGTAGAAGTCTGCTCCTCTTGAACTGATGAAACAAAAGGATTATCTTGAACAGGTGCTTGAGTTCCAAAATCCTGAGGTGTTGATTGCTCAGGTGTTTCAGCAGTAAATGGATTTTGAACTGATTCCGCTTGCTCCACTGCCTGGCTTTGTTCAGAAACAGGTTGTTGTGGTTGTTGACCAAACTGCTGATCTTGGAAGCCACCTTGCTGTGGCTGTTGGCCAAATGGTTGGTTTTGGACTGGTTGCTGTGGTTGTTGACCAAACTGTTGGCCTTGGAAACCACCTTGTTGCGGCTGTTGACCAAACTGTTGATTTTGAACTGGTTGTTGTGGTTGTTGACCAAATGATTGGTTTTGGACTGGTTGCTGTGGTTGTTGACCAAACTGTTGGCCTTGGAAACCACCTTGCTGTGGCTGTTGGCCAAACTGTTGATTTTGAACAGGTTGTTGTGACTGACCAAACTGTTGTCCTTGGAAACCGCCTTGTTGTGGTTGTTTTTCATAGTTCAAACCTTGATTGTATGGCTGTTGGCCAAACTGTTGTCCTTGGAAGTTTTGCTGACCATATGAATTTCCAACCATTTCAGGCTTAGATCCTTGACAAAGCAAAACAATCAAAGCAATACTACATGGAAGAGATACTATTCCTGCAATAATATTTAGAACTGGAATAAATGATAGTAAAAAAGGACCAACATACAAGAAAAGAAATGCCCAATGATAACCAGCATCACGTAAACGACGGACAATGATAGCTAAATTAGGTACAAAAGTTGCCAGAGCATAGAGAATTAAGATGAAAATAAAGATTACAGCGAATCCTGCTCCAGCCAAGATTGCTGATGGATCTGATTCATATCCATAAGTTGAGTCTTGAACTGCTGCTGAAAGAATACTTCCAAAAGCAGATGCCCAAAAAATGATAAATAGCGGTGCAGTAACAATAACATGGCATAAAACTACCCACCAATAGTCTGACCGGCTAGACCGGCTTGAAAAATCAGCATAGTGTGTCCAGAATTTTTTATATGCAGCAAACATAAAATTCTCCTCTATAATTTTTTATACCCATTATCTTATCACAAATGCATAAATAAATCAATATGACTTCCTGACTGAAGCTACATGGACATGAGAAAAAGTATCAGTTGGCATCTTCAGTCTAGATATCAGCGTACCGTTTCAATCCTCCAGGAATTCCAACCAATCAAACGAATGGCCCCCTGCTGGTCAGTTCGATAGATAGCAGTATTAAATTTCTCAAATCTTTGCAAAGTTTCCTGATGCGGATGTCGATAACGATTATTCTGGCCGGCTGATATCAAGGCCAGCTTCGGCTGAATTTGCTCTAAAAACTCTGGACTGGAAGAGCCTTTGGATCCATGGTGACCTGCTTTTAAGACATCTGCTTTCAGCTGAGGGAATCGCTGCAGCAGTTCAATTTCTCCCTGCCTTTCCAAATCACCTGTAAACAAAAATTTTGTCTGAAAGAACTCCCCGTAGAGTACAATCGAATCATCATTTCCACCGTCGCCTGTCCCACTAGGATAGAGAACCTGCAAAGCTGAGTCAAATACCGGAATCTCATCTCCCACTTCTACGACATGGACAGAACTTTCTATCTGCTCCAGCTTTTGAACAAAATCAGGCTGAGTGAGACTTCCTTTGGAAACATAGATTTCCTTGATGGAAAAATGCTTAGCTACCTCCAGCATATCTCCCATGTGATCGGTATCGGTATGAGTCAGGACCAATACATCCAGACTAGCAACACCACGACTTTTGAGATAGGGAATTAAGGTCTTTTCTGCATTGGATGAAGTCTGTCGCTCCTGCCAAGCCTCTTTCTTTCCTATCTCGACTCGTCCCCCAACGTCAATCAAAATCGTCCTGCCCTGCCATTCCCGGAGAAAAATGCTATCTCCCTGACCAATATCCACTACTGTAATCTCATTTTGCAGCGGATGCTTTGTTAGGAAAAATAAGAGAAGAGCAAGCAAACTAAAAGATAAAAGCCAGCTTTTCTTTCTCCGAAAGTCATAGATTAAAGCCAAAACCAAAAGCAAAGCGAACAGTAACCAGAGGTTGGGCTTCCCAAAAATCAAAGGGCGCGGAGCAAAATCAGCTACCCAACGAATCACATCTTCGAGTAAGTCAAAGAAAAAATTGACTTGAGTGATTTTTAAAAGTGGTGACAAAATAAAAATGAGGGTTAACCCTGGTAGCATCAGCAGGTCAAAGAGTAGTGAAAATAAAAAAGTTAAAATCACGGACCAAGGCTGAAATTCTGCAAAGTAGTAGATTAGTATAGGCAAAATCCCCAATGAAATAGTCAGACTTTCCGCTAAAAGCTTACGAATCGGCGGTAACTTTTCAAAATCCATCATAGAAATCAAAAAGGCATAGGCGCAGGACAAGACACCGCCTGCTGTCAGAAGAAAATTGGGCATGATGATAAAGAGAACCATCAGTGTCAGAGCAAAGTTATCTAATCTGGTCAGTCCTTGCTGGGCCAACAACTTCTGAACTAAGCTTCTGACGACAGAAACAGAAAAGCCTGTGAGTCCAGCATAGATAAATGAAAAAGGCAGCTGCAAAGCATTTACTGTCTCCCTCTTCATCCCCAAACGTAGAAGAATTCTGCGAAAACCATCCAAAAAGAAACCTACCTGCATACCAGACAAGGCAAACAAATGGATGATACCCAAGCTAGAATACAGGTCACTCATTTCCGCAAACTCCGTATCTAAGTCACCAAACAAGAGTCCTGTCATGTAATGGCTCATTGGACTAGGAAAATTACTTCGAATATAGACCAGCGCTTTTCTGCGCCAGACAGACAGCCAATCCAGTGGATTCAGGCTGGAAATTGGTCTTAGTGACTGAATCTTATTGATTTTTAAGGTACGATAAATCCCCTGACTCTTTAAATAAGCCTGATAGTCAAAGCCCGAAAAATTTCGTTGTTGCTTGGCCTGTTCAAACTCTCCTTCAATATCAAGTACGACCAAATCTGTCAGTTGCTGAAAAACTTTCTTTTCACCGGCTGATTTGATCTTGTAGAAGACCTGATAAAGTCGACCATCCGTTCGCCCTCGAAAGGATAGGGAATCTCCATTGACTTTGATTGTATCTGGCAAGACTTTAACCGAGCTAGCTGACGGAGCTTCCTGCCTAAAGGCCTGCTCTGCCATTTCCCGACGAAGCAAGAAAAAGAAGACAAAAAGGGACAGGAATGCCAAAGCAGCTAGACTTTTTTTGAGGGGATAGCTGAAAAAGAGACGAAGCAGAAGGACACCCAGCCCAAAATAAGCCAAAGAACTGCCAGAATAGACTGCAAAATAGGCCCATACAAGGATGAAAGCCAGATAGATAGGGGTGAGGGGTAACTTTTTAATCCACTGTGACATATTCTTTCAGCTTTTCTAAGGTCTTATCTCCAATCCCTGACACCTTTTTCAGATCATCTACTGACTTGAAGCGGCCACTGCTTTCGCGGTAGGCGATGATGTCAGAAGCTCGCTTTTGTCCAATACCTGAGATGGTCTGCAATTCAGCCTCTGTCGCAGTATTTAGATTGACCTTGTCCGACTTTCCACCGCTAGCACCAGCAGAATCAGAAGCTCCTGCTTGATGCTGGCCAGTCTGTGTGACATCAGCTCCTTCTTCACCAATCTTTGCCACATAGACTACTGCTTCATCCGTTAATTTTTGTGCCTGATTGATGGACTTAGCCTCGGCGTCTGCTGTCAATCCGCCAGCTTTTTGGATGGCTTCATGGACTCTCGCTCCTGCTCTCAGCTCATAGACACCAGGATTCTTGACTGCTCCCTTAATATCCACAGTGACTTGCCCACTCTCCTCTTCGTCCGCCTTGGCCTTAGAGACAATCTTTTCGCTTTCTTCATCAGCTGAGCTGGATGAGGAAGTTACATCTTGGCTCAAGGCGGCTACCTGATTTTGCGGCTGGTGATTTCCCTTGATGAGGAAAAAAGCACCTAGCACAGCGCCAACTACTGCTAGACCAACAAAGAGCTTGTATTCTTTCAGCTTTTCAATGATTTCTTCAAGCATATTTTTCTCCTTTGTCTTTTTATTCGTAAAAAATTCAAAAAAATATGACAAACCGAGAGAATTTTCAGCTTGTCATATTTTAAAATCTTTATTTTACAAGTAGTCGTATAGATAGAAGGTGCATTGTTGAAAATAGGAGCTGTAATATCAGTCTGCTTTGCTTATCCTGTATATCCAAGCTTCTAACTTATGAGCTCTGCTATGTAAAAAAGCCAGATTTGCCAAAAGAAAAGCCATCACTAGCACACTTAGAATCAGAAGCAGCGGCCAAGAAATCGACTGCTTGCATAGATAAAGGACCAAGACTAAGATGAGTATAGGAAAAGTCGTCAAAGCTGTGAAGCCGCCCGGTACCCAGCGACGAAAGCGAAACACTTGCATGATATGGCCCAGCAGATGGAGAGTATGACAGAAGCCAATAGCCAGAGCCAGCTCGGGAATGCGAAATAGAATGGCAAGTAACAAAAGGATAAAAGCCAGTAGAAATTCCTCTGCAATCATCAGAGCAATACTTTCAGCAGAAAGATAACTTCCTCTCCTAGAAATGAACATCTCCTTTTGATAGTCTTGATGGTCTTGATTCTGAGAAATCCAAGGCCGAATCAGGATAATCTCATCAAACTCGTGCAGCATAAACAGTGATAAGGTTACAAAAGATAAAAATGCAAGAGACATGGCATCCTCCTTATAAAACATACCAACATTATAACTCACTTGCATACAAAAATCAGCTCCCAAGCAAAATTGCTCAGCAAGCTGATTAGTATCTTATTTTCTATGCTTATCTGGATCCCAGACAAAGCTAGCAAAAAAGCTGAAAATGATGGTCAAAATTCCAATCAAAATAGCAGGAATAAAGACAAAGGCACGTAAAATCCGTAAGAAGATATTGCCTTTCTTTTGTGTCTGGTAAGGGGCTACTTCAGCATCCAGACGGTCAAACTCAGCATGAACACGGCGGGCCACTTCCTCAACTCCCTCATCATTCATCTTCTTAATGTCTGAAATATCAATGGGATTACCAAAATTCATATCCACACGCTCCCCAGCTGCCAAGCCTTTGAGGCTCATAGGACCAGCATAGACCACTGGCATGATACGGACTTTAGCCATCTTAGCAATCACTGCCACTCCTCCCTTGACATCCGTAGAATGGCGGCTGCCGCTTGGGAACATAATCAGGGAACGATTGCTCTTTTTCAGCATATTCACAGGGTATTTGATAGCTGACGGACCAGGATTTTCCCGGTCGATAGGAAAGGCACCACACATGCGAATCCACCAGCCAAACACCCGATTTTCAAAGAGCTGTTTCTTGGCCATGAAAATGAACTGCTTGGGCTTGGTCGCAAAAGCCATGTAAACAGGATCCCACCATGTCCGGTGAGGGGCTACCAAGATATAATTTTCATCTTGTGAAGGAATCTTCTCTTTATTATGGTAATGGGCATTGCCGTTTAGAGCCCAGAGGATAAAAATTACCAATCCTCGCAAATAGGTATAAAACATAAACTCTCCTTATTTCAAACTAAAATTGTACTTGAAATTTATTACATCCTTTCTCATTATACCCTATCCCATTATAGTCTGCAATATTTTTCCAAACTTTGGCTGTAACAGCTGATTCTGATAGCCATTTCCATAAAAAAATGGTATCATTAATCTCATGAATAAGAAAGAATTAATTGGTTTAAACCAAACCCAAGTAGATGAAAAGATTTCGCAGGGCTTGACCAACGATTTTACAAGTGACACCAGTACTAGTAACTGGCAAATCGTTAAGCGGAATGTTTTCACCCTTTTTAATGCCCTTAACTTTGTTATTGCTCTAGCCTTGGTCTCTGTCCAAGCCTGGAGCAATCTGGTCTTCTTCGCAGTAATCAGCTTTAACGCCGTCACTGGTATTATTACAGAGCTGCGAGCCAAGCACATGATTGACAAGCTCAATCTGGTCAGCCGAGAGCTGGTCACAGTCATCCGCGACGGCCAGGAAGTCAAGATTCAGCCAGAAGAAATTGTACTGGGTGACCTGATCAAGCTGTCAGCCGGCGAGCAAATTCCCAGTGATGCCCGTGTGGTAGAGGGTGTTGCCGAGGCCAATGAAGCCATGCTGACAGGTGAGAGTGACTTGGTTCTCAAGGAAGAAGGCGCTGAGCTGCTGTCTGGTAGCTTTCTGGCTAGTGGGCAGATCTATGCTGAGGTGCACCATGTCGGCGCAGATAACTATGCCAACAAGCTCATGACTGAGGCTAAAACCCTCAAGCCTATCAACTCGCGCATTCTATACAATCTTGCGAAAATTTCCCGCTTTACCGGAAAAATCATCATTCCTTTCGGACTGGCTCTCTTCTTTGAAGCCCTAGTGATAAAGGGACTGCCTGTCAAGAACTCTGTCATTACCAGCTCGACAGCTCTTTTGGGTATGCTACCTAAGGGAATCGCCCTGCTAACAGTCACGTCACTCCTGACAGCTGTCATCAAGTTAGGCATGCGCAAGGTTCTTGTTCAGGAAATGTATTCAGTTGAAACTCTGGCTCGGGTGGATACTCTCTGCCTGGACAAGACCGGGACAATTACCCAAGGTAAGATGACTGTTGAAGCCTTGCATAGTCTGTCAGATAAGTTTTCTGATGAGACAGTCGGTCAAATCTTAGCAGCCTACATCCAAACCAGCGAGGATAATAACCCAACTGCTCAGGCTATCCGCAAGGGATACGGCCACCTGGAGCACACCTATACTAGCGACAATGTCATCCCATTTTCTAGTGACCGAAAATGGGGCGCTATGCATTTATCAAGTGTCGGAACCATCTTTCTGGGAGCGCCCGAAATGCTGCTGGACAGCAATCCTGCAGCGGTTGGAGAGGCTCAAAAACGCGGATCGCGGGTTTTGGTGCTGGCTCACAGCGACCAAGTGCTAGACAAACACAGCATCCAACTGCCTGAAGATATGACTGCTCTGGCCGTTCTGGAAATCACCGACCCTATTCGTGAGGGAGCGGCTGAGACACTGGACTATCTGCGTTCTCAGGATGTTGATCTGAAAATCATCTCTGGTGACAATCCAGTGACCGTTTCCCATATCGCGAGTCAAGCTGGATTTGCCAACTACGCCAGCTACATCGACTGCTCTAAAATCAGCGATCAAGAACTGGTTGAGCAAGCAGAAGAAACAGCCATCTTCGGTCGTGTTTCTCCTCATCAGAAGAAGCTGCTCATCCAGACTCTTAAGGCCGCTGGTCGGACAACAGCCATGACCGGAGATGGGGTTAATGATATCTTGGCCTTACGTGAAGCAGACTGCTCCATCGTCATGGCCGAGGGCGACCCCGCAACTCGGCAAATTGCCAACTTGGTTCTTCTTAACTCCGACTTTAACGATGTCCCTGAGATTCTTTTTGAAGGCCGCCGAGTCGTTAACAATATCGGCCGGATTGCTCCGATTTTCTTCATCAAGACGATCTATTCCTTTATCCTGGCTATTATCTGTATCTCCAGTATCCTGCTAGGAAAATCCGAATACCTCTTGATTTTCCCATTCATCCCGATTCAGATCACCTTGATTGACCAGTTTGTCGAAGGTTTCCCACCCTTTGTCCTCACCTTTGAGCGCAATATTAAGCCGGTTGAAAAGCACTTCCTCAAACGCTCCCTGCAGCTGGCTCTGCCAAGCTCCCTCATGATTGTCTTCAGCGTGCTATTTGTCCGCATCTGGGGCAGCAGTCATGGCTGGAGCGATATAGAAATGGCAACCCTGACCTATTACTTGCTAGGCAGCATCAGCTTCCTGTCCGTCATTAGGGCCTGTCTGCCACTCAACCTCTGGCGCAGCCTGCTCATTATCTTCTCTGTCTTTGGCTTCTATCTATCAGCCTTTGTCCTGCAGCACCTTTTGGAAATTGCAACGCTGACAGCCGCAACTTTGCCAGTCTATCTGATTCTCATGGTCGTTTTCGGGCTTGTCTTTGTTGCCTGCACCATCAAGCAGAAATACAGATTTGATTAAGGGCTAGCTAAAATAGAATTAGCATTTAAGCTCATGGAAACATGCGAGAATCCTCGCATGTTTTTTTGATTGTGCAAAAACTTCCCATATCCCTTTGGAATCCTTGCTAAATCATGCTATAATTGACTTATGAACGAAGCAAAACTAAAAGACGGAGAACGCGTCAACCAGCTCTTTTCGACGGATGTCAAGATTATTCAAAATAGTGAGGTCTTCAGCTACTCGGTAGACAGCGTGCTGCTTTCCCGCTTTCCTAAGCTGCCCCAGCGGGGGTTGATTGTCGATCTCTGTGCTGGAAATGGCGCTGTTGGACTTTTTGCCAGCACTCGGACCAAGGCCAAGATTCTAGCAGTCGAGATCCAGGAACGTCTGGCTGATATGGCCGAGCGCTCCATTGAGCTCAATGATTTGACCCAGCAAATGCAAGTCATTCAGGACGATCTGAAAAACCTAGGACGCTATATCACTGGCAGCAAGGTTGATATGATTCTCTGTAATCCCCCATATTTCAAGGTTGACAAGCAATCCAATCTCAATGAAAGCCAGCACTACCTTTTAGCCCGCCATGAAATCTCAACCAATCTGGAAGAGATTTGCAAGATTGCCCAACGAGTCCTCAAATCTAATGGTCGGTTGGCCATGGTTCATCGACCAGAACGCTTTTTAGATATTTTAGATACCATGCAAGCCCACAACCTAGCTCCCAAGCGCATCCAGTTTGTCTATCCAAAGTTGGGTAAAGAGGCCAATATGCTACTTATCGAAGCTATTAAAGATGGTTCCCGCGACGGTCTAAAAATCCTGCCCCCTCTCTTTATTCACAATCAGGACGGCAGCTACACTCCGGAGATTCACGAGATTTACTATGGAAAATAAAGCCTATATGTACGTACTTGAATGCGGAGATGGCTCCCTCTATACCGGCTACACAACGGATGTCCAAGCCCGACTCAAAAAACATCAAGCTGGCAAAGGAGCCAAATACACTCGCGCTCGCCTGCCAGTTACCTTACTTTACCAAGAAGAACACCCTAGCAAGCCGGCTGCCATGTCAGCTGAAGCCCTCTTTAAAAAGAAAACTAGACAAGCCAAACTGGCTTACATCAAAGAAAGGACTCAAAATGCCTGAAATCCAGTTTAAAGGCCACTTTCATCATATCGAAATTTCCCCAGACAGCCAGCTCGATATCGGTCAAGATGTCATCTTCCAATCTTTTACCAGCCTCAATGTAGCCAGTGGCGCACAACTCAAGCTAGGAACCCGAGTTTTCTTTAACGACCATTGTACTGTCCGCTGTCAGCACTCTATCGAAATCGGCAAGGACACCATGTTTGGTGATGGCGTCCGTATTTTTGACCACAATCATCAGTATTCTAATTACCATATCGAGAAGATTGATTATAGTGTTGCGCCAGTCAAGATTGGAGCAAACTGCTGGATTGGGGCCAATGCTGTGATTCTCAAAGGTGTGACCATTGGTGATAATGTCATCATTGGAGCCAACAGCTTGATTTTCCAGGATATTCCCAGCAACTCTATCGCTATGAGCAAGGAAGAGCTTATCATCAAGGAGCGTCCACAGGGCAATTTCCATGCCTTTACGCTGACAGCTTCTGATACTTTGGAACAGCTGGCCTATTTAGCAGAAAATCTGCCAGACCTGGAATTTCACATAGCTGCTAAGACCAATATTTCGCCTTACTTGGCTAGCTTTAAGGACTATCCTAATATCAACCTCTACACCAATATCCACCAGGATGACTTTATTGAGGATTTGCTCGATAGGGCGGATATTTACTTGGATATCAATCACTGGGGAGAGGTAGACCAGATTGTCCAAAGGGCTATCAGCAAGGGGAAGCCAGTTTTAGCTTTCAGCCAAACCGCCCACCAGCCTGAAGAAAATACTTTACTTTTCGAATCGGACCAACCCCAACAAATGGCTGATGAAATAAGAAAAATAATGAAAGAAAAGTCTAGGACATAAAGATCCTAGACTTTTCTTTTGCAGTCGATATGTATTTTATTAACTTTATTCACCAGCAATGCCATTTGGAATGATAACTTCCTTGAGTAGCTGCTCTTCTTCTTTGATACGGACATAGAGGGTGATACAGTAGAGCGGGAAGAGGATGAAAAGAGCAAAGTAGGCATGACTGAGCAGGGCCAAGCCCACCAATTCTGGTACAACATTCAGGAAGTAATTAGGGTGTTTGACATTGCGAAAGAGCCAGTGGTCAACAAACTTATGATCCTTAACCAGCATAAGCTTGATGGTCCAAACTGGTCCCAAGAGCTTGGCAACAAGGTAGAGCATAAACATAGAAAAGAGCAACAACACAGCTCCCAGTAGGCTCACCAAGTCAAAAGCTGGCTTTTTCAGCAGCAATTCCAAAAAGCAGACCGCATAAAAAAGCATGTGTAGGTACTTCATGATATTTGAGTTTTTCACCCCGTACTCCATGCCACCCTTGGCCAGAATATCCTGCTCATTCTGAGAGGATTTCCTCAAAAACACCAAACGAAAAAGCGACACAGCCACAAAAATCACTATATTGATTGTCATAAGGCCTCCTAAAATTTAATAATACAATTTATTATATAAGGAATTCCGCAGCAAAGTCAAGACTGTTGTTTACAAAATCGACCAAGATATAAAAAAGCTGCGACTAGAATTTCTAGACAAAATCCCAGTCACAACCTCTATAAAATATTTATTTGAAGCAAGTTTCTCTCACCGGTCAGACATCACAAAATTTCAACGTAGGTGCTGTATTTTTCCTTGACTTTCGGAGCGATATTGTCGTCCGTCACAACTGCACTGAGGTTGTCCAGCCGGTAAAAAGAATAAAAAGAATAGCTGTCAAACTTGCTGTTATCGGCTACGATATATTTGCTGATGGCATTGTTAAGGATAATCGCGTCGCCGTTGCCTTCCTCTTCATTGCTGGTGGTAACATTATGACCGTCAATGCCATTCGCCCCGATAAAGGCCTTAGAAACCTTGATTTCTTTCAAAAGATTATTGGCAAACTGACCGACAAAGGTTTGAGTCTTAGCCCGATAGCGTCCGCCAATCAGAATTAAATCTAAATTGGGCCTTTCTTTTAACTTTTCAAAAATTGGCAGCGAATTGGTGACGATGCTGATATTTTTGCCATCCAAATAGTCTCCGATAAAATCCGTTGTAGTGCCTGACCCAATAAAAACTGTATCCCCGTCAGCAATCAAATCCGCACATTTACGGGCAATCTGCTTCTTCTCCTCAACATTCAGCATTTGCTTTTCTGAGTGAGAAATCTCGTTGAGAGCATTTTTGACCTTCTTATGGGCTCCGCCATGAACTCGGGTCAGCATGCCCTGCTTCTCCAAATCAATCAAATCTCGACGGATGGTCATATCCGTGACGCCCAGCATTTCTTTGAGGTTTTTCACAGCAACCACACCTGTTTGATCCAGTTCTTGCAGAATGATTCTATGTCTACTTTCTTTCATTTTACATTCTCCTTTTGCTCCTGAATTTCTTACAGACTCACCTTCACCTTATTATACAACAGTTCCAGCATATAAACAAAGATTTGTGAATTTTTTTATTTTAATTGACTGATATGTTGAATTTTGATATCGAAATTAGTTGAAATACTTTGAATCCTGTTCTATAGCAAGAAGACCAAGAACTGTTCACAGCAGAAATAAGGGGGCTATAATTTACTTTGATAAACTGGACTGCTTCAATCAGCATGATTAAGGAAACTACATTGGCTCATACTTATATTTCTGCAGGACTGAGAATAAGAAGTTTTATTGAACAAACAAAAAGAGAGAACTTGCATTCTCTCTCGACGCTAAAATTGCCGCCAACTCTAATTAGCTATCTACCTTATTTATCACCCTTGTTACGGATAACAAAGCCGGTTTTCTTTTCGCTAGAAGTATTGCGAGGCTTCTTGTGGTCCTTGCGGTAGCGATTTTCTTTGTCAAAACGCTCGTCTTTGCGACCTTTCTTAAATTGATCACGACGGCCACCTCGGTCACGGCGGTTGTCATTGCTGCGACGATTGCTATTTCCGCCACGACTGCCCTTGCCTTTTCCGCCAAAGCCACCGCCAGACGGTTTAAATGGCAATGGTTTTTCACGGGCAATTTCTACTTCAGGAAGGGCATCTGGATCCTGCACCGTCAAGCTGAGGATATACATAGCCAGCTCTTCTGGGCTGAATTCTGCTGCCAGCTTGCGGGCATCCTTGCCAAATTTCTCAAAGTTAGAACGGATGCTTTCATCCGCAAAATCGCGTTCAATCTTCTTAAGAGCAACTTTTTTCTTAGCTTGGAAAGCTTCTTCTGCAGTCGCAGGCTTGAGGCCTTTCATGCGCTTCTTAGTCAGATTTTCGATAATCTGCAAATAGCCCATTTCATTTGGCGCTACGAAAGTAATAGACTGACCTGACTTACCAGCACGACCAGTCCGACCAATCCGGTGAACATAGCTTTCTGGATCCTGCGGAATGTCATAGTTGTAGACGTGGGTCACACCAGAAATGTCCAATCCACGCGCGGCCACATCTGTCGCCACCAAGACATCCAGATTGCCGTTTTTAAAGTCTCGGAGAACGCGAAGGCGCTTCCCTTGGTCCAAATCACCATGGATACCCTCTGCTCGGAAACCGCGGATTTTCAGACCGCGAGTCAGCTCATCCACCCGGCGCTTGGTCCGACCAAAGACGATTGATAGCTCAGGCTGCTCCACATCCATCAGGCGGGTCATGGTATCAAATTTTTCATTTTCTTTGACACGGATATAATACTGGTCTACCAGCTCCGTTGTCAGCTCTTTAGCAGCAATCTTGACATGCTCAGGCTCCTTCATGAACTTGACACCGATGCGCTTGATAGCATCCGGCATGGTCGCTGAAAAGAGCAAGGTCTGACGCTCTTCTGGCACACGGGAAATGATAGACTCAATGTCTTCCAAAAAGCCCATGTTAAGCATTTCATCCGCTTCGTCCAAGATCAAAGTTTCAATCTGATTCAGCTTAAGCGCCTTGCGTTTGATCAAATCCAAGAGACGACCAGGTGTTCCTACGACGATATGAGCACCAGATTTGAGGGCCTTGATTTGCTTTTCGATGCTGGAGCCACCGTAGACAGAACGCACCTTGACGCCCTTACTGCGGCCAAAACGGAAAAGCTCTTCCTGACTCTGCACGGCCAATTCACGGGTTGGAGCGATAATCAATGCTTGGACAGCAGGATTATCTGTATCAATCTTCTCTAGAGTTGGAAAGCCAAAGGCTGCTGTCTTTCCTGTCCCTGTCTGGGCCTGACCAATGACATCCTTACCGGCCATAGCAAGCGGAATCGTCTGCTCTTGAATAGGGCTTGCTTCTACAAAGCCAGCTTTTTCAATCTCTGCTAGTAATTCAGCAGATAAATGTAATTCATTAAATTTCAATGTTCTTCTTCTTTCTAAAGGCGGTGCGAAGCCACCTTATAAGGCTTTTGATACTCAACTATCGAAACATAGCAAGTGCTTTTCTCTTGCTAAATCTCGATTTTCTGAGAGTATTCGCTCTTCTCTTCATAAATATGGTCTCTCAAGTCTAGGCACTAAAAAAGCGCCGACTCGGTCGCTAGTTCCCATTGAATAGAAAAACTGTATTTCTGCAACTAATCTAGTATACCACAAAAGCACCTAAAAAGATAGGACTTGCTTGTAAAATATTTTATTAAAGATCTCTTTTGTAAAAAATGAAAACTTGAAAATCATTTTTAAAAATAATATAATCTATAAAGAAGAAAGGAGACAGGTATGAATAAATTTTTACGAGTGACTTTCATTTTACTGATCTTAGCTATGCTGGGCGCGGCTATGATCCAGATTTTCCAGCCCCAGCTCTTGGGCAATGAGTCCATCTATGGTCTAGCTCCCTACTGGCAGCGGGAAATTGGTTTCTGGAATCTGGCTATTCTGCCTTTAGTCATTGCCGCAAACATGAAGTATGATTGGTTCTATCTGCGTATGACCTTGTTAGCTCTGATTCTGGGTGGGCTGGGCTTTGGCACCAACCATCTGCTAGGCTATCTGGAAAAGGCGAATCAAGCGAACCTACTGGGCTGGATTGAAAATTATCTGCTAGTCTTTTGCTGGATCATTGGCTGGGGACTGGAATATCGAAAAAGACAAAAAAGTGATGAAGAGGCTGTCTAGATAGGCAGATTCTTCATCATTTTTTCATTGTGGATACTTTTCTATATTAGCTAGCAGCTCCTCAGCAAATTGACTAGTGGTCAAGGCTGCTACTCCTTCCAGCTGACTGGCAAAATCCCCTGTTACTTTTTGCTCAAAGAGAGCCTTCTCAATGGCCTTAGTCAGGAGATGAGAGACCTCCGGCCAACCAATGTAATCAAAGAGCATGACCCCTGATAAGAGAAGAGAACAAGGATTAGCCTTATTTTGACCCGCTATATCTGGCGCCGTCCCATGAGTAGCTTCAAAAATAGCATGACCAGTCTCGTAATTGATATTGGCCCCTGGCGCAATACCAATCCCGCCCACCTGAGCAGCCAAGGCATCGCTGGCATAGTCACCATTTAGATTGGTCAAGGCAACAACATCAAATTTCTCTGGATAGAGCAGAATCTGCTGCAGAAAATTATCTGCAATCACATCCTGAATGACTAGTTTTCCAGAAGCCAACTCATCTGCATATTCTCTTTGAGCTAGCTCATAGCCCCATTTCCGAAAACCGCCCTCTGTAAATTTCTGGATATTGCCCTTGTGAACCAGAGTTACACGCCTCAGTCCTTTGGCTAGAGCATGGTCAATAGCCGCCCGTATCAGCCGCTCACTTCCCTGCTTAGAGATAGGCTTGATTCCAATAGCAGAGCTTTCTGGGAAGCGAATCTTGTCAACCTGCATATCCTTCTGCAGGAAATCAATAACTTTTTGGACTTCAGCCGTTCCACTCTCCCACTCGATCCCTGCATAGATGTCTTCTGTATTTTCCCGAAAAATTGTGATGTCAGTCTTCTCTGGGTGCTTGAGCGGACTGGGAACTCCCTTGAAATAACGAACTGACCGCAGGCAGGCGTAAAGATCCAATTCCTGTCTCAAGGCCACATTCAAGGAACGAATCCCTTCTCCGACTGGGGTTTTTAGCGGGCCCTTAATAGCCACTAGACAATCCTTAATCGTTGCCAGTGTTTCATCCGGTAGCCAGTCACCCGTCAGGTCCGCCGCTTTTTTCCCAGCCAAAACTTCCTTCCAAACAACCTTTCTCTGCCCACCATAAGCCTTTTCCACTGCCTTATCAAAGACCAGCTGGGCATTTTCCCAGATATCAACCCCAATCCCGTCACCTTGGATGTAAGGAATAATCGGAGCATCCGGCACCTGCAATCGCCCTTTCTCAAACAAAATCTTATCTGCCATTTTATCTCCTTCCAATGGGAAGATACTCCAAACCTTGAGCACCAGTATAGTTAGAACGCGGCCGAATCAGCTTATTATTCTTACGCTGTTCCTGAATATGGGCAATCCAGCCAGCCACCCGACTCATGGCAAAAATCAGGGTATAGATACTGCTGTCAATGCCCAACACATGGTAAACCGTAGCCGAATAAAAATCGACATTCGGTATCAGATGCTTGGTATGCTTCATATAGGCTTCAATTTCCTCTGAAAGCTGATACCAGACCTCATCCTTAGTTCCTTTTGTCAAGTCCTTGGCCATTTGACGCAGGTATTTTTCACGCGGATCTTGGGTCTTGTAAACCCGGTGGCCAAAGCCCATAATCTTCTCGTGAGAGGCCAGCTTGCGGTCTAGGTAGGCCTGGCAATCCCCTTCTGCTCTAATCTCTTTCAGCATATCAAAGACACATTCATTAGCACCGCCATGAAGCGATCCCTTGAGCGCTCCAACAGCCGCTGTCACGCAGGAATAAATATCTGTCAAGGTTGAGGCGCAGACTCGAGCTGCAAAAGTTGAAGCATTGAGCTCATGGTCGGCATGGAGCACCAAGGCGCAGTTAAAAGCTTTAACTTCAAGCTCACTCGCCTCTTCTCCTTTGAGCATATAGAGGAAATTGGCCGCAAAACCCAAATCCTCTCGCGGTTCTATTGGAGTCTGACCCGATCTCAGTCTGGCAAAAGCCGCAATAATGGTCGGCATCTTTGCCATAAGTTGGATGCTTTGCTCATAGGTCGCTTCAAGAGATGCTTCCTCAGCATGGACATTATAAACGCCCAAAAGGCTGACCGTTGAGCGCAAGACACTCATGGGATGAAGGTGCTTGCGGGACTGGATAAGGATACACTGCTCCACCGCATCGCTAATGGCATAATTAGCTCGCAGATCTTCCTCAAAATGCTTGAGCTCAATTTGAGTCGGCAAATGCAAATGCCACAACAGATAAATCACCTCTTCAAAACTTGCGTGGTGCTCTACCAATTCAGAAATATTGTAGCCTGCATAAGACAAGGAATCATCCACAATCTGGCTAATCCGAGTATCACAGGCAATGGTATCTTTCAAACCGTCCGTCTGACTCATGCTCACACCTCCTCTAATTTCTTTCTAACGACCATGGGTAAAATCCCCCCATTTTCATAGTAACGAATATCCGCCTCTGCATCAAAACGTAGCCGAGCTTGAAAAGCTATTTCTTCAGCACCCTTCCTAGCCACTACGTCAACTAGCTGGCCAACTTGAGGGTTCTGTGGCAAATTGATGTCGAAAGTCTCCTTGCCTGTTAAGCCCAGACTATCCGCATTTTCACCCTCTAGATACTGCAGCGGAAGAACCCCCATCATGACCAGATTGGACCGGTGGATACGCTCAAAACTCTCTGCCAGAACCACCTTGACACCCAAAAGATTAGCCCCCTTGGCTGCCCAATCACGACTGGACCCCATACCGTAGTCTTTGCCAGCTAGGACAATGGTGTCAATTTGCTCCTCCTTGTAGCGCATGGCTGCCTCATAAATGGATAGCAACTCTCCTCTATAATCTGTGTAACCACCAATTTTCCCATCCGCCAATTCGTTTTTAATCCGAATATTGGCAAAAGTCCCCCGCATCATGACCTCATGATTCCCCCGACGGCTGCCATAGGAATTAAACTCTTGGTAATCCACTCCGTGCTCTAGCAAATAGGAAGCCGCCGGGCTGTTTCTGGCAATATTTCCTGCTGGGGAGATATGGTCTGTCGTCACCGTATCACCAAATTTTGCCAGTACTGCAAGATTTTTCAGAGGCTGAATGGCTAAATCATCAGCCAAGCTATCAAAGTAAGGTGGATTTTGAATATAGGTCGAAGCCTGATTCCACTGATAATTTTGAGAAGAGGATGTCGGAATCTGATTCCATTTTTCATTGTCGTCAAACACATGGGCATATTCTTTTTCAAAAAGCTGTCGCGTCACATATTTTTGAACATAATCAGCAACCAAGTCATGCTCCGGCATCAAATCCATTAAATAGACTGGCTGCCCTTTTTGATCATAACCCAACGGCTCACTAGTCAGATCAATATTGGTATTTCCAGCCAGAGCATAGGCAACTACCAAGGGCGGACTAGCTAGGAAATTGGCCTTGACCAATGGATTGATCCGTCCTTCAAAATTCCGATTTCCTGAAAGAACAGCACTAGCCAGCAAGTCAGTATCCATAATCACTTGAGCCACTTCCGGTCGGAGATTTCCTGAATTTCCAATACAAGTAGTGCAGCCATAGCCGACAACATTGAAACCAAGCTGATCCAGATAAGTTTGCAGACCACTCTTCTTGAGATAACCTGTGACCACCTTGCTGCCCGGAGCTAATGAAGTCTTGACAGTCTTTGAAACGCGTAAGCCTTTTTCTACTGCGTTCTTGGCTAAAAGTCCTGCCGCCATCAAGACATAGGGATTAGATGTATTGGTACAGCTAGTAATGGCAGCGATGGCCACATGGCCTGTCTTAATCGTCTCCTCATAATCAGAAAATTGAACCACTGCTGACTTTTCCAGCTCGCTCTCATCTAGACCAAAGCCTCGGACCCCCGCTTCTCTGACTAAACTAGCTTGAAACTCCTCTTTAGCAGTTGTTAATTCAATCAAATCCTGGGGTCGCTTGGGTCCTGAGATACTCGGCACAATACTGGACAAATCAATTTCGACTACCTTGGTATAGTTCGGCTCAACCTTTTCATCATAGAAGAGGTGATTTTTTTGAGCATAGAGACGAGTCAGCTCGATATGATCTTCTGACCGATTGGTCAGACGCATGTAATTGAGCGTTTCCTCATCTATCGGAAAATAACCACAGGTAGCTCCGTATTCCGGCGCCATATTAGCCACTGTTGCCCGGTCAGCCAGACTTAGATTAGACAAACCAGACCCAAAGAACTCGACAAATTTACCAACAACATTTTCCTGCCGCAAGATTTGCGTGACCTTTAAAGCCAAATCTGTCGCTGTCGCAATCTTAGGCAGCTTCCCCAAGAGACGAACACCAATCACCTCAGGAACTGGGAAATATGAAGCTTCACCTAGCATGGCAGCCTCGGCCTCAATCCCACCGACTCCCCAGCCCAGAACACCGATTCCATTAATCATAGTCGTATGACTGTCCGTCCCAAACATGCTGTCCGGATAAAGTTGGCCATCCTTTTCAATGATGACATCACTGAGAAATTCGATATTGACCTGATGGATAATCCCAGTAGCAGGGGGAACCGCACGGTAATTATCAAATGATTTTTCTGCCCACTTGAGAAATTCGTAGCGCTCATTATTGCGGACAAACTCCTGAGTCATATTGGCCTCCAGAGCTGTGTCACAGCCATAAAAATCCACCTGAACACTGTGGTCAATAACTAAATCAACCGGAATCTCTGGATTAATCTGATCGGCTTGACCTCCCTGTCCTACAATCGCATCGCGCATACTAGCCAAATCCACCACGACAGGAACACCCGTAAAATCCTGGAGAATAACTCGGCTAGGCTTAAAAGGAACTTCTCCGCTTGGTGATTTAGCTTGATAATGCACCAAAGAATTAATGTTATCTTTTTTAACGTCTATACCATCTTCCTTACGAAGAACACTTTCTAATAATATTCGTATAGAATAAGGAAGTCCTTCTATATCCCCTCCTAGTAGAGATGAGGCTTTTTCAAGGTCTACATATTGGTATAATTTGCCTTTGTAATTTAAATCGTTTAGGTATTCTGCCATATTTCTACCCCTCACTTATTTTAAATTGTTTTATATTATACTTTATTATGAAAATTTATGCAATAAAAATTATAATTTTTATGTTATGTTTTGTAACATAAAAT
>ERZ773196.559-NODE-559-length-23245-cov-5.156317_pt1 | contig 23245 bp, 23 predicted proteins | sample MGYA00581009_ERZ773196 | MGnify/ENA primary metagenome ERZ773196 (study PRJEB29015, sample SAMEA2738162) | human oral metagenome | biome: human oral; feature: human-associated habitat; material: saliva | place: China | collected 2243 ... | reverse complement strand
CGTCCAGGATGCAGAGCCCTGCCGGCCAGTCGGCGCCGGCGAGCTTGAGCTCGGTGATCGAGTGGGGGCCGATGCCCGCATAGCAGCCCAGTGCCACCGCCTCATTGGAGCGAGTGGCGGGAATCAAGGGACTGGCGAGTACTCGGTCGGTCAGGGCGCGGGGGCCACCCAGCCGCCGGCGGTAGGCCTCCACCTCCTCGATCGGCATGTTCATGCTGCGGTCGAGATGCCCGGTGGCCACCCGGTAGCGTCTGCCTCCCACTGTGGCTTCGAACTGCTCGACGTCGGGATTGTCAGAATCAATGAGGTCCGGGCGGCCGACTCCGGTCAGCAGGACAGGGCCGAAGGCGCAGGCCCAGTTGCAGCCGGCAGTGACCACCGACGCCAGCTGGCTGGAGCCGTAGCCGCTGGCCGTGACCAGGACCGGTCTGCTCCCGAAGGCGCCTCCACTGATCTGAAGGAAGAGGAACGCGCCGTATGGCTCGTGGTCCTGAATCTCGTCAATGAAGCACTCGATGGTGGGCAGGCCCTCGCCCAACCGGACCGTCTGGGCATCGTCGATGGTCTCGGTCGTGGCGCCGCGGAAGTGTCTGGCGATCGTCTGCGCCAGCACGACGTCGAATGCGGGGGTGCCCGAATCGAAGGAGTTCTCTTTCATCGATGCCTCGGAACAAGTCAGTGGAAGCGGCAGGTGTCGGAGCATGCGAAGAAAACGATCCCGTTCGTCAGAGCACGCAGGCTCTGGCGTCCTCGGAATCTGAAATCTGTACACCTGGGCAGCATTAAACCAAAGAGTGGCTGTCTCGGCTCTTCTTTCGCGGGTGCTTCATCGCAGGTGATGCGGCTACGCAATCGAGTGGGTCTAGCGTAGCGTCTACTGCGTGGGTAAGCGAGACCGCAACGGTTCGCGGTCCCCGTATCACGGCCTGCCGTCCTTCGATCGGCGTGGCGAACAAGCAACAGATTCCAGACTTGGCCTGCACGGTCTGCCTGTCAGTCAGATTGCTGCGCAGGTCGACGTCGCAGCGACCACCGTCCACACCAACTGCACCGCAGCGACGACAGGTTCGGGGCTGGCGGTCATCTGCTCCAAGCAGCGAAAACTCGAGCTGTATAGAGGAAGTTTTCAGAGCGTATTTGATGACAGATGCTGCTGCCGGAAGAAGGAAAAACGAGATGTAGTGCGATCGAACTGATAGGGACTCGCAATATCTGCTAACGATGGTGTGGGTGAACAGATGTCGACATTTATCTACTGCAGTCGGTTGTTGGCAGGGCCTTATGAATTATTGGCGTATCCCTTAATGTGTGTATGCTGTCTTGTTGGTCGGTTAAGTTTATTCTCCATTTCATCTAGCTCAGATCCCATATAGCTGAGCTCTTTTGGTCTTGTCGTGCCATCTGGTCAAAGTAGTTAGAATGATGTGATAAACATCTGCAATGTGCTGGAGGTTCAATGCTACGCTTTTGTGATCCTAATCTATGTTGTGGCCCCAATCTTTCGTTTCATTGTGTCCCGAACATCACGTCGTGCCTTAGATAGTATCTTGCTCGCGTCGCTACCAAGAATTTCTTCTATCTCCCAGATTCTAACGGTCGCTTGGCGTGGTAGCCAGATGCCGATGCGTTTGGCGTGGTAGTCGTTGTCGAGGTCGAGGATGAGGTAGCCCAGGAGCTGCATGAGGACTTTCCGCACCCATGGTGCGCTGATCTTGTCCACGACCTTGAAGTCGAAAAGGGTATCGTCGATGAACCAGTCGCCGTCGGCGCCGCCGACTAAGAAGTCGCCGGAGAAGGATGGGTTCGAGATGAAGAAGGCCCCTTGGTACATGCGCAGGCGCCAGTGCTTGATCTGGCGCTGGTTGACGATGCGCAGGCGAGCGAGGTCTTCGAGCATGAGCGGTGGGACCGAGTCGTACACCTCATCGACGTTCCGTGCTGCTGACAGGCGTTTGCCCAGCGAACTGCGTATCGCCCGCATGCCGGCGCGGTAGAGGGACTCGCACCACGCGAAGATGATGCTGGCGTAGTCCTGGTCGACGTCGTCGCCGTCTCTGGTGAGTCGTTCGGCTTCGAGGAAGGCGTCGCCAAGCACGTCTGATATGTGCTGGCCGTTCGGCAATATCGGTGCGAGGAGATGGTTGAAGACGTCCATGCCCATCGCCGAGGCGCTCCGGCGTGGTTCGAACTGGCCCAGCATCATCCTGGTGCGGATGTCGAAGGCCATGCCGACAGTTGGTGAGTGCCGCCGGGCGTCGGTCACTCCATCCGGCAGTGGTGCAGGGGAGCGTGCCTTGACGAGATCGTAGAAACCAAGCCGTTCAGCGATCCGTTTGCCTTCCGGGGACCTGCCACCCGCTATGGCTAGGGCAGGGGCGCAACCTTCCACCAGTTGTCGGAACGAAGACTGCTTCTTATTCAGTTCGCGCGTCAGGCTCATGGGAGGCTCCACCGCAGGATTGAGAGGGATGTACGGCGGTGCAGAGCCGAGCGACGCCGGTGTCGCCACAGGGGACAGAGGACTGGAGGATGACTCCAACAAGGACGGGGCTGCGTTGCCACAAACGATAGTAAAGCGCCAGGCTCGAGCCAGTAGCTGTCTCCCGTTCTAGTGGGCTGTTTGCGGCCGAATCGTGATCTGATGTGGGCAAGAGCGGCGCACTTCGCTATGCGGGCCCAGATCCTGCTACCAAGGGCAAGCAGAGCATCCTTGCGGGCTACCCCTATCCGGCGCGGGGCAGGAACTGCCGACCGCGAAACGCCAGCCGTGACTTCTCGCCCCGTCCATCTCGCCGACACCGGCTCCGGCACTACCCTCAGCGCTCTGCTCACCCCACCCTTCGACCAGCTGACCAGCCCCAGCCTGCACGCCGCCGCTCATGCGCACCACCTGCAGCACCTGGCTCAGCCTGACGGTCCAACCACACCGCCGACCGCTGGCGACGAGCCCACGGGCTCCACAACACGAATAACGCCCACCCTGATGGGTGAGCGTTGTTCAACATCTGGAACCGCATCCCAGGCTGTTTCGACTGGAGAGGGTTCGGGTAAGAGCTGGCTGGTGCGCTTCAGCAAGCTTGACACAAACAACTGGAAGCCCCTACTCGCCTTCCGCAAGCGTCTCATCGCGGGTGAGGTGGCTCCGGAACCGAGTACGGCTAGCGTAGCGCCTACTGCGGCGGCTAGCGAGACCACGAGTACCCGCCGCATCCGCAACACGGCCTGCCGACCGATCGACGCAACGAAGAAGCAGCAGATTCTCGATCTGGCCCGCACAGGTATGGGTGTCAGTCAGATCGCTGCGGAGGTCGGCGTCGCAGAGACCACTGTCCGTGCTACCTGCCGCCAGGCCACGCAGCCGCCCCGCCACAGGCGACGCTTCACTACTGATGACCTCCAGCGTGCTCGGCAGCTCCACGCTCAGGGGCGTACCTACATCGAGATCGGCCTGGAGCTCGGCTTCGGACGGGATACGGTCAAGAAACATCTGGCGACGCAGATGTAAGTAGCCAGAACGGCACCGTGATGTTGGTGCAACGCCTCCAACGCCCAGCCGGTCTATTCACGCGCGGCATATCTTCTGCACCCACACTCGCCACACATCCCGTACACCGTCATGCTTGGTGCGAGTCGCGTGCGCTGGCGCAGGGCATGCCGCGTGATGGCATGCCCGCAGGCGCACAATGGCACCTGGGCTAGGCACTGTGGCGGCGGCTGGACTCGTGTCTTCTTGCCAAGCACGACGCTGCCGTCGCCGAGGAGGACGTACGGCACCAGGGGGAGTGGTCCGCCTGGCTGATCCTGCTTGAGCCACTCGTAGTACCTCCTGGTGATACCTCGCCGACTCTCAAGTTCATAGTCAGGGAGTTCTCTATCGAGCGGAAGTGGCTGCGGCACGAGCAGTGGCAGGTGGCGGCCCGGCTCGATAGTTTGGTCGATTGTCGCCCATACGGTGAAGACAGCAAGCGACTTTCGGAGATCGCCCTTGGGATTGATGCGTTTGGTACAGACAGACCAGCGTGGCCGTAACCGTGCGGGCATGGCACCGACTCGGCTGATGTAGTGCTCAACGGGGCCGTAGTTAGTGACATGGACGCAGCAGCCTGGGTCGCCGATGGCCGGCTCAAGGCCAAGCCGGAGTCCCTTGGGCTGGCGGATGGCGGTGGGCACCGTTCGGAAAAGGAAGACGCTGGCAGCAATCGCGACGGGGACAGCGCTGAAGATAGTGGCCCAGTTAGCGGCTGTATTCAGCATGACCGTCCTGTCCGCTTGGGAGAGTGCAGGCCAGCGGTGGCACTGGTGGTCTACATAGGGGAATGTCACTGTCGCTGGCCAGCCAGGTGTCATCACGTTCGTCTGGCCTCGTGCAGCTTCATCATCGTAGGCGGCCAACCGCGCCAGCCCTGGGCTTCCGCGCATCTTCAGCATCGCACTCTGGTAACGATGCACGCAGTCGAAGGCCGGAGCCGCTCCACGAGCAACCTGCACTTCGTCAGCAGCAGACACTCGCTGACAGCGGCAGCTTTCCCTGCGCGCTACCCAGGCAGAAGGCAGGGAATGCCCTCACCGTCGTCGCCCCGAACATCGCCAACCAGCCTGTCGTAGCGCGCTTTTCTTACGGCTGCCGCCTACCGCAGTAGCTCCGCATCAGCACTGCTTGTGCTCATCCTCGACAGACCAGCAAGCAGTTTCGTGGATAGATACGAAGCTGCGCACACCTGAGCGATCACTCAGCGCGTGCGGCAACACCGCTCAGTTTGTCGCCCAGCCAACCACCCATTGACGCCCGCCGCTTCGCGAACGTCTATTTCATATGGGTGTCACCTATCGGTTGTGGGGGTAGACACTCCTGCCAGCACTTTGCACGATGTTGCTGCATGTCACGACGTCGTCACAGCCGCTCTAGAGATTGGATCATCATGTCTGCCATCTTTGCATCTCTCGACAATCGCTTCAGTGTGGCCAGCTTGCGCAGGCCCAGCCAGGGCCTATACGCCAGCACCATTGCGCCCGAGCAAGTTGCGCCAAGCCAGCTGGCGCGCATGGCGGCACTCTCCGTCACGCTCGTCCGCATCCCCATCATTCTCTTCGGCATTGCTGCTTTGAACATGGGCTGGCAGCTCATGGCCTGCACGTCATTCGTCGCCTTCGCGCTGCTGGACTACTTCGATGGTGTGGCCGCCCGCAAGGTAGGCGAAGACACTGCCTCACGCCGGCTGGGCGATGTACTGCTCGACCGCGTCTCCATCCACACCGTCATCCTCCTGACTTGCCTGTACTACGGCGGGGGATGGGCTGCCTGGAGTGTGCTGCTCCTGCGCGACCTGCTACAGGGTGGCTTCTCCTCCTACCTGCTGGCTAAGTATCGCGTCATCATTATCGGGGCCTACTGGCACATGTCGTACGGCATCGCCATCCTCATCTGGGAGTGCGCCTACGTCATGATGGGATCCGTGTCTCAGGCGCTGACTGTGTGCACTGCCGCCATTGTGTACGCCACGGGGGTGGATTATGTCGCGCGCTGCTTGAAGTTGGTTCGCGCATGAGTTCGATTATCACTCGGGTGTGTGACGCCATAGTTGCTGTTATCGGAAGCATTTTCTCTGAAGAGGACAAAGGGAAAGGGTTAAAATACCCAACGACACACCCTCTAACGCAGGCGGATCTTGTAGGCTGGTACACTATAGGGACAATCTTATCGTATTCTGCCTTCCTTTTAATTGTAGGCGACAAGTATCATATGCCACCGATCAAGTTCTACGTAATTTGGATCGCTTTATATATGCTATTCTGGGGGTCGATGTATGTTGAGTATATTCCTGTTGCATTTAACAAATGGAATAGCGGCATAGACGAATTCAGCAGAACCATTAACGGCAAGGAGTCGAGGAAACGATATCCAATAAAAAAATGGCGACCTCCTCGGATAGAACAGCACACTAATGAATTCCATTACCCTAAAGGTGTTGCAATACGAGTATTTCTTTTGGTGACGACCTCAATAATTTTTTCATGTTGGTTCACTCTTTACTCGGGTGGCCCGTTCCAAAGCGCATATTCGCAAGTGATCATTGCATATCCACTTTTTGCGACCAACGTTGCAAGGAACCCTAAATCACTCCTGGCGGTGTATTTTGGTGCGATTTTTTGGATGGTGATGTTTGAGACGATCAAACACTATTATGTAGTCGGTCACACAACGCAGAGCTTTTGGTGGTATATTATCGTATCGGTGATTGTGATAGCCATGTCGGGCTTAATAGCTGCAGCCAACAGAAAATATGAACGTGAAGAAATTGAAAATTCCCCAAGAGAGGAAAGTATGCACCTTTCGTGAGGAGATGTTGCACTCTCCTACCTGGTTCCGATGAAGTTCTTAACTAGGAGCGTAGACCGGCTACTACTGTAGCGCCGATTGCCGTGCAGCAAACCGCCGCCAGCAACGCTCTCCAAAAGTTAGGGTCTCCTTTGTCGGCTCCAATACATAGAGCGCAAAACAGGACTCCAAAAAAGAGCGCCACCAAGGGAACTATTTCAGCTGTGCGAACTTTTGTAAACTTAATACGCATGCTATTCTCCTAACCGGAGAGTGCAACACTCTCAGTATAAAACTATTGTCGAGTGTGAGTCAATTATTTTGACTAAGATTCTGGCAATCTTGTCGCATGTGGAGTAACAATTTGTGAGCACAGCGATCGTATCATTAGCTGATCGCTTGGATTACTGCATCGATTGTTTTACTGACGCTATACGTGAGAATTTGATCGCCAGTTTTGACGGCGATTTCATACAATAGAGGTTTGATCATATCCAGAATGCTAATCCGCTGAGTGCTGTCGTTGTCGGAGTGAGCGTCAACTCCCTTGTACTCATTCACTAGTTCATCAAGCTGCACCTGGAGCTCTGGGTATCCCTCTAGATGCTGATCAAGAGCGTCGACAGCTTGAAAGAACCCGATTTCCTCCTGGCTGTACTCGGCGATGAGTGAGGCCGATTGAGTAATGCTTCCAGAATTGGATCCCACGAAGTTTGTGGCTTTTATCGGCGCATTAAAATTGATTGTGGTGGTGTTAGTTGTGGAAGTTGGCGGCGTAGCCGGTAATGTTTTGCTACCACGAAGGTAGGTAATGCCTGCTGCGGTAATGCATGCAGAAAATATGCCTTGGTGCTGCTTCGTGATCTCGATAAGGCCCTTCTGAGATAGCGTCGAAAGTGTGGTCTTTGCCCAAATGTGTTCGATAGGTAACCCTATCGCAGTGAACTGTCCATTCGTGAGCTGCTGTACTATGCCACGGACAGAATCTCCGTTGGTGTGTAGATAGTTAAGGATCTGAATACCTATGACCGATTCTTGTGCGTCGATCTCATTACTGAGAGTATTCTGAAGACTTCTGACTAGCCCCTTCCCCTTTTCGCTCACGCTGATAGGCTCAAGTCGTGTCGGGGATGTCGTGTTGAGGATTGAAAGGTCGCCATTGATGAGCTGGTAGCGATTGAGCTCGGCCAAGTCATTTTCTAACTGCATTGATGCGTCCGAGAATCCAGCACTGAGCGACATGGTTAGCTGTCGTGCGTCGCCAGCCGTAACGATAGAAGACGCGGAGACTAAGGCCGCCAAAAGAGAATAACGTCGTATGTCGTCTCGAGAAGCTGTGATGAGGTTGCAATCGGGTAGCATGCGAAGAGCCCTTTCAGTAAGTGGAGTTGTTATAATAGCAAATATAGGTGAGAGTTGTTATAATCCGTCATCCAAGGTGGTTCTAGCAGGTGTTAACTTGGGTTGATAGAGTGATTTTGGCAATCGCACGTCGATTATGACCACCAAGCTAGCCACTGGTGACTGCCCTCAATATGGCCACCTCGCTGAAGGCCTATCGGTAGCGAGTGAAATCCTAGGAGTACGATACTGCTTAAATACTGGGCTGCGTCCCAGACATCAGCGGGCATCTTTTTGGACTGTGCTCTGACGCCAGTTACCCGAACTTCTCTCCCGTTAAATGCCAAATAGACACCCAAGACATCTACGCCGCTCTTTGTTCCTGGTTGAGTTTTAGGAGCGGCTACGCACCTTAAAGCGCAAGAAACTGACGGGCCACCGTCCTTTGGGCATTCGTTCTCTGCCTGTGTGGCGAGTTCAATTAGATGATTTAAACTTGACGCACCTCTCTCGATGGGTGTGTCGGTGCGCCAAGGTCGACCTTGGCGCATTCGTGTTACCGACGATGCATAGTGATAGTTGATAAACTGGTTCCATGGGGATACATCGTGATTTTCTGTTGAGCTCTCGGTATGCGACATCTCTGCGTCCTTTTGGTCGAGCTACTGCTGACGTTCTAGAGCATACATGGCTCACGTGGGCGGCACACGCAAAACCGACGACAGGAGTTTGCTGCAGGAGGTAACGTGTCGATTGAGTAGCGCGCCCATCTCAAAACCAATTGAAGTACAAGTTAATATCTGTGAACCAAACGTGGCTTCACGTGCCGGTTTTTCATAGAGGCTACTTATATTTTTGACCATTTGAGGTGTATGTGACGAAGAAACCTGTCTCGAGAGCGGTTGAGCTCGCTTCGTCCAGCAGGGTGTCGCTCTGAGAACTTCCCTATGACACGCCTTGAAAGACAACGCAGTCTTTACCAAATTGATACATTATTGGCCTGAGAACAGTATCCCAAGTCTCAAATAGGGTATAATCTGGGTGAGACCTGTCCCGTCTCACCCATTGGTAGCCAAGATGCGAATTCGTACGCTAACTATTAAAAACTTTCGAGGCATCGCTAATGGCGGTGTTGTATTTCGGCAACATTCATTGCTTGTCGGCGGCAACAACATCGGTAAATCAACCGTTTGCGAGGCTTTGGATCTGGTGTTGGGTCCGGAACGTCTGTACCGACGTCCGGTCATTGACGAGCATGACTTTCATAATGGAAGATATAAAGAAGATGATGGCTCATCGCGGGACATTGTTATTCGCGTGGTTTTAACAAACCTCGACCGAACCCATCAGATACGTTTCAGACAACATCTTCGTCGTTGGGACGATGCTTCACTTCAATTTGTTGATGAAGAAGTTGACGGCCTTTCGCGCGCTGACGATGAGGATGTCACCTGGGCGTTGCCGGTGATGTTCGTCGGTAGATATGATCCCGAAGAAGATGACTTTGTTGGGGATACATTCTTTGATCATCCAGTGAAACATCCAGATGACCTAGGCGATGAAGAAAAAGCTTCCTTGGGAGGCGGACGTTCGGCATTTACTCGTGCGCATAAACGAATTTGTGGATTCATCTACCTGCGTGCATTGCGTACTGGAACACGAGCCCTGAGTCTCCAGCGAGGATCGCTGTTAGACACTATTCTTCGTCTTGGTGAAGAAGGTGGCGCAAATATGTGGCCAGACGCTCTTCAGGCACTTAAAGAAATTAACCCAGCTATCGGAGAGATAGAGCAGCTTAAGTCGATTCGCGATCGGTTGCAGGAACGTCTTGGTCGGTTTGTTAATCTCTCTTCTGAGAATGATCCGACATCTTTCTATGCTTCCAATCTAACTCGAGACAATCTGCGTGAAGTCGTGAGGCTATTCGTCGCGACTCAACCGAGTAACTATCCTGTTCCTTTCAACCGACAAGGCACCGGGGCAGTCAATCTGCTCGTTTTTGCGTTGCTGACGATCATTGCTGACATGAAGGGAGAGAGCTCGGCAATATTTGTGATGGAAGAGCCTGAGATTGCTTTGTCGCCCCACATCCAACGTCGGGTGGTAAAGTATGTTCTCCAAAAAATGGGGCAATCAATAGTCACCTCCCATTCGCCATACATTATTGAACAATATGATGCCGAAAGTGTCGTCATTTTAGGTCGTGATGGCGGGAATCAATTCTCAGGCAAACCAATTCAGGCTGATGTAATTAAGCCAAAGAATTATCGCGCTCAACGTCGGCAGTTTGCTGAGGCGATCCTCAGCAGGGCAGTTTTTGTAGTCGAAGGTGCGACTGAAATAGCCGCCGTTAATGCTGTGTCAACGGCGCTTGAGAAGTTCCATGACGGCTATTCTCATATTGATTTGGCTGGCGTGTCTTTATTCAATGCCGGAAATGATCGAGAGGCACCGAAGTTTGGGCCAATCTTTAAAGCTCTTGGGAAACCAGTATTTGGTATGCGAGATGAACCAAATAGACCAGATCCTCTTGACGCCAAGGCCAATATAAATACTTTCGACAGGTTCTGGCAATCCCCGACAAAAGGAATTGAGCGTATACTTGTAGAGGAAACGCCTTGCCAGGTGCTGCATCGCTTTCTCAGTGAAGTCTCGGCACGTGACGATTATCCAGAAAACTGCAACTACGATGCCTCAATCGAGGACGCCGAGTTAAAACAGCTTGTGGAGAAGGTGCTAAAGGCAAGAAAGGGAGACTCTTATGGCTTCGGCTATGCTGGTATTCTTATCGATCAGTGTCAAGATGAGAAAGAGTTGCCCGCATTCATTCGTGACGCACTACTCACTATTGATGACTATCTGAAGCCGACAGAAGGAAACGTTGGTCCTCCCGAGTTTAGCCAAGAAGAGCTGTCGTTAGACGATTCTGCTTCAGATGATCAGGTTGGCGAAGAAGAATTGTAGGCTGTTCGCATGAAATTGTCGAATGTTGCCCAGAATGCGCTACAGTCTGAGTATCCTGTGCTGGTGCTCGGTGGCCCTGGATCTGGCAAGACAACCTTATCCCTAGTGAAGGCCAAAACATACGCATCGGAACTTTCCGATGGTCAGGCGGTGCTGTTCTTGAGTTTTTCTCGAGCCGCTGTTCGCCAGGTCGAGATTAGATGCCATGACCTACTGGACAAACAGGAGCGGCGATCAATCGAGGTGCGTACTTATCACTCCTTTGCGCTGGATGTCATTCAAACTCATGGCCGGCTTCTTTTGGGAGAACCCCCTCGGATCATATCTCCCAACAAAGAAGCGCTTCTTAAATCGCGTTTCTTGGGACACTGGGCGAGTGAGCTGAAGCGGATGGCGTCAGAAGAAGGATGCTATGCTTTCAGCGAGTTTGCGACGGTTGCTAATCAACTCATTTCGGGATCGAATGCAGTTGCTGAACTTATTGCAGACACATATCCGGTGATCATTCTTGACGAATTTCAGGACACCAACGATTCACAATGGGAGCTAGTCAAGACACTTTCGCAGCGGTCACACATGATGTTCCTAGCTGATCCCGATCAGCGGATTTTTGAATATGATGAGCATGTGAGTGCTGAGAGACTACAGCATCTTCGTGATTACCTCCGTCCGGCTGAGTTTGATCTTGGCGGTGATAACCATCGAAGCCCAAATTCAGGAATTCTCACCTACGCTAATGCCCTACTTCACAACACTCCTCTTCCGTCGGTACCTGAAGTAGTCGTGTCGGCATACCGTGGAAATGGTATCGATGCGAAAGTACATGCGACTGTCGTGTGGATGCTGTCAAGTCTGCGAAGAGAGGGGATCGAAAATCCTTCCGTCGCTGTTCTTGCGCGAACCAACTTGATGGTTGCAAATGTCTCCGATTACCTTACTCAGGAGCATGTCTATAGTGGGCAGTCATTCAAGCCGGTTGCGCATGATGTTCTGTGGGATACTGCCCTCACCATATCTGGCTCGCTTGTTGTCGCTTCCATCCTGGAATGGACGGCACTTCCAAAAGACATTGCGTTGATACAAACGTTTGAGCTACTCGCTGAGTACTTTGATGTTAAGAACGCTTCGAAGTCTGGTGGTGTGAAATATGCAAAAGAAATGAGTGAAAAGTTGTCAGGTGATATGTTCAGGTTATGTTATGATGATGCCCCGAAGTATAAGTTATCGAAGCACTTTAGCAGAGCTTACGAAACTATGCAAGCATTTGGTGGCAATCCTGGGGATGATTGGTTGAGGGTTCGTGAACTATTCAACACTGGTACTGGTAACCTGGATAAGTTGTACAATGACGTGAAGTTTGTTCGACTATTTCGAGCATCTGATCAGATTGGAGAATGCTTGAGTGATCTTTGGGACAAACAAGCAAGTTATTTGGGAGCATCGAGTGCGTTACGTCGTCCACTTGAAATGCAGTCGCTGCAATCTGATTATAGAGAGCCTCATGGGTGCTCGTTGATGACAGTGCACAAGGCGAAAGGCAAGGAGTTTGACGGCGTAGTAATTGTTGATGGTGATCCACGGAGTTCTCATGCATTCGTTCGACTCAATGCGTCAGCGTCGGAACGTGATAGCGCTCGGAGGCTGTTGAGAGTCGCGATCACAAGGGCGCGGCGTCAGGTGGTCTTATTGCGGGCGAGTAATGCGATGGGTTTGGTTGATTTGGACTAGCCGCAAGTAGGTGAGGTTTCGAACCCTTGCTTGGCTAGCTCGGAGGTATGTCATCGTCCACCACAACCCCGCTCTCCTGGCCCCTTCAACCCTGCACTACTTCTGCAGAAGCGTCAGCGGCTCCACCCCAATCTGCTCTGCCATCTTCTCCAGGCTCTTGAGGGTGAGGTTGCGTTCACCACGTTCCACTCCGCCCATGTAGGTGCGGTGGACACCAAGGACGTCTGCGAAGGCTTCTTGGCTCAGGCCTCTCTCCAATCGGTAGGCACGCAGGTTCCTGCCCACCGTCTTCTGGAGATCACCAACAGCCACATCCCTCAGCCTGGCCACCTGCTACTTGAAGGTCTACAGACTGATGAGTAGCATCAAGTGGTGCGAGAGGCACACGATGCGCGGTAATAGAGTGGAGGAACAGCATGGCCATCACCCTCCAGGCGCTATCTGAGGCCCACATCCCCACCATCCTCGAGACGTGCGCAGACTGGCCGGAGCTGGCGCAGTATGGCCAGCCGTACTGGCGGCCGAGAAGCAGCGCAGAGCTGCGTCGCAAGATCGCCGATACAGCGGGTCCGCAGCCTGCTACGGCCTACAGCTTCGTCTTGGCGGATAGCGATGGGCGGCTGGTCGGCGAGGCCTCGATTCATGCCATCGACTGGCGCAGCCGCGTTGCCCAGGTGGGCATCTGCATCTGGCGGCCGAGCGATCGAGGCAAAGGCTATGGTGCGGCGGGCAGTCGGGCCGTCATCGACTGGGCGGTTGGCCACTTGGGGCTGCATCGCCTGGAGGCATGGATCCTGGCGGGCAACGGTGCGTCGCTCGGCCTCTTCCGCAGTCTCGGCTTCGTCGAAGAAGGCCGGCTGACGCAGCGGTACCTGGTGGATGGCCAGTACATGGACATACTGGTGCTGGCACGTATCACTGGGGTGTAAGGAGATGGACGCGGGGGAGTGGATGGTCGGCGGTGGCCAGCTGCTCCCTATTCCCTGCTTCTCAGTCCAATATCGCTGTTCTCCGTTGGCTGCTGCCGCTGGTCTGGCCTTCTCGCCTCGCGTTGCGGTTGGCTGCGGTCGTGCAAGCAGACGGAGCTTGGGGGAGAGGAGGCAGCGTGCGGCCTGAGCAGCCAGCAGGTGAAGCGGAGCGCTGCCCTGCGTGGTGCGCCGTCAACCACGACGTGGCGAGCGATGAGCTTGATGGTGTCGTGCACGAGAGTGCTCATCTCCCCGTGGCGGGCGTCGTCCCCCAGCGCGGGCACGGCGACGACGGTGGGCTCGCACGACTGGCAGTACCAACCGAGCTCTACCTGGTGCGCTACCAGTACGCCAGCGAAGCGGACGAGTGGCTCTACATCGGCGACGGGCGCCACGGGCTGGACGTCAGCCCGGAGACGGCGCAGCGGCTGAGGCGGGCGATAGGCCGGCTGATGGACACCAAAGCCGAGCTTCGTTGAAACAGCTCCAGCAGTACCTACGCTGACTGCTGCCCTAGTTCGGGAAAGTGGGCTTCCACCAAGCGGAGACGACGGTCAAGGTCGCGGTAGTGGCTGTCTTGTGTGGTGAAGACGCTCTCGTGCATCGTGTCGCGCACGCCGGCTTCAACGACCATCTTGCGGTTGATCCGTGCGATGTCGTGCTGGATGCTCGCCTGCGTTGCCTTCATGTCGGTGAAGTCCTCCTCCAGCTTGGCACCTTGCTCCTCCACAGTGTGCTGCAGGTCAGCCTGCATCTTGGCGATGGTCTTCTGTGCATTGACGATGTGACCCTGCTTCTCGTTCAGCTCGTCGTACTTGATGCGCAGATCGTTCTGGCCAGCTTTCAGCTCGTCGTACTTAGCACGCAGGTCATCCTGCCCCGCCTGCAGCTTGTCGAGACGTCCATCGATCCCTTCAAACCTCGTGTCAATCTGTTCGAGGCGTTTGTCTATCTGATCGAACCGCTTGTCGATCTCGTTAAATTTTTCGGTTACGGTTGTTGTGAGTGCTGCAATTTGTTGCGAGAGTTCTTCATTTGTCATACTTCTATTTAAACACAAAGCGGGCGCGCAAACAATGTCGGGATGCTTATTTCTGTCGCATTCGAAACTGGTGCTGACCTGCGCAAATGTAGGGTGTCGTGTGTGAGCGCCCTTCTAGTGGCACTCTTTACGGCGGGATTGTCTACGGCGTCCCGTCCTGCTGGCCGGCTTATCTGTGCACCACTTGCCATACTCTGGTAATGCTGCCCGTGTTTGCTCTATGTGTCCGTATTTTGCTATACTGAATCTATTCATGGCCAGCAAAGATGTACTGCCACTGTATCGTCGACTGCTCAAGACCAAAGCAGCGTTGCTGGCCGTCTCCTTCACCCTAGTCGGTATTCTGCTCATCATGCTCAACGCCTGGCTGGCGACGCTGAGCCTGGGCGACTGGAGCTGGCTGCATCATCTGCCGCTGGATGAGGTCGGTGGCCCACTGCTTGGGGCCGGCCTGGTCTCCACCATCCTTGACTACTCCTACCGGCGCGACCAAGAGGACGTCGCCATCCAGCGCACCCAGCAGGCCATCGTCGACCTGTCACCAGCCAAGCTGTGGAGCGTCCTGTGCGAGGGCCTTGCCCACCACCCCGCAGAGCTGTCTCGCCTGACCACGCCCGAGCGACTCGACGATGCAGCGGCAGCCATCATGGCGCAGCGCCTGGGCGACGAGCAGTTCGCCCGCGAGATCTATGCCGACATCCGCGACCAAGCCATCCGCGCCGCCGAGCGGTGGTACGACGTCGAGGCACGCGTTCGGCTCTCTACTGCAGTAGAGAGGAGTACCGCAGGTACTCCTCTGCTCGACGTGACGGTGGAGTGGGAGTACACCACCGTGCCCAGTGGTAGTGAGCGCTGCTTTGCCTGCGTATCCGATCGGGCGGCGTACAACGCGCTGGTGATGGACACCCCCATCACGACGACGTGGCTCATGACTCCACGGCCCGGGATGGATGCCGCCAGCCGGCGTTGCTTCGAACTGCTGTCGTTCACCGTCGACGGCGAGGAGATGCCAATCCGCCGCACGGAACACGAGGGTGGACAGACCTACATTGTCGCCACCTCTGTCTCCACCGCGGGCAACCCCGTCCGCATCCGTCACGTTTACCGCACCGTGACGCCGGCGTGGGGCCACCGCATCTACGTTGAGCTGCCGCAGCCAGCACGTGGCTTCAGCTTCGACCTGGACTACACCAACACCAGCATCGACAGCGTCAGCGTCACAGACATGGCTGCCAACGGGCGCGCAGCGCAGATCGTCCCATCGCCGAAGCGGGCAGCTGGCAGATCGCTCAGCCTCCGCGCACCTGGGTGGTTGCTGTCCAAGAGCGGATTCGCCGTCGTTTGGACGCTCGAAGACGAGCTGCCCCAGAGCGAGCGCTCCGAGGCAGCGTAGTGCTGGATGCTGTACACCTGCTCAGTCGCCACCACACATCACGAGGGTCCCTCCTCTCACCCTAAGATCTGCCGTCATGACGCCGATGCTACTCATCAGTCTGTAGACCTTCAAGTAGCAGGTAGCCAGGCTGAGGGACGTGGCTGTTGGTGATCTCCAGAAGACGGTGGGCAGGAACCTGCGTGCCTACCGGCTGGAGAGAGGCCTGAGCCAAGAAGCCTTCGCAGACGTTCTTGGCGTCCACCGCACCTACATGGGCGGCGTGGAGCGCGGCGAACGCAACCTCACCCTCAAGAGCCTAGAGAAGATGGCAGAGCAGATTGGGGTGGAGGCTCTGACGCTCCTGGAGGAGTAGTGCAGAGCGCCAGCGCCGTTTCTGGTCATGGATGATGCCAGCGTATACTTTCGTATGTGTTTAGCTACATCGTAAAGCCAGGAACTGACAAACTGTGGACTAGCCTCACACTGGCGCAAGACTTCTTCTGGCTGCCGCCCAACACGCCGTTTGGCAACCTTATGACCAAAATTGTCTCTGTCGGGCAACGACTTGCCCACGCCAACGTGCGGCTTCAAGAATGCTATACCTGCTGGCAAAATGCAATGGTAGCTGCGATGGAACACGATGCCAGTCCAGAGGATGTTGATACATGTATTATCAGTTATGGCAATAACTATGTTCAGCATCAATATACTGGTGAGGAAGCGGTCGCCGCCATTCGTCGATGTGCTGACGAACTCGTTACGCTCATCTGGTACTTGACTCAATACGACGAGACCGGACAGTTTCCTGAGAATATCAAGGTCGACATGATCGGCTCGTTCCTCCCAAAAAGCCAAGAACTACTTAATAACAAGCATGACGCCTTCCTGGAAGAGCTGCAACGACTATCCAACGCCCACAAACATTCATTTGCACAGTCTGACGCGCAAATTATCGGGGCAGATGAACCCTGTGTTTACCTTCTTTCCTATCCTCGAAATAATAGAACTAAGGACTGTGAGTTCGTTGTTGTCCCCGTACGTCAACTTGTCGATGAGTTCAACGCCTTTTTAGTGGATTGCTTTGAGCGAGTGCGAAAGCTGGGTGAAGATATTCAAGCCAGACAGTGCGGTGAAACTGTCTGAAGGGAGGCCGTAAAGCGCTCCATTCGCTACCTACACGGCCTTAGCCCAGACACATGTATTCAGATGTAATTGCGCAACCACTCAGGCATGCTCGGGTCATCTACAGACCATGAATCGACCTCTTTCTCTTCCTGATCCCAGGTATTCTCGTCTCCATCGAAGAACTTTTGGCGATGGCACTTGTACTTCGTGACCGTGTCGCCCTCGAGTCGATATTCATTCCAGTAGTAATTCTGCTTTCCGTGGCCTTTCCACTCGTTGGTGGTGTAGATCGTTGACATTGTCAGTCTCTCTTCGCGAGTGATCCTCGTGCTACTATTCGTCATGGCGGTTTGCTTCTTGGTTGAGCTGGCTTAGTCACCAAAACTCTCTCAAGAGCAAGCCGCCGTCGTACTTGGCAATATACACCTCTTTTAAACATCCCTAAGAATAGTTCTCATTTTGCTCGCCTGGATTCTAGGTCCGATATCCCGCCTAAAAACAACACAGGAATAACGTACAGCCAGGTGAAGAATGCTCCAAGTACGATGCCGAGGCATTTTTCAAAATAGCGTTGCGGACGAAAATCGTTCTTAAGCCTTCTTAAAACTGCACAGAATGCAGCCCACGTAAATAGCACGACGATAGACCAGAAAATAATCGAAGGAGAATGAAAGGTGTGTTTATGAGTAGACAATACAAAACCCACACCCAGCCCTAAAACTGCAGATAAATACTTCCACTTGCTGTCTCGAAAAAGATTATATATTGCTATGGCAAATAATGTCAATCCACCACATTCTACAAGTTTAGAGTAGTTGTCTACGAGCGTTTGTATTGTTTTAAGGTGGAGGTAAGTCTCTAAAAACGGAATAGCACCAATAATGCTGATCGTCGTCTTATCAAGAAAGTAGCCCAGGAAACCGAGAAATGCGGCCATAGAAGAGATTGTGCTGTAAAGTATTCCAACTAGAGGAGACTTCGAGTTGACGATAGCGGAAACAGGTGAAAGTATAGATGACATTGCAAACCTCGATTCTTTTGATTTGTGTGCTCCGTCGTTGTGCGCATATGACCTCAATTATTGTAGCATGTGCCTCCATAATAGATCTTCCCTCCAATGAACAATATCAAGCTTTCGGTATGTGGAGCCTGCGAAGAAGGCGATTGTGTTGGGAGACGCCTGAGTCAGTTCGCTGACTTCAAGTGTAGGTCGGCGATCGACGAGCGTGGAGACGTCGGTATAGGTCATAATCTCTTCGAGGACAGACAGCACATTGGCGGTGTCGTCCTCAATGCATCGTATGCCGTCACGGCGACGTTGGCGGGCGACCGGTTGAGCGGCCTTGAGACGCAAGAAATGATGCCGTCTTGACGGTTCGCCTCGCAGTTGTCGCTCGATGTACTGACGTTCCTGAATGAGGCGTTCTGCAGTGGCGTAGCGGTCGCCTCCCACCCACTCTGGAGAGACGATGACGTTGAGGTCGTAGGCTACTTCTTTGTGCGAGAGCTGCGCTAGATTGGCAAGATATTCCTCATCGCGGACACCTGGCAGGATGGACAGCAGACGACTACCACTGAGGACGGCTCCGGCGTCATCTCCCCATGCTTTGGACTGAGAAGGCTCTTGCAGAGCAAAGACCACCTGAATACCATCTCCCGCTCCACTCGTTAGCAGTCCTGCGAGCGACGGTAATGGTGAAATGTTGGCTGCCTCATCCAGCACTAATAGCAGCGTTGCGTCGTCTTTCCGAGCGTGAGCTCGTCGTTGCTGGCGCCATGCAGCCACTACTGCTTCAATGAAGGCTGAAACGAGCGGAGCAGCCTGTTGCCGCCGCTCGTACGGGATTGTTAGATACATGGTGGACGCGGCGCTGCTCACAAATTTGTTGGCGCGCTGCGGTTTTGCGTCTACCGCTTTGTAGTCAAAAGCGCTGAGCACTTGCTGTGACAGCACAAAGAACACAGAACTACGGGTGTTCGGTGCGATGACGCGGTCGTTCGACAACCAGTCAAACGATTGAGCAGCTGGATGGCGCTGATTCGTATCATTCTTGCGATACCTATTAGTTATAGAATTTTGGTAGTAATGCAGGTCGGCCGACCGAATGTAACTAGCCATCCTTGCGTCGGAATGTCCGAGCAACTTTGCGGCATGGAGGCAGCCCGACAGGGCCACGGAAGCGGAGTCTCGCCATATGGTGTCGGTGCCGTGCGCTGGGGGCACTGCTGCTGCGACCACCGTGGCTGCTCGGTCGCGTGCTGTTTCCCACTGATCGCAGCCGTCAGTAAGATTCCACCGCACAGTGGCCAAGCCTGGTTCGATGTGTGAGCCAGCCAGGCTGAGTTGCTGTACGGTGCCGCCGTAGTGGCTTGCGATGGTACGACGGGCCGCGACGCTGTCTGTCAGCAAGTCGGGCCGCGTCGATACAGCAATGACCGGCCCTGGGTGGCAGGCAACCGTTGGTGTGAGAATACGCGACGTCTTGCCGGAACGCGGTGGGCCAATGACAAGCAGATGGTCTTCGCTGCTGCCGAAGATCGGGTGCCCGTCCTGACGGCCCAGATAGATCGCGTGATGATTCTTCTTGAGCTTGGTTGCAAGTTGGAGGATCGGTGGTGAGGCATCAGTCACCGCTCTGGCCCTTCAGCCGCGTCTGCATCCACCGACGGTGCTTCGTCGGAGACTTCAACTGCCGGCTCATCCGCGACAGCCTCAGGCTCTACAGAGGTCTCAGGCACAGCCTCCGCTGTGACTTCTGGAGTCTCTTGCTCGATAGCCTGCTCTTCCGTCTGCGGATCATCAAGAATCACTTCTCCACGGCATCCTTTTACTATGTCTTCGGATATTTCTTCGGCACTTTTTTCTTCTACTTGGGTAGCCGCATACTCGTCCACGTCCCTGTCTGGCTGGAAATATGTGGAGTAGTTTGGGTTGGAGGTATTTATATACCCGACCATCTGAGTTTCTGAGTTAGTAAACAAAAGTGATATCGCGCCGTTTCTACTTGGAACTTCATACACGTGATCAGCGCTGTTGAGGTCACTCATCGCAGCGTTGCCAAATTCTTCGCGACTAGCCCCTGGGATGTCGCCACCGTGTTTCTCGTAACCATGGTTCATGATTCCTTCGATGGCGGCAAATTGGGCATCACTGCCAGGCGTCAGATAGTCATTTATTGAATACAATTATCTCATCTTACTTGGATAGTGCGTTTACGGCCTTGACAATTTCATGAAACTTATCCAATATTTCGCCAGATTGCTTAAATGGAACTGGCATAGCAACGGTGTCCCAGAGGAATTTGCACTCTTGCCGAAAGGCTCCGTGAAACACTTCAATACCTAATGACCCAATAAGGCGAAGTTCATCTTTCGTTAGTTGAACAGTTGCCCCTTCCTTCGTTGTTTCTAGTACTTTCATCGCAGTTTCTCCGATTATGTTGATGATGCCATTAGTATGGAGAAAACTGGGGTATAAGTCAAGGGCGTGTTATGTGTTAGCCTGTGGGAACTTCTTGACGATGGTGCCCCAGATGGGATCGAAAATGAAGTGGCGCAGGCTGTTGACGGGCCTGAGAATGGCGTACATTTCCGTGCCTGACGTTTCGACAAAGTACGAGAATGTCATGCCGATGATCGTAATGATGACGATCGTCTTGATGGTTGGGCGAAGGATGGGGCGGACGGCCTTTTGCCAGATGATGCGGAGTGAGTCCTTGTGGGCTTCGATCGCTTTGGCGAGTCGATCGTTGTCGAGCGTCTTGCCGAGGATTCCTTCGTTGTTGTCGGCGATGCCGGCCCGCAACTTGTTCTCAACGTTCTGCTCTTTCGCTTCAACCTCGGCCGTGCCGACAGTCACCTCACCTTTGGCTTTGGTGACTTTGAGCTCGATACCTGCTTGCTCGCGTTCCTGCTCAGAAGCGATGGCGGCGGCTTCGGACTCGTTGATCGAGCGTTCTAGATGTGACTGGTAGGTTTCTTCCAGTACTGCAATGCTCCGGTTTAGCTCCTTCAGCTCGAGCTGGACTTGCTGGGGGACGAGCGAGTTGTCTTTGAATGCGTCGACGAGCATCTGCCGCAGCGCGACGATGCCCTCAACGCTCCTGGCGGGAGTCTGACCGTGCTTGGCGAGCAGTACATCGAACTCTGCCATGGCGATCCGCTGCTCTTCTGTCAGCGAGTCCTCGTAGTTGTCCGCCATGTAGTCGTTGAGCTGCGTTGGTGTAACGCTGCTCGTGCTGGACTCGAGGTACTTGCGACTCATATCGACATAGCCGCGAATTCCGCCAATGAGATCGGTGGTGAGGATCTCTTCGGTGATGCCGACGTCAAGCACTTCTGTTTCGGCTCCGGAGCTGCCTTCGTTATAGTCAGGCTCGGCTTCGTTTCCATGGATCGGAATCACGTTGTCTAGTTCTTCATCGTCGTGAGATGGGGTGTCATCTGTTTGTGCCATGGCGTCTCCTCGGGGTGGTTGCCTCTTGTGTCGGGATGAGGGTGAGTTTTTAGTCGCTACGAGCAGGTACATCTACTGACGTGCAGATCCACTGAGCGCTTGAGGAGCGAGTAAATAGCGAGGTGCGTTCGACTATGTATAATAACACGGCGCTGTGTATTATGAAGTAGCATCTGGACTACTCAGAAGATGACGTTGCGTCCGTTCTTCTGGATGATTAGCCTCGAGGCTGTGTGGTCGAACATTACTTAACCGCTAAATATTATACGTGGCAGAGTGACAGGATTCTTGCCTCGGAGGTGTGGGTAATTTCGGCCCACATTTTTGCAGTCGTGTGGGTGCGTACATCGCTAATCATGTTCGGCTTCACCTCGTTCCAGCCGTAAGGGATGCGTGCGATGGAATCGCCACGGGGGATGCTGTGACGAACCTGTGATGTAAGCCTGCCAAGTAGTCGGGAGGCCGACAAGTCGGTTTGACTCGTTTCTCGAGTATCGCCAACGAGAGGACTGGGTGTCTGTCTGTGTCACACAGATTTCGTCAGTGAGACCTATCAATGAGTAGACGAGTGTGTGGAGTTGTGGAAAATTGTCGTAACTAAGTTGTGATCGTTGGTGGTCGTCAGATGTCAGTATTTGGGTGTATGGCCGGAGGTGTGGAGTGTGATATGCGGGCGGTACTACTTGGCTGCTGCTTTACGTCTGTTGTGGGCGGCCAGTACCAGTGTGTTGCCGAGTGTCTGGCTGGTGACGACGAGGTCGGAAGAGAGTGCGCCGATGCACTTGATCTCGAAGCAAGGCCAGACCTCGCCGAACCAGGAGACACGCAGTTCTATCGGTTCGCTGCCTGATGACGGCAGAATTAAGGGGCTAGTTAGGTGCTGATGAACCCAAAGATCGTCGGGCAGTGGGGCTGCTGGTTCGCTGACGGCACTGATGTCGGTTTGGGTAGCTGTGGTGGTGCTGGTCTGGTGATCCTCAGTAACCAAGGCGGGCTGAGGATGCCACGGTTCTGGTTGGCTACTAGCGACTCGGCGCTGGAAACGTAGCGGCTTCATGTCGACGAAGCGCTGGCGTTGGGTGTAGACCATGACAGCAAGGCTGTTGTCGGCTTGCTGTGTCAGGTTGACTGAGAGAATGGGCGTAGTTTGAACGATCCAGTTTGAGCAGATCAGCGCAGCCAGCTGCCGGATTCCTCTGTCTGAGTGGCGGCGTGCTTGACGGGCTTCATAGCCGCGTTCTACTCCGAAGGCATTGAGTCGTTCTAGATGGGTGCGTCCACTGCTTGCCAACCCAAGTGAGAAGGCTGCTGCTTCGATCGGAGTGACGTCGTCGGCTAGTTCGATGCGCTCAAGCACTCCATCCTGTAGCCGTGTGAATGCTACTAGGGGATCGCCGGCCCCGAGGAGCGCCATGATGGTGGGACACCCTGCCATAGCGTGCGGAGAGAGCCCTTCGGATGTCTTGCGTACAGCCAATAGTTCTGACAGAACGGCCTGCTCGAGAGATGGCCGTTCGACTGCCTTGCCTGGTGTAGAAGGCGCTTTTTCCTGGCTCGATGTGTCCGTGTCGTCCATGTGATCACCGTAGTCGCGCGCCCATAGCGACGTTGGCAACCCTGGGATGTCACTTCTGTGTCACGACACCACCACTGGCGGCGGGTTCTCCTAGATGTGCCAGATCAACCGGACGCCAGCGCCGAGGTCGCTTCTGGGCGGCGCGGCAGGTCGATGGCGTGATCTGGGCGGCCACCGGGCCGCATGTGTCATCCCAGGCGGTGGCAGCGGATTCGCTCCAGGATGAGCGACTGCCCCGGCTGTCGTCTTCTCTTCTCTCTTCTTCCTCTCTTCTCGAAAGGACTCCTCTCATGGCTTCCACCAATCTCAGTCTCTTCTCGCCCCAGCGCACCCGGATGGGGGTGGTGCTGGGCA
>ERZ773196.555-NODE-555-length-23304-cov-37.916771_pt1 | contig 23304 bp, 17 predicted proteins | sample MGYA00581009_ERZ773196 | MGnify/ENA primary metagenome ERZ773196 (study PRJEB29015, sample SAMEA2738162) | human oral metagenome | biome: human oral; feature: human-associated habitat; material: saliva | place: China | collected 2243 ... | reverse complement strand
CGCGACACAGCTCGCTGAGGACATCTGTCTGATGGACGGATGGCCTGAGGAGGCGCAGCGCTACTTCAACTGGGAAGCATGGACTCGTGACCTCAAGTTCGAGTACACCGTCGCGGATGCCCCTGATGGCGGCGTCTTTATCTACAGATCGTTATAACAACAAGAACCCCGGTTACCTCACACGGTAGCCGGGGTTCTTGTTTCCTCATCCCCTTCTCAGAACTCCATCCCATCGTCCTCCAACGACTTCTGAGCCTGACTGACCTGTACACGCTTGCTAACGAGCTTGTTCCCATAGGAGCGCTCGACCTCCCGGGCCCGGCCGATGAGCACCTCGGAGTTCTTCGCGAACGTCCGCTCGACGGAGGCGCGGGTCCGCTCGACCTCCTCACGTGTCCGCTCATCGACGCGCTTGGAGATCGCCGAGGCGAGAGTCTTTGCTCCGAGGGACGCGAGATGCCTCGCTTGTTCGCTGGGGATCGAGCGTGCGGTCATCGCCTCGGCGTAGGTCGCATCGGCCTCGGCGAGCCGCTCACGCGCTGCCTGCTGAAGACGCCGAGCCTCGGCCTGTCCCTCAGCTCGGCCTTCCTGTCGTCCCGCCTCGCGCGCCGAGGAGCGGACGGTCTGGGCGTCGCGCTCGGCCTCGTCGAGGATGTCGGCGCTCTCGGTCTGGGCGTCCGAGATGATCTCACTGGAACGCTGCCGTGCTGCTTTAACGAGGCGCTCAGCCTCCGCGCGCGCCTCTGGCTCCAACTTGGCAACCCTTGCGAGGGTCTCTTCTGCGGTTTCGAGGGCCTGCATCGAGGCAACATACTCGGCCTTCGCGAGACTCTCCGTGGAACGCTCCGACGACTCGCGCTCGATGTCGAAGCCCTTGGCGATCAGGTGCTCACGCAGGCCCACATGAAGGTCGCGAATCTTCTCCCACCCGGGCACTCGACGCCCGTCCTCGTCGCGCACGTCGCGGTGCTCGGAGTAGGCGCGCGACCAGTCCTGGCGGAGGCTGCCGGGGTGCTTCGGATCATCCCCGAAGGTGTCCGCGAGAACGTGCATGTGAGGGGTGTTCTCGCTGTACTGGAGAGAGATCCCGAGGATGCCGTCCATGCCTCCGGGAACGACGTTCGCACCCAGGTACTCAAGGACTGCCGAGAAGTACTCATCCGCCTCATCCCTATCACGTGCGACCCACCGTGAGCGGCTCGCGGGCTCGCCCGTCTCGGGATCGATGCGGCGTTTGCCGGTGCGTGGATTGATCGCCGGATAGAAGTCGGGCTGCTCGACGCACATCGTGCGCGGCAGATGCACGAGGAACGTCGTCGTCGTGACCGTTCCGCCCACCATCTCGCCGCGCTTGTTCTTCTTATCTTTCGTGATCTTGCGCGACAACCTCGCGGCGCGAGCGTCGCCGTATTCCATGACCTCGCGAATGTCCTCACAGAGGCGGAAACCGCCCTCGCCGTCATTCACATAAGACTCATTATCGGCCTCCTCCGCGACCATGATGTTCGGGTTCTTCTTCGCGTATCGCTCGACCGCCCCGGGGACGATCTCGCGCATCATCTCGTCAAGCGTCCCTCGTCGACCGGCGATGGACTTCGTATGCGAGATGTGACAGGACGCGCGTCCTGCTGCTGGCGCTGACAATGCCATCGTTCTCTCCTTCCTTACTTCGTTCGTCTGTCGTTCTCGATGGGCCCCGTCCAGGCCGTCGTGGGGCCCTGGCTCGCGTTGCTCGCCTGCCCACGACGCCCCTCCCGGGATCGGTGCCGTGCTTGTTTGGGTCCCTGGCTCCGCCTGCCCCAACAACCCCGTCACCGGGTAAGCCGTCCGTCTCTCCGGGGCCCTGCTTCGCTGCCCTGAGAGACGTACGTCTTACGCCATAAGACGTTTTTCGCTAACGCTCCAAACGTCATGGCGCTCTCCGAGGGCGGGGACTGAGGTCGAACCTGCGCTCGCTCGGTTCTTCCCTCTGTCCCCAACACCGGTCAGAACGATGCGTACGCATCGTGACTGCCCGGCTGGTCGTCGCCTTCGTCAGACCCCCACTGGGGGTCTTCCTCCGGCTCCTCCGAGGCATCGTTCTCGGTGTTATTCACACCGAGAACACGACGCAAAGCATCCGCAATTTCAGGCTTGTTCACGACCTGAACAAGAGCCAAAATCGCGTCTGTATTGTCCGCAAAAAGAGCACCGGCAACAGCTTCACCGAGGTCCGTTTTTGCGGACACGAGTTCCCTCTCTTCAGCCACCTTCAGTGCCCTTCGAGCAGCGCGAGCTTCAGAGTTCCTCTTGTCGAGATACTTGCGAAGTTCCTGTGATGTTTCCGGAAGTTCGAGGGTTGCTTTTTTGCTCATGAGTTTTCCTTTCTCTTTCGTATAAATGCCGGTGCCAACCCGGCGTGAGGGCTAGATGGTGTTGATCGGCTGAAGACGAACGAGGCCACGACCCCGAGGGCGGTTCTCAAAGAAGCGCGGGTGCCCAGTGGACGTATCCCCCCACTCGATTCCCAAGTCGTAGCCGTACTCTTTGGCGAGCGGTTCATCGTCCCAGTACTGACCCCACATGACGGGGTTCTCGTCGCGTCCCATGAGTCTGAAGTGGGGTGTGCTCTCGCCGTCGAGGATGACCTTCAGACGATCTCGGAACTTGCGGTGGGAGATCACATGACCCGAGGGATTCGTCTGCTTGAACCAAGCGACGAACGTCGCGAACAAGAACTCGACAGGTAGAACATTGGACACCAGTCGGTGCGAGTTCTCGCTCCACCAAGCACGCACAGGATCGTTGTTGAGCTTGACGTCTTCACCGAGCTCGACGGCCTTCGTTCCGACGATGAAGTCGTCGAAGTCGGGCTGCTCCAGGGCGACTTTGAGGACGTATTCCAGGACCTCAGGATCACGCATGAACTTGTCTTTAATGGACGAGTCCCGAGCTCCCGTGAAGCACTTGTCGAACGGCAGGAACGCGAACCGTCGCCACAACGAGTCAGTTTTGTCGGCGAACTCGGGCAGGTCGTTGAGGCACTGGACCATGATTCCGCGAGGTCGCCACTGGACGGCACGCTGGTTCTTCCGGTCGATCGTGATGACCTCGTGGGTGATGTACTGCTTCAAGTCGCTCGCTGTCTCAGTGAAAACGCTCACCGAGTTCTCATCAGTAAACACCGCAGACTTACCGAAGAGCGGCTCCGTGCCGAACCGGTCAGAGAACTTCTTGAGGGGCACAGAGGCCCAGTTACCAGCACCTACGAGCTCCTTCAAGAGCACGAGCAGTGTGCCCTTGCCGCCCTCACCCTTAGACGAGTAGAAGCAGACCGCCTTGTCGTAGTTTTTATGAACCCGAAGGGCAGCTGTGATCGTCTGCCAGACGAGCGCGACCCGTTCCATATCGCCCGTGAAGAGGTCCGCCAACCACGAGTTGAACTCCCAGGGCGAGCCGTCCTTCAACGTGCGGATCGGGGAGACAGCATTCGGGTTGTAGGCGGTCATGCACTTGGTCAAGTACACGCGATCTGGCGAGAACGCTTCGAGCGTGCGAGTCTCAACGTTGTAGATGCCGTTACCCACCGGGACGAGGTGCGGCTCCGTGCACTCGGCGACCATCGGCGCGAGCGAACGCAGCTGCGCGTAGACCTCGTTCACGAGATACGTGTTCGCGGTTTTCGTGTACGAACTCAGAAGGTTGCGCACCCCCTCGCGCTCAGTGATCTCGCGATACGTGCCCTCGAAGCGGCCTGAAGAGTGGTACCGCATGAGGGGCATCTTCGAGACCTCATCTGTCTCTTCACCGACGAGCACCACGCGATGCTCGGAGGCGATGAACTGCGCGAGCATGAACGGTGGCAGGTTCTCCGGCGCGCTCCTGACGACGCAGCTACCCTTGTTCGCCTTGATGATCGCGAGGAAGTTACGGATCAAATCAAACGCCTTGCGATCCATGCGACGGCCACGGTTGCGCCCCGTCAGACCCTCGGCGTTCGCCCAGCGGATCACCGTCTCCGAGACGAGGGAGTAGAAGTCGCTCGGGGTGATCAACGCGCCCTTGTCGATGAGGTGCATCAGGCTTTCGATGGCGTCGTCTTCGATGGTAGGATGGACGTTGAACTCGACGGCCCCCGTGTCCCCCTGGATGCGGGGGCTTTCGTTTGTGTCGCTCATAGCACACCTCCAAGAGCGAGGCGGAGGCGTGCAATCTGATCATCGCTCAGGCGAGGCGCGGCATCAACAAGCGCATTGATATGCGACTCAACCGGATCAGCATGAACTGGCACAGCAAGCGCTTCGAGATCCTCGCGCAGTACTTTCACGCGCTTTCCGGTTTTATACGCAGGCAACTTGCCCTGAGCAATCCACAACCGCAAAGTCGAATATGCGCCAAAGCCTTCGGCTACGGCCTCTTGCAGAGTGAGGTAATGTATCCTTTCGGACTGAGGGGAATACGTTCCCATGGAAAACTCCTATGACGAAGTATCCGGAGGGATTTTCCCGGCTTGTTATTTGGGCGGCCTGAAGTGCCGTGCGCAACTCGCTAGCGGGCGTACCCGCCATTGCTTTACGGGAGCGCTGACTCCCTACCCATTCCCTTCCGCTGCCCGGTCTGCCGTTCCGGGGCATTACGCGGATTCACTTCGTCGGAGGATCTACCGGCTGCTGGCCGTTCGGTGTGCTACACCGTGGAGATTAATCCACCCTCGGGGTTATCCCCTCCCTAGAAGCTCGCGTGACGCTTTTAAGGAGCTAAACGCGATCATAGCACACCTTGTCAAATGTTGCGCAACTCTAGACGAGTCCAAACCTGTTAGTAAACGTTAGTCATGTCCGTAATGTGGTGGAGTTCCGCTTCAATGTCTGAGGGGAAGACATGAAGGTAACTGATCTTGCCAAGGTTCGCGCGACGCTCTGGAGCGCTGCAGACGAGCTGTCCGCCAATTCCAAACTCACTCCGGTGCAGTACCGTGACCCGGTATTGGGCCTCGTTTTCTTGGCCTATGCGGAGAATCGGTTTGAATCTGTGCGAGCTGCTGTGGAGGCCGGGGCTACGAGCCGAAACCCTGCCACCGTCGCGGACTACAAGGCAAAGTCAGTGCTCTATGTTCCCGATGAGTCTCGCTTATCGTACCTGGTGAACTTGCCGGAGGGGGAGGACATCGGCAAGGCGACTCACGACGCGATCAAGGGCATCGAGGATAACAATCCAGAGCTCAAGGATGTCCTCCCACGCGGGTATCAGAAGCTTGAACGCTCGACCCTTGTTGAACTCCTTCGCCTGTTTGCCCCACTACCCAAGCAGCTTGAGGGGGATGCGTTTGGGTTCATCTACGAGGATTTTCTCTCCAAGTTTGCCGCCCAGGAAGGAAAGGGCGGTGGTGAGTACTTTACCCCGTACTCGATCGTGCGTCTCATCGTCGAGATCCTGCAGCCCTTCGAGGGGCGCGTGTTCGAAGCTTTCATTCCACAATGGATACAAATGCGCGCGAACTGTGTTTTGGTCGCCTGATTAGTTCAAATAGAAAAGAGGTGGTTCATGTGCCGTTGCCCCCACTGATTCGTCAAGGCGGAACACGAACGGTGACCGTTATCAGCAGCTCCTCAGGCACCGATAGTCGCGCTGACTACGAGTCTGTCGTCCTCAACGATCAAGGAATCGAGAAGGCCTACTTCGGTACCGAAACTCCGGTCTACGAAGGCGATCGCATAGAATTTCCCGATCCACGTGGTGGAAAGTTCCATTACATCGTTACTCGGGTGATCATTAACGACCTACCTGGCGGCCCGTTTGCTGACATGGCCTACACCGAGGCGCACCTTGACAAAAAGGGTCCTCCGCGTGTGGCACCTATTCGACGTCTCACCGTTGAGAACCTTCACCCTCATGTCATTGAGTCAGCAGGAAAGCTCTTCGCTGATGGCCATTACAGTAGGGCTGTAACTGAGGCCTTTGTGTCTCTTGAGGTACGCGTTCGTGGTCTTCTGGGCTCTGATAATTCAGGCACGAAGCTGATGGACGAGGCCTTCGCGGGTAAAGACCCGAAGTTCTCGGTTGCGCGGCATGAGGGGCGTTCCGGTGAAGATGAGCAAACTGGGTTTCACGCTCTATTTCGCGGTGCAATGTTAGGCATCAGAAATCCTGCAGCGCACGAGCTTGCTGCAGAGCAGGATCCTCAGGAAGCGCTCGAGTACTTAGCGCTTGCCAGCTTGCTTCACCGAAGGCTCGACAGCGACTAAAGCTCCTTGAATGGTGCTTTCTGTGTATCTCCGACTGCAAACTGGAAGGACAAGCTTAAACAAGACCTGCGCGAGGAAGCCAAACTGTCGTCCACCACCATGCCCCGGCTCAACAACGGCGACAACGCCACCACCGACGTACTCCTACGCATCTGCCAGGTCCTCAACTGCCAGATCGGCGACATTATCAAAATCATCCCTAAAGAAGAAGCTTAAAGGAACCTGCCCCATGTCTCAGATTGACGTCAAGAAGCAAGTTGATCACGTATTCAGCATCGCCAACTCGCTACGCGGGACATACCAAGCCGACAAATACAAAGACGTCATCATTCCGATGACCATCATTCGAAGGCTCGAATGCGCCCTAGAAGAAACGAAAGATGCTGTCTGCACGGTCTACGAGCAAGACGACTCCACACCCGACGCGATCCTAAAGCAGGTCAGCGGATACCCGTTCTACAACACGAGCCGCTACACCCTAGAGAAACTACTAGCAGAACCTGCACAACTACACCGCAACCTGAAGACCTATCTTGAAGCGTTTTCCCCGAACATCCGCATGATCCTCGACAAGAATGAGGGCCTCGATTTCTTCACTCAAATCGACAAGATGCACAAGGGCTCACGCCTCACGGGTGTTGTCCGCAAGTTTTCTGAGCTCGACTTGGCCCCTGAGCGCATCAACAACGTTGCCATGGGCTACATGTTCGAAGAACTCATCCGCAGGTTTTCTGAAAATTCGGAGGCTGGTGACCACTACACGCCGCGAGAAGTAGTTCGCCTCCTTGTGCGCCTAGGGCTAGCAGAAGGAAGCGAAGATCTATTCGAGCCGGGGAAGAACATTAACGTCGCGGACGTGGCTTGTGGCACCGGTGGCATGCTCTCTGTTGCGAAAGAAGAACTCGCCCAGATGTGTCCGGAGGCTTCGGTCTACCTGTATGGGCAAGAAGTCAATCCCGAGTCGCATGCTATTTGCCTGGCGGACATGCTGATCAAGAACCAGCGCGCGAACAATATCCAGTTGGCCGACACCATGAAAGATGACTGCTTCCCTGGTGAGTACATGCGCCTGCAGTTCGTTAATCCTCCTTTCGGGCAGCCCTGGGGCGGTAAAGACGCTGCCACAGGTGTAGAGAAGGCAGTGAAAGCTGAACACGCCAAGCCTTTCGCGGCCAGTAGATTTCCAGCGGGCCTGCCCGCCTCGGGTGACATGCAGTTGCTGTTCATGCAACACATTGTGTACAAGATGGAAAAAAACGTGGGGCGTGCTTGTGTCATCTCCAACGGCAGCCCGCTGTTTTCTGGGGGGCACGGCATCAGGCGAATCACAGGTACGCAGGTGGCTACTCGAAAACGACCTCGTAGAAGCCATCATCGGGCTACCAGGCTCACTGTTCTACAACACGGACATCTCGATCTATGTTTGGGTGCTGTCAAAGAACAAGCGCCCTGACCGTAAAGGCAAGGTCCAGCTCATCGACGCCACGGACCTGTGGACTCCGATGCGCCGCTCGCTTGGTAAGAAACGCCGGTTTATCGCCGATGACCAAATCGACCAGATCGTCGCTACCTACACCGACTTCGCGGAGACTGAGAACTGCAAGATTGTTGATGCGGACGAGTTCATCTACCACGAGTACGCCGTTTATCAGCCGCTGCAACGCAACTACCGCATCGCTGAGGAACGCATCGCTGAGCTGGCAAAAGGTAAGTTCTCAGACACCATGCACAACCCGGCCAAGCTCGAAGAGCTGCGCTTGATCGACCCAGCAGATCGTGATTCCAAGCAAAACAAGAGCCTTGCCGCACTGGAGATGGCCGAACCAGTCTTCGGACAGATGCTGCAGATGTTGCGAGAGAACATCACTGATCAGACCTGGCAAGACTCGAAGGAATTCATCAAGCATCTGCGAGTGGTCCTGGCAGACCTACCAGACCACCGGGTCAAACAGACTGCAGCTCAGACGAAGGCGATGCTGGATAAGATCGCCGACCGACTCTCTGAGTTCGACAAGACCGCGCCCATCCAGTACGACCGCAACGGAAAGGTCATCCTCGATCCGGCAACCAAGGACACCGAAATCGTCACACTCACCGAGGGCATTGAAGACTATATGGAACGCGAGGTCCTCCCATACGTGCCTGACGCAATCTGGGTTGATGAGGAAACGGATAAAGCAGTCAAGACCGGGGCAGAGATCCCGTTCACTCGATACTTCTACCAGTACGAGCAACCCGAATCCTCGGACGTGCTCATGGACCGCTTCTTTGAACTCGAAGAAGAACTCGCCGACATCCTCGGAGCACTGCGATGAGTACGGGTTCACATCAGGAAGACAAAACCGTATCTATCGAGGGCATTCCTCCCACTTGGCAAAGCACTCCGGTGAACTACCTCTTCAGGATTGTAGGTGGAGACGGCTTCGCGCCAGAACTACAAGGTGAAAGTAGCGGTGATCTCCCGTTCCTCAAGAACAGTGACATTAGTTCTGGAATAACTAGAATCTCCACCGCTGCCAACTATGTTTCTCACGCTCTGGCACGCCGGGAGGGCTTCAGCCTAGTTCCACCTAAATCAATCCTCATGGGAAAAATCGGCGAGTCGATGAAGAAGAATCATCGAGTCCTGAACACAGTCGCATGTTGTATCGATAACAATATGCAAGCAATGGTTCCGGACGTTCGCTTAATTACCCCAGAGTACGGTCTCTATGCTTTGAAGCTTCTTAACGCAACCGACTTCAACAATGGTGGCCCAGTACCTTCAATTAATAATGTCAAATGGAAGAGAGCGCGCATCCCTATTCCCCTACTTCATGAGCAGCGCCTAATCGCAAATGTTCTTGATGACAAACTTGCTAAAATCGATCAGGCAATGAGTCTTTTGCGCCGAGAGCTGGAAACGATGGAGCAGCTCAAGAAGTCACTAATCTACGAAGCCGTGACAAAAGGGCTGGATCCCACGGTCCCCATGAAGCCCAGCGGAGTTGACTGGATCGGCGACATCCCAGAACATTGGGAGGCGAAAAAGCTCAAGTTCATTGCGAACTTTGGAAGCGGCACAACTCCTGACTCGGGCGATTACTCCTACTACGACGACGGGGAGATCCCGTGGATTCAGTCCGGTGACCTCTATAGAAATCCGAGAATCACTAGGACCGAAAAAAATGTCACAACAAAAGCGATTCGCGAATTGTCCGCACTAACAGTATATCGAGCACCGTTCGTGGTCGTAGCGATGTACGGTGCATCTGTCGGAAATACGTCCCTATCCGAAATTGACGCCTGCTTGAATCAAGCTTGTTGCTATATACGTGGCAATCACCACATGAGAAACGAGTATTCGTTCTATGCGATAAGCTCAGCGAGATCGGATCTGATAAGCAAGGCCCAAGGCGGAACCCAGCCCAATATCAGTCAAATCGTTTTAAAGAATCAGGTCATACCCATACCACCAATAAGTGAACAAGGTGAGATTATTCGATACTTGCGCGCGAAATGCTCTTCTCTTGATCGCGCAGCGAAATTGAAACAAAACCAAATGGAGATTCTCGCGAATCAAAGAAAATCCTTGGTTTTTGAGTATGTGACGGGCAAACGACGAGCGAGTGAGGTGGCCTGATGGCTGTGGGCAATCCAATAAATGAGAAGGCGTTTCAGCGCTTGATTATCGATGAGTTGGTGGAAAGCGCTGGTTATGTGGAGCGTCCCCGTGACGTTTTTGATCCGGTGTGGGCGCTCGACGAGGAGCTGCTCTTTGCGTTCCTCGAGCGCACGCAGGGAGAAAAGATAGACCTGTTGCGGGCTGCCTATAACGGTGGGGCCGATGCCACCATTCGCAACAAGATCATGCACAAGATCGCTGCCGATGGACTGATCCGTTCGATCTGGAACGGCGTGGACTTCGATGGCGGCATCCAGCTAGACCTGGTATATCCGCGCCCGTCAGCCGGGTTCGACGCGAAGTCCCGAGAGCTGTTCGATGCGAACCAGCTGTCGATCATGGAAGAGGTCTACCACAAGGACGGTGAGCGCATTGACCTTGTGATCTTCTTGAACGGCCTGGCGTTGTTCACCGTCGAGCTTAAGTGCAACACCTCAGCCTCGGGTGACTATCGGAACGCTATCGCCCAGTACCAGACAGAGCGCGACGCGACGACTCGGCTGCTCTCTCCGACAATCGGGGCACTTGCGCATTTTGCAATGGACACGAACGAGGTCTACGTGTGCGCAGAACTCAAAGGCCGCGAGTCGTTCTTCCTCCCGTTCAACCAGGGCCAGCCTGCTGGCGAAGACCCGCATAACGTGACCAGCGGCAACCCGCACAATCCGCAGGGCGTCAACACGTCTTACATGTGGGAGCAGATCTGGACGAAAGCAACTATCTTCGATCTGCTGTACGACTTCATCTATATCGAGACGAAGCGTGACAAGCACGGACGCAAAGTCGGCGAGCGCCCGATCTTTCCGCGCTACCAGCAGCTGCGTGCAGTGCGTTCAGTCTCTAGCGACATGCTGCGTAGCCCTCTGCTGTTGAACTACTTGATCGAACACTCTGCTGGTTCTGGCAAGACGAAGACGATTGCCTGGCTGGCCCACAAGCTCGCGGGCCTGTACAAGCCGGGAACCGATGAGCTGCTATATGACAAGGTCATTATCGCCACCGATCGAAAAGTCGTGGACAAACAACTCCAAGACGCGGTCGTTGATATGGCTAAAGACTCCGGCGTCATCCGTGTCATGGACAAGAACAAGACCTCGGCTGATCTCGGGAAGGCACTCGGGCTTGATCCGACGAGGCGCAAGAGCAGCTACCGGATCGTTGCGACCACATTGCAAAAGTTCCTCTATCTGTCCGCCGGTGAGCTGGCTGGTTCCGGCAAGCGCTTCGTGGTGATTATCGACGAGGCGCACGGATCGACCAGCGGCAAGAACATGGCCTCCATCAACGCTGCTCTAGCCAGTGGGGACGGGCCAGACTCCTCTCTTGATGAACTGGCCCAGTTTGTGGCGCAAGGGATGCGTTCGTCGTCTCGGCAGGCCAACATTTCCATGGTTGGTTTCACAGCAACTCCCACCGGGCGGACACTACAGCAGTTTGGCAGGCTCAACGAAGACGGCAACTACGAAGCCTTCGACCTGTATTGCATGCGCCAAGCTATTGACGAAGGATTCATCCTTGACGTCACCGCGAACTACACCACCTACGACGCGTTTTGCAAGATCGTGAAAGCCGTCGACGATGATCCAGAGCTGGAAAGCAAAGCAGCCAAGCGCAAGCTCGCGCACATGATCTCCACTTCGGAGGAGAACATCACCAACAAGCTACAGGTGATGATCGAACACTTCACTTCCGTCGTCACCCCAACACTTCGCGGCAAAGCTAAAGCAATGATCGTCACTGCCGGACGTGAGCAGGCGGCGAGGTACTTTCTTGCCTACCAGAAGATGCGAGCTGCTGATATGCCCCGTCTCGGCAAGCATCAGGCGCTGGTGGCTTTCACTGGCGAAGTGGACGTCGATGGGAAAACGTGGAGCGAGGCAGGGCTAAACGGCTTCAGTGACGATCTCACTGCCGAAGAATTCGACACCGATAACTACCGACTGCTTATCGTTGCGGATAAGTATCAGACCGGATTTGATCAACCCAAGCTGTGTGCGATGTACGTAGACAAGACACTGCGGGGTGTCACAGCGGTTCAAACGCTCTCCCGGCTCAATCGCATCGTCTACGATAAGCGCACCTTCATCCTGGACTTCACGAACGACTTCGAGGACATTCAGAGCGCGTTTGCTCCCTACTATGAGACGACGACGCTTACCGATCCGTTGACGATCAGTGACGTGCGGGAAACTCATCGGCGGCTGATGGAACTGCGGATTCTCGACATCGATGATGTCGAGGAATACAACGAGTTGCTCGCTAAAGAGCTATTAGCGCACCGAGACAAGCAACGGATGTGGTCGTTGATCGACGCGGCGGCTCGCGTAGTGGGGGACATGGAAGAGGAAGAAGCTGACGAGGCACGGCGCGTGGTTCGCAACTTTATCAAGCAATACACCTTCCTGCTCCAGGTAATGCCCTTTGAAGACAAAGCCATGCACATGGACTACAACTTCTGTACCAGCCTCATTCGAGCCATTGATGCCGGGCACGGCGGTGGCCTCGACTTCGACCTCAGCGACAAAGTCACCATCGAGGACTTCGCAGTCAAGAAGAGCGGTGAGCACAAGAACGAGGCACTCGTGGCAGAGCCCGAGGTCAAGATCGCAAAAGGCACCGGTAGTGGGCTGACTGAGACACAGCTAGAGAAGCTGTCAAAAATCATCCAAGAATGGAACGCCCGATACGGCACTGCCTTCGATACCGATATCGCCGCTGGCTCCCTGGTCGCACTCCAAGTAACCTTGGCGAAAGACCCGAAGGTGCAGCAGAGCGCGAGAGTCAACAGCAAGAACAGCTTCCGGCACACTGTTGAGGAACAAACCCAAGGTGCGCTCATCGCTGGATACTCCCAGAACACCGAGTGGCACAAGTTCCTACTCAACCAGGAAGAAGCCCGAAAGGAGCTCATCCAGGCTTTCTCCGACGACATCTTCGACGCCTTGAAAGCGAAGTTTCAGGAAGAATAGAAACCATTACTGCGCGCGAAATCCCGACTGGTTCACCTCTCTACGGATGCCAGTCGGGGTTGCGGCGTGCCGGACACTTAGCGGTTCAGTAGCCTAATCGCGAAACGATAGCCCCAGTCAGAAATCCCAGTTCATAGCCGGTATCGAAGCTGTTCGATGGCCTTGCTCCGCACTGGGGTCTTGTATCCAACGTGACCGGTTGTGCGACCCGGCCTGTGTCTCGGGTGGAATGTTCGTGCAATGCGCGAAGTTCGTTGAGCGTCACCACGAGAAAGCCAGTCGCAAGTTGTCCCTTTTCGGCACTGAGAAGACCGAGGACACCGTCCCACTGGCGAAGATGAACCTCGCCCTGCACGGTCTGTCCGGTGACATCCGTCAGGCCAACAGCTATTACGAGGACCCTCACGAAGCTGTTGGGGCATTCGACTTCGTCATGGCCAATCCGCCGTTCAACGTCGACAAAATCAAGAAGGAGCAGCTTGCAGGTGACAAGCGTTTCCCCTTCGGTCTGCCTAAGGCTGACAATGGCAACTTCATCTGGATCCAGCAGGTCTACGCAGCACTCTCGGCCAAAGGCCGCGCTGGATTTGTTATGGCCAACTCCGCATGTGATGCCGGACATTCAGAGAAGGATATTCGCCAGAGACTCATTGAGTCTGGCACAGTTGACGTGATGGTGGCCGTCGGGCCGAACTTCTTCTACACGGTCACCCTGCCGGTGACACTGTGGTTCCTTGACAAGGCGAAGCTGGGCACTGAACGGGAAGATACTGTGCTCTTCATCGACGCCCGGCACATCTTCCACCAGATCGACCGCGCCCACCGTGACTTCACCGCGGAACAGATTGAGTTCATTTCCAACATCGTGCGGCTCTATCGTGGCGAAGATATCCAGACTGTTGATGGCAGTAATGAACTCCTAGAGCAGAACTTCCCCGGCGGCAAGTACGTCGATGTCGGTGGCCTGTGCAAGATTGCCACCCGCGCCGAGATCCAGGAACAGGGCTGGAGCCTCAACCCTGGCCGCTACATCGGCACTGCTGCCGTCGACGAAGAAGACGTCGACTTCTTGGGCGACCTGCAACGACTACACGAGGAGTTCACTCAACTCAGTGACGACGCCGACGCTCTTCGCGCCAAGGTTAACGATGCCATCACTGGGATTCTTGAACCATGAGTGAATGGAAGACGACTCGTATTCGCGATGTTGCTGAAGTGTACGACGGGCCCCACGCTACGCCTAAGAAGGTGGAGAAAGGGCCCTGGTATCTGAGTATTTCGTCGCTCCGTAGGGGCCAACTTGATCTGTCAAAGTCTGTGCACATTTCCGAAGTAGACTTTCCTAAGTGGACGAGGCGAGTGGCTCCGCAGGTCGGCGACACACTGTTTTCCTATGAGACTAGGCTGGGGCAAGCCGCTTACTGGGCTCTGGAGGCTGAGGCTGCACTTGGGCGAAGAATGGGCCTGTTGCGTCCGAAGCGCGGTTTGATCGAGCCTCGCTACTTGTGCTACGCCTACCTGGGCCCGCAGTTTCAGGAGGTAATTCGGCAACATACCTTATCTGGCGCGACTGTGGATCGTATTCCTGTGGGTGAAATGCCTAACTGGCCAATACTGCTCCCCTCACTCGAAACGCAGCGGGCAGTGCTCAGCGTTCTCAATTCGATCGATGGTTTGATCGAGAACAACCGGCGGCGGATCGAAGTGCTGGAGGAGATGGCGCGGGCAATCTACCGCGAGTGGTTCGTGAGGTTCCGCTTCCCCGGCCATCAGAACGTCCCCATTGTCGACTCACCACTCGGCCCAGTTCCAGAGGGATGGCAGGTGCGCCAGCTGGGCGACATGTCCTCCGTTCTGACACGCGGGATTGCGCCGAAGTACTCGGAGGACGGCGAGTGGCGAGTTATTAACCAAAGGTGTATCCGAGAAGGGCGGGTGACGCTCGATCTTGCGCGACGGCATGGTCGCGACGTTGCGGGAGCGAAACAAGTTCGTCCGGGTGACGTTCTTATCAACTCCACCGGTGTGGGGACCCTCGGCCGTGTCGGAGTCTACCGGGGGCCTCAGGAAGGGGTGACCGTCGATTCTCACGTAACGATCTGTCGAGCCACTGACGAAGCGTATGTCTGTTGGTATGGAATGTCGTTGATCTCAGAGCAGCCCACGCTTGAACGATTGGGGACTGGAGCAACGGGACAGACCGAGCTTCGGCGTTCCGACGTCGAGCAATTGAGTCTCGTCCAGCCGAGCCGCCCGATCGCCCAGATGTTTGCAGAGTTGATCGACCCGATGCATAAGATGGTCGACACACTTGCGGGTCAGATCTCAGCGTTGTCGGCGGCCCGCGACCTTCTGCTCCCCAAACTTGTGACAGGCCAGATCGATGTTTCTGGGCTCGACCTGGAGGCGGTGGATGCAAAGGAGGAAGCCGGATGACACCTACCGGTCCGGAGTACTGGTACGTGGAAAAACCCAGCGTAGAGCTGTTGGAGCAGCTCGGGTGGTCCACAGTCGATGCCTACGACGAGGCATTGGGGGAGGCGGGAACGCTTGGGCGTGACTCACAACGCGATGTTGTACTCACCCACCGGCTGCGGTCAGCAATGCGTAACCTCAACCCCGCGCACGTGCCGCAGTCCGTGATCGAGGAAGCGATCGAGACACTGACCAAGGATCGTTCGGCAATGGACCCGGTGCGCGCCAACCGGGAGGTCCGAGACCTTGTGTGCGAAGGTTACCATGCTGAGTGGGTGAACGAACTCGGGGAGAAGAAGAACGAGACGCTTTGCTTCATTGACCTCGCCAGGCCTGCAGTGAACGACCTGCTGGCTGCACGACAGGTGTGGGTCAAGGGTAACCTGCACATCCGCAGGCTCGATCTAGTGCTCTTCGTTAACGGTATTCCGCTTGTGCTTATGGAGTTCAAGAAGCCGAACGAGTCGGTGAAAGCTGCGTACGCGGATAATCTCACCGACTACCGTGATACAGTCCCGCAGCTGTTTGTGCCGAATGTATTCGTGCTGCTGTCCAACGGAGCTGAGGCTAAGGTCGGATCAACCTACTCGCCGTATAGCTTCTTCAACGACTGGTTGATTCTTGACGCCAAGGGTACTCGTGCGAAGGTCGATCGTAGAGAGGTGGCGCTCGCCACAGTGTTGCGTGGTACTTGCGATCCGCAGGTGCTGCTAGACCTGCTGGAGAACTTCGTCGCCTACCTCGAGCGTCCGGGCGGACTCATCAAGGTGATCGCTCGCTCACACCAGTACCTCGGTGTCAACGCCGCGATCGATAACCTGTGTCGGGCGCGCGCCGATTACGAAAAGCGGCTGGGAGTCTTCTGGCATACCCAAGGATCGGGTAAAACATTATCGATGCTGTGGTTTACCCAGAAGGTGCTGCGCAAGCTCCCAGGCAAGTGGACCTTCGTCATGGTTACCGACCGTACCGAGCTAGACATACAGCTGCACGGCGAATTCGCTGATGCTGGTGCGCTTGCACCCGAAGCACACGTGCATGCCGAATCCGTGGCACACCTACGAGAGCTGCTTGCCGCCGACCACCGGTACGTCTTCACGCTGATCCACAAGTTCCAGGTGTCGAAAGCCAAAGGCGAGCAACAAATGCCGGTGCTGTCGGACCGCTCGGACATCATCGTCATCACTGACGAGGCGCACCGCAGTCAGTACGACACTCTCGCGCTTAACATGCGCACCGCCCTGCCGAACGCATCCATGATGGGTTTCACTGGTACCCCGCTCATTGCGGGTGAGGAACAGGCAACTCGGGAGCAGTTCGGCGACTACGTCAGTATCTATAACTTCCGCGACGCCATCGCCGACGGTGCGACCGTTCCGCTGTACTACGAGAACCGTATTCCCGAGCTGCAGCTGGTCAACGAGAACTTCTCCGAGGAGCTCAATGAACTGCTCGAAGAGGCCGAGATCGACGATGAGACCGAGGGGCAGTTGGCGCGTCAGTTCGCAACGCAATACGCGCTGTTGACCCGCCCTGAGCGACTCAAAGCTATCGCGAAGGACCTGGTGCAGCACTTCGTTGGCCGCGGATTCGCCGGGAAAGCAATGTACGTCGGGTTGGATAAGGCGGCGGCAGTGCGGATGTACGACCTCGTCCAGGCGGCGTGGGCGGAGTATCTAACAGAGCTTAGGGTGCAGCATGACGCACTGCCTGAGCTGGAGCGGGCGTGGTTGGCGTCCCGGATTGACCTTATGGAGTCGACGGACATGGCTGTGGTGGTCTCGCCCAGTCAGAATGAATTAAAGACGCTCGACGACCGCGGCCTCGACATCCGCCCGCACCGCGAACGGATGAACCGTGAGGACCTTGCGGAGAAGTTCAAAGAGTCGAAGGATCCGCTTCGTATAGTGTTCGTCTGCGCGATGTGGATGACCGGGTTCGACGCGCCCAGTGTCTCGACGGTCTACCTTGACCGACCCATGCGTAATCACACGCTCATGCAGACGATTGCTCGTGCGAATCGCGTTTTTCCTGATAAAGAGAACGGTTTGATCGTTGACTACGTCGGTGTCTTCCGAAACCTAGAGAAGGCCCTCGCCGTGTATGGAGCTGCGGATGGAGGTGACGCGCCGATCGAGATCATTGACGGCCTTGCCGCCGAACTCAACGCAGCCGTCAGCAAACTGTCTGATTTCTGCTCCGGTATCGGATTCGACCTCGTGGCACTGAGAGACGCCCGAGGTTTTGACCACATAGCGCAACGCGACCTTGCCGTCGAAGCGCTGCTGGTGGATGAGGAGACATACACCGAATTTCAGCAGCAGGCACGGCAGGTGCGGAAGCTCTTCAAAGCACTTCTTCCGAACCCAGCTGCTGCAAAGCAGCAACGCACCGTCGCTGCCGTGCGAGTTCTATCTGAACGGATCGCCGAGGTGACCCGTCCACCTTCGCCGAACCTCGGAGGCCTCAGCGATGAGGTTGATGCCCTGCTCGATCGCTCAGTAGGGGCCGAGGAGTACGCTATCCGCACTGTGGTAGACGGAAGCACTCTTGACTCGCTCATTGATCTCGGCCAGATTGATTTCGATGGACTGGCGGCAAAGTTTGGCAAACGAAAGCGCGCCGAGACCAACCGCCTTGCCCAACTGCTGCGGCAACAGGCGATCTCATCCGTCATGCGAAATCCGACCCGGTACGAGTTGGTGGAGCGAATCGAGAAACTCATCGAGGCGTACAACGCAGGCAGCGTGAACATCGACGAGTATCTCAAACGTCTAATCGACCTATCGCAGACTCTATCGGCTGAGGAGGAGCGCAGTGTCCGCGAAGGCCTCAACGAGGAAGAACTCGCGATCTTCGACCTACTGACCCAACCCGAGCCGGAGCTCACTGACGAGGAGCGTGAGCGGGTGAAGCTCAGTGCGAAGAAGTTGCTGGAGCACCTGCACGAAAAGCTCATCCAGGACTGGAGACGCAAGATCGACGTGCTCAACGATGTTGACAGCACTATCCGACGCGTGCTCGACCAGAGCCTTCCTGAGGACCCATATACCGACGAAATCTTCGCCGAAAAGGTTGGCGTGGTGCTGGAGCATGTGCTTACCGCATACGGCGACAACGGAGAGAGCGTATACAATTGCCTGAGCTGATGTTGCCTGCTAGAAGACTCCTACGATCGCGGACGGATCGTTAGGTCCATTTATGGGTAATACGCGAGGGATTAAGCTGTCAACGAGTGCATCAGTGAGGCTGTCCTGTCGAACACCGTGCGCACACCCCCAGGTTGAGTGTTCGTCCATACGCTGTAACGAAGCGGAGGTCGGGGTATCTCGCCCCTAGATGATGTCTAGCTCTATCTACTTTACAAAGTATGTATTTGTTAATATGGAATGAAGGGGTCTAGTGAGGCTAGTGTTAGTATAGATTCTAGGTGGTTTTTGTTATCAAACTGCTGAACTGTAGGAGTTGTTTTATGGATTCATCGTCGGAGAAGCTTGATCAGGTAGTCGATGCGGCTTACAGGCTTGCGCGTTCATTGCGTGATCCAGCGCTCCTTATTAGTCTCCATCGCGATCTTTGGAAAATGTCGCACAAGGGGATAGAGCAACCTAGAAATAAGATATCCGCTTTGCGCTGGGGGATCTTTAGTTTGGTCTACGCTGCGACGGAAGGGTTCTTTAATGAGATTCTCAATGAGCCATCATCGCGAGCAATTCCGCTCAATCCTGACAAATTGCGTTCTGCTGGTGAGAAATATAGCGTGCGTTTGTTTACTCGTGAGTGGGGTGTCCGTACTAGAGTAAAAGGGGATCCTCCTGGGGGAGGGAATCGATCGCGTTGGACGGTCTTTGAGGGTGATGAATTACGAAAATATCTGCGTGATATGAAGGAATTGCGTGATTTACTTAGTCATGGAGGTGATCCTTATTCTGTTGCGAACGTATCTGGCGCATTGTGGGTTCAGAATAAGGGGAACTCGATGAATCTGATGGGGGTGGAAGGTTTCTTTCAAGCTTGTACTGATTTGGCAGGTCAGACGATTCTGGCATTCGGTGGGAGTCTTGATCGCCTGCCCGAATGGCCTCAGCCAACGAGGACGACCATCTCCAGAGAAAAGCTTCCTGCGCTAAAGCTGCTTTCGGATGAATGATAGGTTCCTTGTATAGAGGATATTTCGGGAAAGGCAGTGGCTGGGTCGCGCGAGGGAGTGACCCAGCTTTGGCTTTGGATAAGCGTGAGCGTGGACAGGTACGGATCGGCACACCGCCTCATTGTGAAGATCGGCCCTATCCTGGTGCTGGAGAGTTCTATGCGATTGACAATTGACGTTGACGATGAGTCGCTTATGCGCGCTGCTGCCCTCACTGGAATGACCATGCAGCGCTGATTCGGCGCGCTCTCGAGCTTCTGGTACGCATTGAAAGCGGGCGGCAGCTGTGTGCTCTTGGTGGAAGTGATCGAGATGCTGTGCCTGCTCCACGGCGGCGTGTGTGATGATTTTGGATGTGAGCCTGGCGGGATTCCTGCGACCTGCGCTTGGGGGAGTTTAGGCTTGCTGTAGGAATAGGAGGGATCCGATGTCTGTTGCAACAGTTGCTCCGATTCACCCGGGCGAAGTCCTCATGGAAGACTTCATCGAGGGCTTCGGAATTACGCAGCACAAGCTCGCCGTCGCTATCGATGTTCCGCCCCGTCGTATCAATGAAATTGTTCATGGGAAGCGGGGAATCACGGCGGACATCGCCATGCGTCTCTCCCGCTACTTCGGCACGACCCCGGGATTCTGGATGAACCTGCAGAGGCGTTACGAGCTTGATCGCGCCGAAGATGCACAGGGCGATACGCTGAGCGGGATCGTTCCCCTCATGACGGTGGAAGTCGCCCGAATCAACTCAGTCTGACGAGGCAGTGGCCGGGTCGCGCGAGGGCGTGGCCCGGCTTTGCTGTCGGATGTCTTCGGTGCTGATGTGTCCAGTCGTCGCCCTTAGATTTGCCTGTTTGACAAAAATGACGGCATCCCTGTAAACTATTCATGAATCACCTGACACTGTGCTCCGGTTTCTGTAGCCTGCGGCGTGTGCTGTCTAGCGGGATCAATGGTGACCTTGTCGGGTTCGGAACAGGTATCAAGGAGGATGAGGGATGGACGTCGGATCGGTTGCGGACTGGGTGGGAGCCATCGGCGGCCTCCTGGCAGTTTTCGCCGCGGTCGTTTCGTGGCAGACGAGCGAAAAAGTTGTGAAGCTCGAAGAGAAGCGTGACAGCGAGCGTGAGTCTGCGGCGGAGCGCCGACAGGCTGAGCATGTGACAGTTGTTGGCGTCCAATGTCCTGATGCTCCACGGGAGGAGCGTTACGCGATTTTGGTGGTGAATGGTTCGGATGCGCCCATTTACGACATTCGTGTTGAGAGTCAGAGAGCTGATAAGAGCTGCGACAACCCGCCGTTAGACCTCGCTGTGCTTCCGCCCGGGAAGTTTGTCATCCCTGCTCACCCTACGTACAACTGGGGCTCGGTCATTGACCAGGAAGTTGCTCAGATAAAACTGAACATGATGACAAAGGGAAAAGCGGGAGAAATGATCACTCATGTGTCATTCGTCGACGCCGCGTCGCGGAAATGGGAGCTCGTGCGCGGACGCGAGCTGCGCAGTGCCGGCTCTGGCGGGGGCGCTGCTCGGTAACGTGGGCGTTCGTGCGAGGGCGTGGTCCGGCTTTGCTGTCGGGTGAGTACGATTGTGAATTGTGTCGCCGATCACCTGGGTGGTAGGGTGTGGCCATGACGATGGATAGCCAGTACTCATGGCCGCGCTTTTTCATGGAACTAGCGGACAAACTGCTCGCCTTCAAGGATGACCGGCAGGCTCTTATTGCGACGTTGCAGCATGTCTACGCCGAACTCGGTATGGACCTGCCGACGCTTGACTCCGGCGGTATTCCGAAGGATATTGATCCTTTCACGGTCTACGGCCTCTTCAATCGAGGCCTCACAGACAATAAGCGCCGGGCGGTTGCCCTCGGAATTGGTGGCGCTCTCGGCGTGCAGGCCCCGCTGCATGATGATTTTGTCGGTGTCCCTACGCTAATCAATTTCAATGCGACTCTCTACGACCAGGCATGTCGGGGTGATGGCGATATTGAGAGGCTCTGGGACCTGTTCACGGTTGCTCTGGCCTACGCGGACCGGCCGACAGAGCAGACGGGGGCGGCATTTTGCCACGCGTACGATGCTGTTCTCAAACAACGCTATGCCAGCTGGAACGTCACAATGGGCCTATTCTGGGTGCGTCCGTATGCCTACGTTAACCTGAGCAAACTGGACCGTTGGTTCCTCAGGCTTCCCGATCGTATGCCCCCGGACGTGAACGCCGAGGTCTCCCAGCTCGCATCGCCTCCCGGGGCCTTCGCCTATCTGGCGCTGCGCGACCGTGTTCTCGATGCTATGTCCTCCGGAGCCTACGAATACAAGACCTTTCCCGAGCTGTCCGCGTGCGCGTGGCGTGTTTCCGAACAGGTCAACCGTGAGAACAAACAGGCTGACAAAGACAAGGAAGAAGTCACCCAGGCAGCTGCCCTTGGCGACGATGGTGTGCAGACCGTGCGCTACTGGCTCTACGCTCCCGGAGAAGGAGCCTGCAAGTGGGACGAGTTCTACAAGCGTGGAATTATGGGACTGGCCTGGGGTGAGGTCGGGGATCTAAGCTCCTATGCGACTAAACAAGGTCTGAAGGCACAGATGCTCCAGACCTATCCTGAAAACGGCACTCAGAAGAACGACATTCACGCCCTGTGGCAGTTTGCGAACGAGATGAAGCCGGGCGACGTCGTATTCGTCAAAAAAGGCAAGGCAGAGATCGTCGGACGGGGTGTCGTGACGGGCAACTATGTCTACGATGCTGAGGGTAGCGACTATCCGAACATCCGCGAGGTCCGCTGGACCCACACTGGACAGTGGCCTGTCGATGAGCGCTTACCGATGAAGACGCTCACTGATGTCACCTACAAACAGGTCTTCGTTACGCTGATGGAGTCTTCTTTTTTCGACAGCGAAGAAGCTGCCGCTATAGAGGAAATGCCGGTGTCCTTGACTGAGTATTCCGTCGAGATATTTCTCGAAGAGGTATACATGGACCGCGAGCGCTACGACGCGATCGTGGGCCTGCTGAAAACAAAGAAGAACATCATCATGCAGGGTGCTCCCGGTGTTGGTAAAACCTATGCTGCCAAGCGCCTGGCTTACTCGATGATGGGCGTCAAGGATGTCTCGCGCGTCAAGCTGATCCAGTTTCACCAGAGCTACTCCTACGAGGATTTCATCGAGGGATACCGCCCCTCCGGTGCGGGATTCGAGCTGGTGAAGGGGGCGTTCTATTCCTTCTGTAAGAAAGCCGCCGACGACGACGAGGAGAACGCATACTTCTTCATCATTGACGAGATCAATCGTGGCAACCTCTCCAAGATCTTCGGCGAGCTGTTCATGCTCATTGAGAGTGATAAGCGCGGAAACGAACTCCAGCTCCTCTACTCCCGCGAACTGTTCAGCGTTCCTACTAACGTTCACATCATCGGCATGATGAACACGGCGGACCGCAGCCTCGCGATGCTCGACTACGCGCTGCGCCGCCGCTTCGCCTTCGTGGAGCTGAGCCCCGCCTTCGATTCCGACGGCTTCCGTAAGTACTGCGCCGGCCTCGATAATTCGAGGTTCGAGGCCCTGGTGCGCGAGGTGGAATCCCTCAACCGTGCGATCGTCGAGGATGAGTCTCTCGGCGAGGGCTTCTGCATCGGCCACAGCTACTTCTGCAACATGAAACGTGAGACCTGCACCGACGAGGCCCTTGCCTCGATCGTGGAGTACGAGCTCATCCCGATGCTCAAGGAGTACTGGTTCGACGAGCCCGGCAAGGTCCGCGAATGGGCCGACAGGCTGCGCAGGTCGCTGCGGTGATTCGCGTCCGCAACGTCTTCCACATG
>ERZ773196.553-NODE-553-length-23385-cov-2.819417_pt1 | contig 23385 bp, 20 predicted proteins | sample MGYA00581009_ERZ773196 | MGnify/ENA primary metagenome ERZ773196 (study PRJEB29015, sample SAMEA2738162) | human oral metagenome | biome: human oral; feature: human-associated habitat; material: saliva | place: China | collected 2243 ... | reverse complement strand
TTAAAAATAGATGTGGAAAACGAAAAATACTTTCAGATAGATTATAGAGGAGAATATCCTGTTTTGCCATTCGAAGAATGAAATTTTTAAGGGTTATTTATATAAGAGTAATATTTTATGCTTATGGAGTTTAAATTATCATAATAATTTGTTTTAAGTACAATAGAAGAACTTCTGTTCGAAACTTCTTGCAAATAGGCATTTAATCTGCTATACTTGATTTTCAATAAATGTCGTGTTTTAGAAATGGAGGTATGAAGAATGTTGATAAAATGTCTGTCAGTTGGAATAGGGGGATTTCTTGGCTCGGTACTTAGGTATCTGCTGTCCATAATTCCTATAAAGCAAATAAATTATCCGGTAAATACACTTTTTACCAATATAATCGGAGCCATAATCATAGGTGCAGTAGTATCCTATGCGGATAGGACAGGAATGTCTCCTTTGAAGCTAATGCTTCTAAAGACAGGCTTTTGTGGAGGGCTCACCACATTTTCAACATTTTCACTTGAAACCTTTAACCTGATTGAAAAGGGAAACCTGCTGCTTGCAGGAAGTTATATAGTTTTATCTGTAGCCTGCAGTATTGCGGGAGTATTTATTGGACTTAAGATAGGATGAGAGTTATGAATGGAAATTATGATGGAAGTCAGATAGTAGTACTGGAAGGGCTTGAGGCTGTTAGAAAACGCCCGGGTATGTATATAGGAAGCACAGGTACAAGAGGCCTCCACCACCTTATATGGGAAATCCTTGACAATGGTATAGATGAGCATCTTGCAGGCTTTTGCTCACAGATTGATGTTACACTAAGAAGTGATGGTGGCATAACCATAAGGGACTATGGAAGAGGTGTGCCTGTAGACATACACCCAACCAAGAAAATACCTACGGAGCGTGTGGTATATACAGTTCTTCACGCAGGTGGAAAGTTCTCGGGTGGGGCTTATAAGGTATCGGGAGGCCTGCACGGAGTAGGTGCCTCTGTGGTAAATGCTCTTTCGACCAAGATGATAGTTGAAATCAGAAGAGATGGCAATGTCTACATAGATGAGTATGAAAATGGTGGACATCCTGTAACAAAGTTAGTTAAGGGTGAGCTTCCGGTGGTAGGAACCTGCAAGAAGTCAGATACAGGTACAAGCGTAACCTTTTACCCTGACGATACTATATTTGAAACTGTTGAATTTAAGGCTGACATCATAAAGAAAAAGCTTAAAGAAACAGCTTTTTTAAATAAGGGACTTAAAATCAACTTTGTTGATGAAAATACAGGCGAGGAGAAGTCATACGAAGAAAAAGACGGTATCAAAAGCTATGTAAAATACATCAACCGTGAGGCAGAGGTTATCAATGATGAAGTTGTCTATGTGGAGGGAGAGTCTGGAGATATAGAGGTTGAGGCTGCCTTCCAGTACACAAATGGCTACTCTGAACAGATAAATGCCTACTGTAACTGTATCAATGTAATAGACGGAGGAACCCTCGTAACAGGCTTTAAGACTGCACTTACAAGAGTTATGAATCAATATGCAAGGGAACTAGGCTACCTCAAGGGAAAGGATGATAACTTTGATGGAAAGGATATTCGTAACGGCATAGTTGCGATTATTTCAATTAAGCATCCCGACCCTCAGTTTGAAGGACAGACCAAGACCAAGCTTGGCAATACTGATGCCAAGACTGCGGTTGAAGAGGTAGTTTCAAAGGAAATAGTCAGATATTTTGATAAAAACATAGAGGTGCTTAAGTCTATTCTTGACCTTGCACAGAAGTCATATAGTGCAAGAACGGCAAGCGACAAGGCGAGGAATGCAGTGCTTAAGAGTCTTAATGACTTTGATGTAAAGAGCAAGCTTGCTTCCTGTTCATCAAAGAATGCGGCTGAATGTGAGATATACCTCGTGGAGGGAGATTCTGCGGGAGGTACGGTAAAGACTGCAAGAAACCGTAAAACTCAGGCTGTGCTTCCGCTTCGAGGCAAGATATTAAATGTAGAGAAGGCTGCCCTTGAGAAGATTCTTGTAAATAACGAGATAAAGTCAATGATAGCCACCTTTGGCTGTGGCATCGGAGATGATTTTGACATATCAAAGCTTCGTTATGATAAGATTATCATCTTAACTGATGCGGATGTGGACGGGGCTCATATAAGTACCCTCCTGCTTACATTTTTCTATAGATTTATGCCTGACCTTATAAAAGAAGGCAAGATATACAGAGGACTTCCACCTCTATACAAGGTTGACTATGAGGAGAGCGGTGCTGAGGCTACCAGTGTGCCTGAGAAGAAGCTTGAGGAAGGACAGCTTGATATCTTCCAGCTTGGAGTCGGAGAAAAGCCTGAAGCTAAGCAGGGGAAGACTAAGTCAGGTAAGAAGAGGAAGAAGTCGGAGTATATCTTCAATGACTATGAGCTTGAGAAATTTAGGAAGAATAAAAACCGCAAAATCCTTGAGATACAGCGCTATAAAGGACTTGGTGAGATGGATGCGGGCCAGCTCTGGGAGACAACCCTTAATCCAAAGACCAGGTCGCTTGCAAGAATAGATATAAGTGATACTGTTGAGGCTGACGAGGTTACAACCCTCCTTATGAGCAGCGTGGTTCCGCCAAGGCGTGAGTTCATAATGAATGAAGCAAAGTATGCGAAGGTGGATGTATAATAAAAATAGAAAATTAGTCTTTGAGGTTATGATAGCCAGATAAGAAAATTTGTAGACAATAGGACTAATTTATAGGAAGTGGGAAGTATGGTAACAGAAGAAAATATTATAATTCAGGACTTTTCTGAGGAAATGAAGAATTCCTACAGAGATTATTCTGTAAGCGTAATTATATCAAGAGCTCTGCCTGATGTAAGAGACGGACTTAAGCCTGTTCAGCGCAGGATTCTCTATGCAATGAATGAGCTTGGGCTCGCTCCTGACAAGCAGCATAGAAAGTCTGCCCGTATAGTCGGTGATACCATGGGTAAATACCACCCACATGGTGACTCTTCCATCTATGATGCCCTTGTGCATATGGCTGAAGAATGGTCTATGTCGGTGCCACTGGTTGACGGACATGGTAACTTTGGCTCCATAGACGGAGACTCTGCTGCGGCTATGCGTTATACTGAGGCAAGGCTTTCAAAAGGAGCTATGAACCTGCTTACAGGGCTTGACAGAAACCTTGTTGACTTTGTACCAAACTTTGACGAGAGAGAAAAAGAGCCTGTAATACTTCCTGCGAAGCTCCCGTTTCTTCTAATCAATGGAACTACAGGTATAGCTGTAGGTATGGCTACCAATATACCTCCTCACAATCCGGGAGAGATAATAAAGGGGGCTATAGCCCTTCTTGACAATCCGGAACTTACCACTGAAAAGCTAATGAAATACATACCGGGACCTGATTTCCCAACAGGTGGAATAATTTCAAATGCAGATGAAATAGCAGGAATATATGAAAACGGTGAGGGCAAGCTCCGTGTAAGAGGAAAGTATGTAATTGAAGACGGAGATAATGGAAAGAAAAATATAGTATTTACAGAGATTCCATTTACTTCCACCGGCAATAAGTCAAGGCTTGTGGAAAGCCTTGTAAACCTTATGAAGGATAAGGTGTTTGACGAAATTGCGGATGTGAGGGATGAGTCCTCATCAGATGTCCGTATAGTAGTTGAGGTAAAGAAGGGAAGAAATGTAGACAATCTCCTTAACGGCATTTTCAAGAAGACTCCTCTGGAAGATACATATTCCGTAAATATGCTTGCAGTAAGGGATAAGCAGCCTAAGATATTCTCTCTTAAGGGGATATTAGAGGAGTTCCTTAGCTTTGAAGAGGAGCTTTACACCAAGGAATACACCCATTTGTTAGAAAAGGCAAGGGCTAGAGCAGAGGTCGTAGACGGCCTCATAAAGGCAGTAGATGTAATCGACCTTATTATAGAGGTGCTAAGGGGTTCTGAGTCTATAAAGCAGGCAAAGGACTGCCTTGTAAACGGCAATATAGCTGAGATTAAATTCAAGTCCGAGGCATCTAAGAAGGAGGCAAAGGGCTTTGACTTTACTGAGGCACAGGCTGATGCCATCCTTGCTATGCCTCTTAGCAGGCTCATTGGGCTTGAGGTCTTGAAGCTTACTTCTGAGGCAGAAAATCTGAAGAATAACATCGAAGATTACAATAGAATACTATCGGATAAAAATGAGCTTCATAAGGTGATAAAGACCGATTTGAAGGCAAATGTTAAGAACTTTGACAGACCTAGAAGGACGGAGCTTTTGAATGAAGAAAAGCAGGTCTATGTTGAAGAAGTAAAAGAAGAAGATGTGTATGTGCTTATAGACCGCTTCGGATATGCTAAGAGCGTGGATGTGACAGGCATATCAAAGGCTAATGAAGAGGCCCTAAATGAGTATCCGACACAGATACTTATGAGAAATACAGACAGGCTCTGCATATTTACGGCTAGTGGCAATATGCATCAGGTGAAAGTAAAGGATATACCAAAGGTAAGGCTTAGGGATAAGGGGACTCTGGTACATAATATCTCGAAGGTGGGTAAGGAAGAGATTATTCTCTACACCTCATTTGCAGTGCTTTATGAATCAATGGTTTTCTTTGCTACTAAGAAGGGATTTGTAAAGCTGGTTTCAGGAGTTGAATTTGACACAAACCGATCCGTGATGCTTGCTACCAAGCTAGAAGAGGATGATGAGCTACTTAGCGTAAGAGTGCTAAGTGCAGCGGAAATACTCTCACACGACCTGAGAGTTTACATGCTTACAAAGAAGAGAATAGGGCTATCCTATCTTCTTGATGAAGTGGTTGAAATGAAGAAGAGCGGCAGAGGTGTTAAAGGTATAAGCCTTGCGGCTGATGATGAGGTTAAGGCTGTGGCTGTGGAGGTAAGTGCGACTACAGAAGTAGAATTTGATGGAGACCTGATTAAGACGGCGAAATTCAAGCTAAAGAAGAGGGCTGCTAAGGGAGATAAAATTAAGTGATGCCCTTACTCCCTTATACTTAATGCAAAAGAATAAGGTAAAAAGTGACAAATAGTAAGAAAAGGAGGCCGATGCATATGGTTTCGTTAAATGGGTATTATGACGGCAATACAGTACAAACATTGGAAAAGATACAGGCAAAGAAAAATCAAAAAGTGATAATTACAATTCTGGATGAGTTTATGGAAGATAGTCCCCAAAAAGTGAGAACAACCGAGTCTGCAAGAGGTTCACTTGCTAAGTATGCAAATCCCTCTTTATGGCATAAAGAAGAGACTGCTTGGGAGGAGGAAGCGGGTGAAAAATATGGTAATGCTTGATGCTAATGCTATTCTAAGATATATTTTAAATGATAATGAGGATATGGCATTAGAGGTTACAGAGGTTATAAGAAGTGAAGATATCATAGTAACAATTGAAGTTATTGCCGAAGTGGTATATGTGCTAAAAAGGGTGTACGGAGTTGATAAGAAGGCAATATCAGAAACAATTCTCGATTTTATCTCTGATGTAAATGTGGTGGGGAAAGATATCCTTGTGCTCGGCATTGAAACTTATGCAGAAAAAAACCTAGATTTTGTAGATTGTATTTTGTATGCGTACAAATGCACAAAGGGTTATGATGTATTTACATTTGATAAAAAATTAAAAAAACTCTTATTATAGATTGTATGAAAAAGGAGAAGACCATGAAAACAGTCAAAGAGAGATTCTTAAAGTATGTATCATTTGATACACAGTCACAGGATGGAGTTGAAGAAGTACCAAGTACAGCCAAGCAGCTTGAACTAGCAAAATATTTGGTGGAGGAGCTTAATGAGCTTGGACTTAGCGAGGTAGAGCTTTTAGACCATGGCTATGTGTTTGCGACTCTTCCGGCTACTACAGATAGAGATCTGCCTGTGCTTGGCTTTATTGCACATATGGATACAAGCGATGCTATCTCAGGCGCTAATATAAAGCCTCGTGAAATAGAGAACTATGACGGTGGAGATATAGTGTTAAATGAAGGACTAGGAGTGGTAATGAAGGTAAGTGACTTCCCTACTCTTCCTGAATTTAAGGGTGAAACCCTCATAGTTACAGACGGGACCACACTTTTAGGTGCTGATGATAAGGCAGGAATAGCCGAGATTATCAGTATGGTAGCTTATTTTAAGGAGCATCCTGAAATAGAGCATGGTAAAATCAGAATAGGCTTCACCCCTGATGAAGAGGTAGGAAACGGAACCAAATACTTTGATGTAGATAAATTCGGCGCTGACTATGCCTATACGGTAGACGGCGGAAGGCTTGGAGAACTTGAATACGAGAACTTCAACGCAGCAAGCGGAAGAGTGGTTATAAACGGAGTATCCATACATCCGGGTTCTGCTAAGTGGAAGATGAAGGATGCCATCAGAATAGCTATGGAATTTCAGGCTATGCTTCCTGTGTATGAAGATCCTTACTGCACAGAGGGCTATGAGGGATTTTTCCATATTACTGAAATTGAAGGAAATACTGAGAAAACTAAGTTAAATTATATTATCCGTGACCATGACGTGGATAAGTTTGAGGCTAAAAAAGTGTTATTTGCAAAGGTGGGAGAATTCATCAATGCAAAATACGGTGAGGGTACAGCAGATGTTACAATCACAGATTCTTACCACAACATGAAAGAAATGGTCGAGCCGAATATGCATCTTGTAGAAAATGCTAAGAAGGCTATGATAGAGCTTGGAATTGAGCCAAGAGTGGAGCCAATCAGAGGAGGTACTGACGGAGCCTCGCTTTCATACATGGGACTTCCTTGTCCAAATATCTGTACAGGTGGAATGAATTACCATGGCAAGTATGAGTATGTTTCTGTTGATGCTATGTTTAAGATAGTGGAACTATTAAAGAAACTTGTGCTAATATACGCTGAGTAATATTCATCCAAATAACAATTGTGCAAAATATAAATTTATTATTTCAATTAAATATATTTTATTGACATTATGCACAAATGGTGCTAGAATAATACTGTCGACAGGAGAGAGTAGGAAGACGAACTGGCTTCGTAGCGGAATGGAATTGGACATTGGGGGATGTCATTCTGGGGTACTCGATAGAAAAAAGATAACGATACACGCATATTACGTATGTAGATGCCTTGTGTTGTTATCTTTTTTCTTTTTTAGGAGGTAATTTTATATTCACCTTTATTATCAGGCTTAATAAAATACATAGATTTGCCGACATAAATGTTATAAGTATTGTGGAACAACTAAGATATGCAGTGGCGGGAGCTGCCGTCAAAGCAGCATATCACAGGTGTTGCGGTTAATATAGGTTAACATTATGACGAGGTGTCTATGCAGATAAACAGTGTAAAAGATAGTACAAAGGTACTTGAAACAGGACTTAAAGATATCGATAAAGATGTTCAAGTACAGGAACCTATTTACGAAAAGATAAGCCTTGGAGAGGCATCCAATAAGAACATAAGAACAAAGACTCTAACATATGGTGATACAGTCAATAAGCTAAAAGAAGAAGACAGAGAGCTTAATAAGTTCAAGGAAAAGGCTGATAAAGCTGTAGAAACCCTTGAATACAATGCCAAAAGCCTTTCTCCTGATATGATTAAGGAGCTTGAGGATGAGGGAGTATCCGCTAAGGACTCCGATGCGGACTTGGTAAAGAAGAGCATTGAAAATATAGTTCAAAACAGAGAAATACGCAGGGAAAACCTCGCTAAGCAGGCAGAAAAGCTTAGTGAAGCTGCGGACGATATAAAGGAAATATCCTATTCTGCAATTGGCGATTCTACCTTAGCAAAGCAACTTGAAAACTCTGGAATGGCAGTAACAAGGGAGAATATGGACAAACTCTCTTCTGCGGTGAACTTTGCAAAAGAGGTGGTATCCAATATAAATGAGCCTACCATAAGCCGTATGGTGGAGGCGGACTTGCCTGAGACCATTGCAAACATCTACAAAATGGAGCATATGGAGTCATACAGCGAGGTTAGTGTAAATGCGGAGATTGAAGAAACTTGGGACAAGGTATCTGACCAGGCAGTAAGCCTTCTTGAGAATAAGGGTGTAACTGCAGATAGTGAAAGCCTTGATGCAGCGAAATGGCTATTTACCAAGGGAATGGAAATCACTCCCGCCAGTGTAGCTAAGTATCTAAGCCTAAGTGAACTTAAAAAAGAAGCCAGAAGCGAAAAGGGATTTAATAACCTTGCGTCTAAGATTGCAAATGGCCTTTCTGAGGGGAAGGCAACTCCTGATGTAATAGTTGGTAATGCAAACAACAGGCAGGCAGGCTATGTGGTTAATTATTTCAGACGTACCACAGAGATAACCATTACTGAGGTTACAAAGAGAAGAAGCCTTGAAGAAATAAGGCTTATGCTTACTGAGGAATCAGCAGTAAATATGCTTAATAAAGGCATTAAAATAGATGTGACCGACCTAAAGGGACTTGTTGACAATCTTAGAAAAGAAGAGGAAAGCTATTTTAAGGGCTTACTTGACGGCGCTAAGCCTCTCGGTAATGAGGCTGAAAGAGCAGGAAAGATAGAAAACAGCGCAAATCAGATAGAGCTTTTAAGAAGCGTGGTGTCTATACGCTCTTATGCAATTACAAGGGAGTACAGCTCAGATTATAAGATGGGTGCAGTATCCGAGACCTTCAGGCAGGAGACAAGGATTACCCTTGCTTCATATCACGAGGCTGGTATCGCTTATGAGAAGGGCGCAACAGAGATTAGGTCAGACCTTGGAGACAATATACGCAAGGCATTTGGTAATGTTGATGAGGTTCTAAAGGATAACGGTTTGGAGCTTTCAGACGCTAACAGAAAGGCTGTAAGGCTTTTAGCTTATAATAAGGCAGAGGTGACTGTTGAGTCTGTAACTAAGATGAAGTCTGCCACGGTTCTTACAGAGACAGCTCTAAAGGAATTAAAGCCTGCAACTGTTGCAAGCCTTATAAAATCAGGCACCAATCCGCTTGATATGGATATGGAAGAGCTTCTTAAGGCTGCAAAGGAGATAAATGAACAGGTTATTCCGAGTGATGAAAAATACAGCAGATACCTATACAATCTCGAAAGAAGCGGTGAAGTAAGCGAGACTGAAAGGGAGGCTTATATAGGCATATACCGCCTCCTTAACCAGATTGAAAAGGGTGATGATGCGGCGGTAGGAAGTGTGAGTCTAACCAATCAGAGCCTTACACTTAGGAATATGCTATCAGCCGTAAGAACAAGGAAGCTTGGAGGCTTTAATGAGAAGGTAGATGATAATTTCGGTGAGCTTACCAACGTACTTGGCGGAGCTGACAAGATAGACAATCAGATAGATAGGGCTTATGCAAAGCTTCTTGCAGGAGAGCTTAAGGAGAGTCTTAGTGAAGTAGGTGAAGAGTATTACAAAGAGAAGGAAGCAGAAATAGCTAGAGAAATACAGTCTACTGATATAGAAAAGCTAATAGATGGGGGGGCTAAGCTTACATTTTCAAATGTGCTTGCCCAGTCAGATATAGCAAAGGGAAGAAAGAGCCTCCTTGGTGTAGTCAGTGAAATGACCCGAGGCGAGAAGAGGGAGGTAAATGACCTTGCCGAGAAGTTCATAGACGAGTTTGACGGAGACCGCTTTGCCGCAGAAAATGAAAAGGCTATTACTGATGCACTCAGCAAAAAAGTTACCAAGATGATGGAATCGTCTGAAATGAGGTACGACAGCCTTAAAGGACTGATGGCGGTTAAGAAGACTATTACTCTATCTGTAAAAAGAGAAGAGACTAAGACCTATGACATTCCTTTCATCTATGATGAGGACAAACTTGCGGATCTCTCTCTTACTGTAAGAAAGGGTAAGGCAGAGGTGGATAAGGGCAAGGTAGGAATTATATTAACCACCGACAATGAGACAGTGACTTCTGAGTTTAGAATAGTAAGTGAAAGGATAATGGGTTATTTTAAGACTGAATCGAGGGAAAGTCTTGATAACCTAAAGACCTACGAGGATGGACTTAAGAGCGCTCTTGCAGACCTTGATATGGAAATTGGTGAAATTTCTTATCATCTGGGCGCTTCCTCTTCACAAATTACAAATTCTGACGATATATATAGTGATAATGTTAAAACAGCTGATATTTACAGAACTGCAAAGGTGGTAGCAACACATTTACTTAAGGTTCTTGGTATCAGAGGCTAGAGAATGAGGTTTTAAAATGAGAATAAACAATAATATTTCAGCACTTAGAGCAAATACCAATCTTAGCAGGGTTGACAGAAGACTTGATAAAAGCACCCAGAAGCTTTCATCAGGCCAAAAGATAAACCACGCGGCAGACGATGCGGCAGGCTTTTCTATATCAAAGAGAATGCGTACCCAGATTCATTCATTGGAGAGAGCTTCCCAGAACGCAGCAGATGGTATCTCAGTTATTCAGACAGCAGAGGGGGCACTTAATGAAGTAAGTGCCATACTCGTTCGTGTTAAAGAACTGGCAGTTCAGTCTGCCAACGATACCTTCTCAGGTGATGACAGAGATGCTATCCAGAAGGAAGTGGATCAGTTACTTGCTGAGGTAAACAGAATATCCACAGATACGGATTTTAACCAGAACACCCTGCTTAACGGAGAGGTTGGAAGACGCTCAGTTACAAAAAACACAGGAGTTGAGGTAATTCGTTCTACTGAAGTAGTGCCTGATGGAAAATATAAGCTGACAGTTGAGGAAGATCCTAAAAAGGCAGTGTATACAGGCGGATCAGTAAATGGTGCAGACTTTGGCGAGAACTCTAAGGTACAGGGAAGAGTTATTATTAACGGCGAAGTAGTAGACATCAAACCGGGCGATTCAGCAGAAACTGTATTAAATAAGCTAAGAACAGGAGCTGAAAGAGCAGGCATAAGTCTTGCAGGCAATGGTGGAGGCCCTGATGCAAACGGTGAAGAGGTATATGGCGGTTATACCGCAGAAGCACTTGATGAAGGGATAGAATTACTCTTTGTAACCAAGGAGTACGGAAGCAAGGCTAAGATAGATATCAAGATAGAAGGAACTGCTACAAAGGATGAAGACGGCAATACGGTATCTGCGGAAGATAATGCTGATAAGCTATCTGCTGCACTTGGACTGCCAAGGAAGGTAGATCCCGCACCAAGAGGTAAGGATGCTAAGGTTACACTTGATGAAGGATTTGAGAAAACAGCTACTGTAAATGTGGATGGAGACAAGGTTGTAATCAAGGACAGAGACGGCTTTGAGCTTGAGCTTAAGGTAAATGACTACACCACGGAGAATGACAAGGGTGGAGAGGTTGAGCTTACAGTATTTGATGCAGGCTATATGACTCTTCAGGTGGGAGCTAACACCGGAGAGAGCTTTGATGTAAGCATAGACAGAATAGATGCTGAGACCTTGGGACTTAGCAAAATCAATTTAAGATCAAGCAAGGAAGCTGAAAATGCCATAGAGATGGTGGATAAGGCTATCACAATGGTATCAGCTGAGCGTGCAAAGCTAGGTGCATACCAGAACAGACTTGAACATACCATACTAAGCCTTGACGAAACTACCGAGGATATGACTAGTGCGTTCTCAAGAATAGTGGATACCGACATGGCTGAGGAAATGACCGAATTCACACAGCAGAAGGTGCTTTCACAGGCGGGAACCAGCGTACTTGCTCAGGCTAATGAGCGTCCTAATACCATACTTACATTGTTACAGAGTTAATTGGAGGTAGCTTAGTTGAAAGCTGAGTCTGTAAAAATATTTACAAGAAGAATAACTTCTGCAAATAAAAGCGAGATTATTGTTATAATATATGATATAATAGAAGAAAATCTCGCTTTGGCAAAAAAGGCACTTGCAGAAGGTGACAGGGAAACATATAGAAATGAGATTAAACAGGCAATTTCCTTTGTGAAGGAATTGCTTGTAAGCCTTGACATGAATTATGAGGTCAGTAAGAATCTTGCAAGCCTATATATTTATGTAAGCAGATGCCTTAACTTTGCACTGGTGAGTGGAAAGAAAGAGGAGATAGAAGCCGCAGAAAAGGTCCTAAGAAAACTTGGCGACAGCTTCAGAGAAGTGGCAAAGACAGATGAGTCTAAGCCTGTTATGGAGAATACCCAGAGAGTATATGCAGGCATCACCTATGGAAGAGGGCTGGACTTAGATGAAACTCTGGTGGCACCTGCGATGGAGAGCAGAGGTTTTCGCGCCTGATTTGTGGTTTGATAAAAACTATGAATAAAAGAAAGATTATATTATTTATTTTCTTTGCTTTGTGTTTTGCATTTACACTTTTACCTTATAAAGGAGTTCGCTTGGAGGCTTCCCAGAAGACGGGGAAGGCTTTCAAAGTGAACTCTTTTTTTGTGGAGCAGGATAGTGAACAGGAAGGTGTGACAAGCGGTGCCATAGTAACTGTTAGTTTCTCTGTTACTGGGGTGGACAAAAAAGACAAGCTTGCCAATACAGTATACTATTCTACTAAAAAAACAGATACTGACTGGATTGAGGTTAAGTTAAAGAGTACAGGTGCAAGTGGAGAAGAAAAGATAAATGTGAGAGTACCTAACTCAGGATATTATTATTTTAAGTTTGTATCCAAGAAAGGTAAAAAATCCACTGAAAAGCTAATGGAGTTACCTGCCTATGTGTCGGGAGACAGGTATTTAGCTGGCATAGAGTTCATGAAAGACAGTGGGAAGCAGCCCTTAGTAGAAGGAATAACTGGCAGGTATGTGGATGACAAGGCCGAGATTAGCTGGGATGGAGAAGACGATAAAAACTATCTGGTCGGTTTTTATAACAGCGATACCTTAGAGGAGATTTCAAAGAATTATACCAAAGAAAATCCCTTTGTTGCGGACATACCTGAAGGTATAGAAAATGTATCTTACTATGTGGCAAATACAAATATTAACTGCAATAACGGAGACTTTAAGCTTTATGACCTGCCTGACAGGAAAAAGCCCAATGCCATGGTGAGATTCCCGGTACAAGAGATATCTAATGAAGATGAAATACCGATAGACGTATTATTTACCGGTAACTGTAAGGTAGATATAAGTGTGAATGGAAAGTCCGAAGCAAGTGATTCAGAGGCGAGCGGAACCTATACCGTGCCGGTATCTGACGGAGATGTGGAGATAGTTGCAAGTGTAACCGATGAGAATGGCAACATAAAGAACTATGCCAAAGAGATGATAATCGACACCGTTAAACCAAAGGTGGTACTGGATAAGGTCATAGACGGGGCTGTAACCTCAGACAGCAAGATAGAGGTCACAGGCGAGTGCTCTGAAGCTGCCACCCTCATCATGAATGGGCAGAGAAAAGATGTAAAGAAGGGAAGTTTTAGCTTCACTCAAAGGCTTGCTGTGGGTGAAAATGATATCAAGCTTCAGGCTATTGATGCGGCTGGCAATAAAAGTAATGTCAGGGCGGTGATAACCAGAGAAACCGAGCATAAAAGGAGTATGAAGGCTACGGCTCTTGTGGGAGGAACATTTGGAGTTATATTCCTTGCTTATATCATTACTTTTAGCGGTTGGATAGCCAAAAAAAGGAAAAATTGATACAGTTGACAAAATGCAGTTAGGAAAGTAGACTTAAAAGGCAAACCTATAAAAAGACAGGAGAGAAAAATGTCAGAGAAAAAACCATATTATATTACAACAGCGATAGCTTACACCTCAGGAAAGCCACATATCGGCAATACCTACGAGATTATTCTTGCAGATGCAATAGCCAGATTTAAGCGTAAAGAAGGCTATGATGTAAGGTTTCAGACAGGAACAGATGAACACGGACAGAAGATAGAGACGAGAGCAATAGAAGCAGGACAGACACCTAAAGAATTTGTAGACAGTGTAGCCGCAGAGGTTAAGCGCCTTTGGGACCTTTGCAATACCTCTTACGACCGCTTCATCCGTACTACAGATCCTGACCACGAGAGACAGGTGCAGAAAATCTTTAAGAAGCTTTATGATAAAGGCGATATCTACAAGGGTTCTTACAAGGGAATGTACTGTACTGAGTGTGAAGCCTTTTATACCAATGCACAGCTTGTAGACGGGAAATGCCCTGAGTGCCACGGAGAGGTACATCCTGCGGAGGAAGAGGCTTACTTTTTTAAGATGAGCAAGTATGCTGACAGGCTTATTGAACATATCAACAATAATCCTGACTTTATAAGGCCGGTCTCAAGAAAAAATGAGATGATGAACAACTTCCTTATTCCTGGTCTTCAGGACCTTTGCGTATCAAGAACCTCATTTACCTGGGGTATACCTGTGGATTTTGACCCTAAGCATGTAGTCTATGTATGGCTTGATGCCCTTTCAAACTATACCACAGGTCTTGGCTATGATGCAGATGGAAACCACGGTGACCTTTATAAGAAATACTGGCCTGCGGACTTACATCTTATAGGTAAGGACATTATCCGTTTCCATACCATATACTGGCCTATCTTTCTTATGGCACTTGATGAGCCTCTTCCTAAGCAGGTATTTGGACATCCTTGGCTCTTGCAGGGTGGGGAGAAGATGAGTAAGTCAAAGGGAAATGTTATCTATGCGGACGATATGGTCCACCTCTTTGGAGTAGATGCGGTACGCTATTTTGTGCTTCATGAAATGCCTTATGAAAATGACGGAGTAATCACTTGGGAGCTCTTGGCTGAGCGCTACAACTCTGACCTTGCTAATACACTTGGCAATCTGGTAAGCAGAACAATAGCAATGAGTAATAAGTACTTTAATGGGGAACTCGAGTCTACAGGAGTAGAAGAGCCTGTGGATATTGAGCTCAAGGAAATCGCCGTGAACTGCCTCCACAAGGTAGTTGACAAGATGAAGGAACTCCGTGCTGCTGATGCGATTTCTGAGATATTTACCTTATTTAAGCGCTGCAATAAGTATATAGATGAGACTGAGCCTTGGATACTCGCTAAAGAGGAGGATAAGCTGCCTCGCCTGAAAGAGGTGCTTTACAATCTTTCAGAGAGCATAATGATAGGTGCTTCACTTTTATATTCATTCATGCCTGAGACTTCAGAGAAGATAGCTAAGGCATTTAACTCAAAGCTTCGTGAGTTTGGTGAGCTTGATAAGTTCGGATTGCTTAAAAAGGGAACTAAGGTAGAAGCAAATCCTGAGATGCTCTTTGCAAGAAAGGATGTAAAAGAGGTTCTTGCTGAGACGGAGAAGATTGTGAAGGCTCAGAGGGAAGAATTTGTAAAAACCAGTGAAACTGCAATCAACAACCTGCTTAAGGCAGGAAAGATAAATGAGGCTGAGGCAAAGGAATCTCTTGATAAGCTCTATGGCAGAGATGCTAAGGCAGAAGGCACAGAGTCTGTCGACCTTGAAGCTAAGCCTGAGATTGAGTTTGATGACTTTATGAAGTGCCAGTTCCAGGTAGGCGAGATTATTAAATGTGAAGAAGTACCAAAGTCAAAGAAACTGCTTTGTTCACAGGTAAAGGTGGGAAGTAAGACTTTACAGATAGTTTCAGGAATCAGAAAGAACTATGAGGCTAAGGATATGGTTGGCAAGAAGGTCATGGTGCTTACTAACCTTAAGCCTGCTAAGCTTGCAGGAGTACTGTCACAGGGAATGCTTCTTTGTGCTGAGGATGCAGAGGGTAATCTTTCACTTATGACACCTGAGAATACTATGCCAAGTGGAGCAGAAATCCGCTAAAGAGGAGATTGAATGGCAGATTTAGGACAGCCACAAAATACAATTGCAATACTTAAAAAGTATGATTTTACCTTTCAGAAAAAATTTGGTCAGAACTTTCTTATAGATACACATGTACTTGAAAAGATAGTGGATGCTGCTGATATAGGAAAGGATGACCTGGTGCTTGAGATTGGCCCCGGCATAGGTACTGTAACCCAGTATCTCTGCGAGGCTGCGAGGCAGGTAATAGCTGTAGAGATAGACAGGAAGTTAATTAAAATTCTAAGAGATACTCTCTCAGCTTATGACAATGTAGAGGTGATAAACGAGGATATCTTAAAGGTGGATATAGCTGCCCTGGTAGAGGAGAAGAATGGAGGCAAGCCTATCAAGGTGGTATCAAATCTTCCTTACTACATAACAACGCCGATAATCATGACCTTGCTTGAAAAGAGGGTTCCTGTTACGGATATGACTCTTATGATGCAGGAAGAGGTGGCAAGAAGGATGCAGGCAGTACCTGGAAGCAAGGACTACGGCGCACTTTCGCTCGCGGTGCAGTACTATTCCGTGCCTTATATAGCGGCCTTCGTACCACAAAACTGCTTTATGCCACGCCCCAATGTCGGAAGTGCGGTGGTTAACCTCAAATGCCATAAGGAGCCTCCTGTCTATGTGAAGGATGAAGAGCTGATGTTTAAGCTCATCAAGGCTTCATTTGCACAGCGTAGGAAGACCCTGCAAAATGGGCTTACCAACTCGGTTGAGCTTGATTTTACAAAGGAAAAAATCACCGAGGCCATACTTAAGATGCAGGAAATCCTTGGTATGAAGCAAAATCCTTTGATAAGAGGTGAGACTCTTACACTTAAGGAATTTGCCTGCCTTAGCGATATTCTATCATGATACAATAGGGTGTGAAGTAAACTGACATGATTATTTCAGACAACGCTAAAGCCTGCAAAGGATTTTGAATAAAAAACGGATTGAAAGAGAGACTCTAATGAGTAAGACCAAGAAGCCTGTTATAATTATAGTTATACTTTCCATTCTACTAATGTCGTCTTTGCTTTTATCCATGAAGCTTCTATCTGAGCCTAAGCCTTTTTACAATATCGTGCTAGGCGCAGAGGAGCTAAACGAAGGCATAAAGGATGAGAAGGCTATACTAATTGACCTAAGAGATGAGGCGGACTATGAGGCAGGACATATAGAAAATGCTATAAATATGCCCTTTACAGATAATGGTGTAAAAATGCTTGATTATTTAACTAAAAGAGCCGATAAAGATAGTAGGGTATTTCTTATGTGTTATCATGGCAACAGATCCGGTCAGGCATTTAATCTTCTTAGGGATAAGGGTTATACCAACTTAAACTATGTCAAATTTGGCTATGAAGACTATGTAAATGCTATGGGCAGCGGATTTAAGCCTGCTTTGGGCGAATGTCCATGTAAAAACTACGACTGATAATAGAAATTGGAGACCGAATTGGAATATAAAATATTTGAAACTCACGCCCACTATGATGATGACTGGTATGATGAGGATAGAAAAGAGCTGATAGAAAGCCTGCTCTCGTCTGATATCTCATACATAACCAATATTGGAGCTGACCTTAAGACAAGTGAAAACTCAGTTAAGCTGGCTGAGGAATTTGAGAGAGTTTTTGCAGCAGTTGGAGTACATCCTGATGATGTAGACAGCCTAAAAGACCTCTCTGACGAAGAGGCTCTTAAGAGGCTTAGGGAGCTTGCGGCAAGTAAAAAGGTGGTAGCAATAGGTGAAATCGGTCTTGACTACTTTGAAAGAGAAGCAGGGCAGAAAAACGAAGAAGTAAGAAAGAGGCAGAAACACTGGTTTATGAAGCAGCTTGAACTTGCAAAAGAGTTAAACAAGCCTGTTGTGATTCATAGCAGGGATGCGGCTGAGGACACTTACAATCTGCTAAAGGATTTCGGTTATAATAAAGGAGTTATCCACTGTTATTCTTATTCGGCTGAGATGGCCGAGAGGTTTGTAAAGCTTGGGTTTTACATAGGAATAGGTGGAGTAGTTACATTTAAGAATGCCAAGAAAACTAAGGAAACAGTTAAAAAAATCGGTTTGGCAAGCATAGTGCTTGAGACGGACTCTCCTTACCTCTCTCCCGTACCTTTTAGAGGAGAAAGGAATAATTCAGGAAACATAAAATATGTAGTAGCTGAAATAGCTGATATATTGGGAGTTTCAATGGATGAAGTCGTAGAAGCAACATTTAAGAATGCTGTCAAACTTTATGAATTGGAGGATAGGGTTTATGGCAAATTATCTTGATATTGAGTCTACATCAGGGCTTGACCAGGCGGTGAGGCAGTCACTTAAGTTTAAGACAGGTAACTTTGTGTGGAGAGTGAGATTCAACACACCTCTTGACCCAAGGACAGTAAACAGCAACAATATGTATGTGACCTCTGCTTCAGGTATGCTCAAGGTAAATATAAGCTATGATTCATCCAAAAATGAAGTTCAGATAGAGCCTCTTGAGCCTTATGCAAAGGATGAGGTGTATTCACTTCATATTACAAAAAAGGTTGCATCAAGAGGTCAGAAGAAGCTAAAAGAAGAGATAGAAGTACAGTTTAAGCTGTAACTAAAACGATGCAATAAAAAAGGGACTGCTACATCAGTCCCTTTAATTCTCCATCTAATAAGGAATACTGAAAACAGTCCTTCCATTCTCCGTTTATCAGGGCAAATTCTCTGCTAATTCCCTCCTTTGTAAAGCCAAGACTTTCGGAAAGTCTTACTGAGGGAAGATTGTCTACTGCAATAAGAGCCTCTACCCTGTGCAGCTTTTCATCTGCGAACATAGAAGAGATAGCGCAGTGTACAGCTTCTTTGGTTAGTCCAAGCCCTGAAAAATCCTCATCTATCTTATAGCCTATTTGGCAGGATTTAAATGCTCCTCTTTTTATGTCTTGAAAATTCACGCCGCCAATTATCCTCTCAGGCGAGTTCTTAAAAGAAAACCAGTATCTTACGCTGCTTCCAAGGAGCATATTCTTCATATCAGCCTTCATAAACATTTCCATTGCCTCTAAGGAAAGGAGCTTGTCGTTTAGATTTGGCTCCCATCTTGACAGATAATCGTAATTCCTCTTATAAAAATCGCATACATTAGGAGCATAATCTTCGCCAAGTGCTCTTAGAATGAGGTTACCGCTTTCTAGTTCAAATCTCATAATTATTTTTCATCCAATATCTTGATGCCAAAGCTTGCTGTCTTAGCCTCTTTTACGTTCAAGAAACTTCCCTTAACAACCCTGTATACATTTCCTCCCGTAACTTCAACAATGTTGGTAGACGCCGCTATTGATTTTTCAAGCATTTTAAGGAAGTTATCGTAGGTAGACCTATCCATAGGCAAGAGATAATCATGCCTTATATGCTCTGTTGAGAGAACAGCAAAGCCTATCTTATTAAATCTAATCCCCTGAAAGAGGCAGATTTCGGTTGACTCGGTATTTCCTTCTGCAAAACAGTTAAACTTTATAAACATGCGTTTATCCCCCTGATGGTTTATATTATTTCTCAAAAATTGTCCGCAATCCACACATTTCCCAACATAGCTTCTTGCTCGCATATTATCAACTTATTATACAACAAAAGACTGTAAAATAAAAGATTAATTATATTGCCAAATTCTTCACAATCTGGCATCAATGCTTAATTAGGGGCTTTGGGCTAATATAGATATAAAATTTTGCAGTAGGAAAGACTTAATATAAAAAAAGTTAGAGCGTGCTAATCCTGATTTAATCAATAATAATAGTAGGTTAAGAAAAATGACAATAATATATGTGAAATATCCACAAATAATCTGCTATTTACATACAATTTACTAGCGGTTTAAAATAAAATAATGATATATAATTTTTTTCTTGCAATAAAAATAAAGAATTTTGGTTGAAATGCACAATGTATTACTGTATACTGACAACAGGAAAACTAAAACTTTTAAGAAAGGACAATATACATGAAGAAGGTATTGATTTGTAAAGAATCTGATGCTCTGGAAACCAGAGTGGCTATGGTACCTGCTGATATAAAAAAGCTTATAGGAATGGGATTTTCATTCAAGGTTGCAAGCGGAGCAGGAATTAAATCAGGTTTTTCAGATGAAGCGTACAAGGAAGCGGGAGCCGAGATTGTATCAAGCAATGAGGCGGGATATGCTGACAGCGAGATTGTTGTGCGTATATTAAAGCCTGAAAGTACGGAGGGCTTAAAGAAGGATACCCTGCATCTTAGCTACTTAGATCCGTTTAATGAAAAGGAGCTGTTAAATAAATTTGCAAGTGACGGTATTCAGGCGGTTTCGCTTGAAATGATACCAAGAACCACACTTGCACAGAAGATGGATGTACAGTCCTCTCAGGCTTCTCTTGCAGGCTATGTGGCGGTACTTAATGCCGCAGCTAAGCTTCCTAAGATCTTCCCTATGATGATGACACCTGCGGGAACTATTTCTCCTGCTAAGGTATTTATCATAGGTGTTGGAGTTGCAGGACTTCAGGCCATAGCTACGGCTAAGCGTCTTGGTGCAAGGGTAGATGCCTTTGATACAAGACCTGTGGTTGAAGAGCAGGTAAGGAGTCTTGGTGCTAACTTTGTAAAGATTGACCTCGGTGAAATGGGACAGACTGAGCAAGGATATGCAAAAGAGCTGACACCCGAGCAGATAGCAAAGCAGCAGGAGGCTCAGGCAAAGGTGTGCGAGAAGGCGAATGTAGTTATTACTACAGCTAAGGTATTTGGAAGGAAAGCTCCTGTACTTATTAAGAAGGATGTGCTTGACCGTATGCAGCCCGGTTCCATTGTAGTAGACATGGCTGTTTCAACAGGTGGTAATGTGGAAGGCTCTAAGCTTTTTGAGAATGTAGTTACTGAAAACGGAGTTACCATTATGTCGGGTGACTTGCTTGAAAGACAGGTAGCCTTTGATGCTTCCCTTATGCTTTCAGGTAATATCAGTGCATTTTTAACTCATTTCCACGACAAGGAGAAGAATGAACTCGTTGTTAATCTTGAAGATGAGATAATGAAGGGTTGTCTCCTTACTCAGGATGGAAAAATAATTCACGAGAGATTTGTATAAAGAAAGGAAATACAGATTATGATAATGCTTATATTCGTATTTGTAATTGCAGGTTTTCTCGGTGTTGAGCTTATTGCGAAGGTGCCATCACAGCTTCATACACCGCTTATGTCAGGAACTAACGCAATTTCAGGTATTACAATAGTTGGTGCTATTACAGTTACAGCCCTCAATATAGAAGGACCTGTAGGTACTGCACTTGGATTCTTAGCTATAGTTTTTGCAACTATCAATGTTATCGGCGGTTACATGGTAACAGACAGAATGCTTGGTATGTTTAAGAAAAAGAAATAATGAGGCAGAATAAGGAGGATTAAATGAACAGCATAATAATGGTTTCATATATGATAGCCTGCATCTTCTTTATCAGAGGTATCAAGCTTCTAGGTAAGGCAGAAACAGCGAGAAAAGGAAACTTTTTATCAGCGGTTGGTATGCTTATTGCAACCATTACCGTAATGTGTGAAAAAGATGTACTTGGTTCTTGGAATAACGACATTCTAAAGAACGGATATTTTTATATAATATTAGCAATACTTGTAGGTGGAGTGATTGGAGCGGTATGGTCAAAGAAGGTTGAAATGACAGGCATGCCTGAGCTTGTAGCTCTTTTTAACGGCTTTGGTGGTCTTTCATCTCTTCTTGTAGCTATAGCTCAGTATATGTCTACAGATGCCACTAAGACTGATGCATTTACTGACATTACTCTCGGACTTACAATAGCAATCGGTGCGGTTGCATTTACAGGTTCAGTTGTTGCCTGGGGCAAGCTTTCAGGCAAGTTATTTAAGAAACAGGTAGTAATACCGGCTAAGAATTTATTAAACGGAGCCTTGGTAATTGCAGGTATAGCAGGTATAATTATGTATGCTTTCTGTGGTGTGGAACTTGGCTTCTATGGCATAGTTTTAGTAACTGCAGCCTATCTTATAGCAGGTATTACCCTTGTAGTATGCATCGGTGGTGGAGATATGCCGGTTATTATATCTTTCCTGAATGCTCTTTCAGGACTTGCAGCAGCATTTGCGGGCTTTGCAATCAACAACACGGTACTTGTAGTATCCGGTTGTCTTGTAGGTACATCAGGACTCATCCTTACCCTTATAATGTGTAAGGCAATGAACAGAAGCTTCTACAGCCTTCTCTTTGGCAGCTTCGGAGGTGGAGCAAGTAAGAGCGGTAGCGGTGATGGAAAGGAAGCGAAGGCTATATCAGTAGAAGATGCTTATATGATACTTGAAGCAGCTAAAAATGTAGTATTTATCCCGGGTTACGGTATGGCGGTTGCGCAGGCTCAGCATGCAGTTAAGGAACTTACAGAAAAGCTTGAGAATAACGGTGCGGAAGTAAACTTTGCCATCCACCCTGTTGCAGGAAGAATGCCCGGCCATATGAACGTACTTCTTGCAGAGGCTGACATCCCTTATGAGAAGCTTAAGACAGCGGATGAAATGAACCCACAAATGCCTATGACAGATGTAGCCATAGTTATAGGTGCCAATGACGTAGTTAACCCTGCAGCCCTTGACGATCCTGGCAGCCCAATCTATGGTATGCCTATCATCAATGCACATCAGGCTAGAACAGTCTTCGTGCTTAAGCGTGGTAAGGGAACAGGCTTCTCAGGTATAGAGAACCCACTCTTTACAAACGAAAATACAGTTATGATATACGGTGATGCAAAGCAGACAGTATCTGCTATTGTAAGTGAGTTTGATGATTAAGAAATGAAATCCCCCAAGACTTTTGTTGGATAATAACATAGGTCTTGGGGATTTTTATGCAATAGACAATTTCTTGTTTTTTATTCTCCGATAGGCAGTGTTGGTTAAGGAGAAAATAGTAAGAGAAACAGTATCGCTTTATCTTTATTCTAAAGTCGATACTTCATATACTTCTCTCAGCTCTATGGGATTTGACATTTCAGGCTTATCCCCAATTATCTCGCCGTTAAACCATACCTTTATTTTTTTACCCTGTAATTCACTATTTTTTACCGGTTTGATACCGCTTAATATACCTGCCTCTTTAAGCTTTATCTGTACAGGGTTTATTTCCTCTGTCTTTTTATTTCCAAAAATATAGCTAAACTCCTTTGGTAAATCTGTAATTTTAACTAATATTCTTTCTTTATCTCCTTCTATTATTTCCGCCTCAAAATGTGCTACACCTTCAGGTATTACCCAAGAACTTATTGCTATATCCTGAAAAACCTGCCATTTATTATCTATCTTCACATATAAATATTTAATATCTGCTTTCTGATATCTATATCCTGTACCAAAATTAGATTCATCATTTTTTTCAGGAGCCTCATCATTGCTTGTACGAATTTCTCCATCTGCTGTACCACATTTTAAAGCACTCAGAACATATCCCATATCCACATATGTTCTGTCATCCACCATGACCATTCGAATCTTTTTCACTTCACTTTTATTTTTAGATGATTTTTCAACATTTGAACTATCCGTACTTGCTACATCAGCATCTACCGTAGAATTTAAGTTATTATCCTCATTTCCTGCTTTTTCATATGATACATTGCTTTTAATTAAA